>Ga0316191_10001311_pt1 | contig 17390 bp, 11 predicted proteins | sample Eddworburr2cm_MG_FD_204928 | JGI IMG/M metagenome (GOLD analysis project Ga0316191, IMG submission 204928) | Coastal sediment microbial communities from Maine, United States - Eddy worm burrow 2 cm | ecosystem: Environmental > Aquatic > Marine > Coastal > Sediment | place: USA: Maine...
CCCAGAGTGCGGGCGAACCCTGCATCAAGTTGAGTAGCGGCGACAAGGGATCGAGTTCCAGCGCGGTTTCGAGTTGACGCCGGCAGGCCCCCTCCCGCAACCGGTAGCAATACAGTTCGCCCAGCCACTGCTGTGCAGTGGCGTTGTTCGGATTTAGCGTAACGGCCTCGCGCAGCAGGTCTTCCGCGGTGTCCCAGTCCCAGTCGAACTGCATCGCAATGACTCCCAGGACAGCACGCGCCCTCGCATCACCCGCGTCTTCGCGCAACGCGAGATTCGCAAGGTCCCGCGCGCGCGGAATCGCCTCGCTGGGAGGCATCGCGCCATACAAGGGCAACAACAGCCACGACTCTGCCGATCCCACCAATGCGTCCACGTAGCCGGGTTCGATTTCCAGCGCCCGGTCGAAAGCCTCGATCGCTGCATTCAGTCCGATCAACGATCGTTGCGACCAGTAGTAACGGCCGTGCAGGTACTCACGGTAAGCGCCGGCATCGACCGGCGGCGGCAGTTCCTGCAACTGCAGGGTCGGCCGCAACCGCGCCGCGACCGATCGGGCGAGTACTTCGACCTGATCGACGGCCACCGCCGAAGCGCCGGGATCCAGGTTCGACGACCACAACAGACCGCCATTGCGGGTCGAAACCAGTCGAGCGCTGAGACGCGGGCCTTTCGCACCGGTCTCAACCCGGCCGATCAGCAGTGCCTGCACGTTGAGCTTCTCGCCGAGCGCCCGCGGATCGAGCATACCGGGCTGGTGCGGCCCGGACGACACCACGGTGATTCCCTCGATTCGCGATACCGCGCGCATCAGTTGATCCGTCAACGCCGGCGCGAGGCGCGCGTCCTCAGCGGTTGCGGCAACGATCGGCAATACCGATATACGGTCGATGACCTCCGCCGCCAGCTGCGGCTCGTCCCGGTCGGGAGAACGCATGAGCAACATCACTGCAGCAATCGCCGCGGCGACCGCCGCAAGCGACAACCACCGGCCGCGCAGCGACGAGGGCTGAGCATCGGCTTCGGCACTCGTACCGGTACCGGCCCGGTCTCTGCTGGCCGGCGGTGTAGCAGTCCGGGTGACCGGCGCGATGAACCGATACCCCTCGCCGCGATGGGTTTCAATGAAACGGGGCGGGTCGCCGGTGTCATCGAGGTGCTTTCGGATCGTGCTGACACAACGGGTCAGCGCTTCCTCGTTGACCGATCGACTCCAGAAGCGCTCGAGCAATTCCTCGCGAGTCACGAGGCGCGGCGCTTCCCGGGCGAGGTATGCCAGCACGGCCCGCGGTTTGCGCTGGATACGCACCCGTGTGCCGTTTCGCAGCAACGTCTTTGTGACGGTATCGATCCGAAAAACGCCGAACGCAACGGCGACCGGGCGGCGTTCACCCCCGCTGAGCTGGTTCAAGCGCGACCGATCCGTGTCCATCGCTCCGATCCCTGCCGCTCGACATGTTGCCGGCTGATGACCGCCCTCGGCAGCGGGATGCCTCAATTTCCGGCGAAATCCGGCGGAATACCGGATTGGTTCAGGAATTCACATATGTCTATCAGTAGTTTAGCAGTCGTCCCGAACTCCGGCCGGAGTGGGAGACAGGCAGAGGGAGTCAGGAAGATGCGCAGAATCACGCCGCCAGGCCCGCGACCGGAATCCGTGCGATCCACCCCCGAACGCTTTAGGAGGCTGTTGTCAGGTCTCGCGTTTCTCGCCGGTTCTCTGGCGCACGGCGGCGACCTTGGCCGGGAACTCGCAGTGGCCGAACACTTGTCCGATGGCGACGAATTCGTATTGCCGACAGGCGAACTCATTGCTCACGGCAAGCTCCTGTTCGATGCCCAGTGGACGACCCAGGACGGGGCCGGGCGGCCGCAAACCACCGGTACCGGCGCCGCACTCGCCGATCCCGGCTCGCCCCTGCTGTTCCCGCGCAATACCAACCGAATTTCCGGCCCCGACGCCAATGCCTGCGCCGGGTGCCACAACCTGCCGCGGTCCGGCGGCGCCGGTGACCGCGTCGCCAACGTGTTCGTACTTGGGCAGCGCTTCGATTTCGCGACGTTCGCAGACTCGGACCCGATCACCACGCGCGGCGCGACCGACGAGCGCGGGAATCCCGTCACGCTGCAGACCATCGCCAACGAGCGCAACACCGTCGGTATGTTCGGGGCCGGGTACATCGAGATTCTCGCCAGGCAGATGACGGCCCGGTTACAGTCGCGTCGAAACCGGCTCGAGCCCGGCGAGGAAATACGGCTCAGAGCCAAGCACGTAGAATTCGGCACACTCCGCCGCGATTCGGACGGCAATTGGGACACCTCCTCGGTCGAGGGGCTGCCGGCAACCAGTCTCGTCTCCAGCGGTCCGGCCGACCCGCCGTCCCTCCTCATCCGGCCGTTTCACCAGGCCGGAGCGGTCGTCTCGCTACGCGAGTTCACCAACAATGCCTTCAACCATCACCACGGCATGCAATCCGTCGAGCGTTTCGGCCCGGCCGATCCCGACCAGGACGGTATTACCGTTGAACTGACCCGCGCCGACATCACCGCCGTCTCCATTTTCCAGGCAACGCTTGCGGTACCCGGGCAGCTGATACCGTCCGACCCTGAGATCGAAGACGCGGTCTTTCTCGGCGAGAAGTTGTTTCGCCGGATTGGCTGCGCATCCTGCCACAAACCGTCATTGCGGATTAACGGCAACGAATGGTATTCCGAGCCAAATCCGTTCAACCCCCCGGGCAACCTGTTGCCCGGCCAGGCACCCGAGATCGCCGTCGATCTCAGCGACCCGGGCCTGGACCCGCCGCGGCTCGAAAGCGCCGGGCGCTTCACCGCCGTACCTGCGTACACCGATATGAAGCTACACGACATTACGACAGGCCCCGACGATCCCAACTGCGAGCCGCTCGACATGCACTTCCCGCCCGGCAGCGATGAATTTTTCCACGGAAACTGCCGTTTTCTGACCAGTCGTCTTTGGGGCGTTGCAAGTTCGGGCCCGTATTTCCATCATGGCAAATACTCGACGATGCGCGAGGCGATCGAGGCCCATGCTGGCGAAGCAGAGGAAAGCCGCGAGAACTGGGACGCGCTGTCGCCGTTCCGGAAGAACGCGCTGATCGAGTTTCTCAAATCCCTGCGTGTGTTGCCGGAGGGCACGCAAAGCAGGATCGTCGATGAGCAGTTGCGCGCACGCGACTGGCCACCGGCACGCCTCCAGGCGTCACAACCCTGAGCCTGCCTGATAGCCGATCGCGTCGCATCCATGGCCATTGATCATTTTTTGCCGAGCCTCCCGGTCGGCTAACGGTCAGCTGCACCTTGCTGGAAAAATTCGCTGGCGAAAAAAATCCATGCCCGCTGGATACAACTGGCAGGTATGATTTCCGGTCCATCGCCGAATCCATCCGCTACCGCGGACCGCGAACCCACCAGGAATCCATTGATGACCCGAAACCTCTCCGCCCTGATATTTGCCGTGCTCCTTCTGCTGGCCTCCGCCTGCTCGAAAGAACCACCCGAAACGGGCAAGACCGCCACCGCGCCGGCAGCCGAGCCGGCAGCGGCACTGCCAGCGCAAAAAGCGGAAGTGGATTTCTCCGCCATCGTCGCCACCGTTACCCGGCGTTACTTCGCGATGAACCCGGAGATGGCCACCTATTACGGGGTGCCCGAGTCCCTCGCCGGTTCCGAGCGCGACAGCCAGCTCAGCGGCCTGTCTCCCGAGGCCGAGACCGAACGGCGCGCCATTGCCGCCGCCATCGTCGCGCTTCTCGAAGCCGTGGACAGCGCCATGCTGGATCCGCGCGAGGCTATCGTCCACGCAGTATTGCTGACCCAGTTCCGCAATGCCTCGGGCCCGGCGCAGGTGGCCGACTACGGGGCGGTGTTCGCCGACTACGGCAACTGGTTCCTGCCCTACCCGGTCACGCAGTTGTCCGGCCCGCAGATCGCGATCCCGAGCATCCTCGAGAAACAGCAACGGGTCGCGAGCAGCGAAGACGCCGACGCCTATCTGGCGCGACTGGCCGGATACGACGATGCGATCGACCAGGTCATTACCAAGATCGGCGCCGATCGAAAACTCGGTGTCGCCCCGCCGGATTTCATCATCGACAAGGCGGTCGCGGTGATCGAGGCGCGTTCGCTCGCCGCCCCGGCCGACCACTCGCTGGTGACCAGTTTCCGTAAACGGCTCGATGACGCCGGCGTCGCTGACCGCGATGCGCACGTGGCCATGGCGGCCCGGCTGATCGAAACCGAGGTGTATCCGGCAAACAAACGTCTCGTCGCGGCGCTCAAAGACCTGCGCAATGACGCCGGCAGCGAGGCCGGGGTGTGGCGGCTGCCTAACGGCGAAGCGTTTTACCGCGCAATGATCATCCACATGACAGATACGGCGATGGACCCGCGCGAGATCCACGAGATCGGTCTCGCCGAGGTCAAACGCATCACCACGGAAATGGACGCGATACTGCGCGCCGAGGGTTACACTGAGGGTACGGTCGGCGCGCGCATGAGCGCGCTTGGCGAGGAAGAACGGTTTGTCTACCCGAATACCGAGGAAGGCAAGACCCGATTGATCGCAGATCTCAACGCGCAGATGGCCGAGATCGAACCCATGCTGCCGGACTGGTTCGGCCTGCTGCCAAAAGCGAAAGTCGTCGTGAAACGGGTGCCGGTCTACGCCGAACAAAGCGCCACCGGTGGCTTCTATGACGCGCCGGCAATGGATGGCTCGCGTCCCGGCACCTACTGGATAAATCTCAGAGATACGGCGATCTGGCCATCGTACTCACTGAAAACGCTGACCTACCACGAGGCCAATCCCGGACATCATTTGCAGACGGTAATCGGGATGGAGCAGGACTCACCGATCCTGCAAACGGTGCTCTACTCCAATGCATTCGGCGAGGGCTGGGGGCTTTACGCCGAGGCGCTGGCGAAAGAGATGGGGCTCTACGACAACGACCCTTTCAGCGATCTCGGCCGCCTGCAGGATGAACTGCATCGTGCGATCCGCCTGGTCGTCGACACCGGAATGCACGCGCTCAAATGGAGCCGCGACGAGGCGATCCGCTACATGGTCGAGACCGAAGGCGCGCACCCGTCGGAGGCCGAGGCCGAAATCGACCGTTACATCGTCTGGCCGGGGCAGGCGCTCGGTTACAAGATCGGCATGTTGCGAATCCAGGCGCTGCGCGCGGAAGCCAAGGCGGCCATGGGCAAGCGTTTCGATATCCGTGGCTTCCACGATGAAGTTTTGCGCAACGACGCGGTGCCGCTCGACGTGTTGTCAGCCAAGATCGAGCGCTGGATGAAATAGGTCGCACCCGGCCCGGTTCGAAACATCGCATCCAACAGGCGAATGTAGTCGAGCCGGCTACCTGGCGGGCACGGGTGGCAGCGGCGGCAGTTCACCGCGCGCCACCATCGCCCGCACGTTCGCAAGCTGCGCGGCCATGTCGGCCTCGACCTGGGCGACGATCGCCTGGAATTCGGGATCGTCGTGCAGCGTGGCGAATGCCGGGTCGAACTTGAGAAACACACGCCAGAAATAGCGCCAGCCAGCATCCGCCGCCTCACCCAGGGCTTCGAGCGCGCGCCGGCGTTCGCCGCGAACCGCGTATGCATAAGCCTGGTACGGCGCCGATCCGTCCGGTCCGAGAAGCGGAAGACCTCGCATGTACGCAAGACTACGATCGAGCAAGAGGTCGGATCGTTCCGCGGCGCCGGTCTGGCGAATAAGCCACGCCAGGTTCAAGGCGGCAACGTAGTTCCCATCGCTGATCTCCGGATCGTCAGCGAACAGTTTCGGAAACACCTCGCGGTAGCGCGCCAGCGCCCGTTCGCCGTCACCGGACTCGAGATTCGCCAAGCCGAGCAGGTAGATCGCGATTTCGCGGTTCCACCCTCCGTTATTGGCAGCTACTGCCTCTGCGGCGACTCTGACAGTCTCGGACGGACCGCTGCGCATCAGCGGCAGCATCATCTCCGAGACCCTCAGATTGTGACTTCGACCGAAGGTCCGCAGCCGTTGCAGCAACGCGTCCCCCTCGGCGAACCCCCCGAGATCGGTCCAGAGATGCGCGAGGTTATCCACATACTGCGGATTGCCGGGATCGAGGAATACCGACCGGTGCAGAAGCGGCGCTGCCAGATCGAGACGACCGCTCACGGTGAGCTCGAGAACGCCCAGGCTGTCGTAACCGCTGGCGAACTCCGGGTCGATCCGGACACTCGCCTCGAGTTGTTCGCGGGATTCTTCGAACCGGCCGAGAAACGCATAAAGGTCGCCCAGGGATTTCCTGACGATGGCCGACATCGGGTCGAGCGACGCCGCCTTTTTCAGTGAGATCAGCGCCTCTTCCCTGCGTCCCTCTGCGTTTATCAACAGCACCGCGTACCAGTGATGCCCCGAAACGTAGCTCGGCGCCAGCTCGATGCCTTTTCTGAAATCGGCTTCCGCAGCAACCGGGTCGTCGTCCGCGTTCATTTGCGCCCGGGAAACATAGGCCTCGCCCAATCGATCGTCGATTGCCAGGGCCTTGTCCACCAGCGGGCGCGCCAGCATCTCCTGCTCTTCGGAGGTCTTCTCGCTGTAGTAGGCCCGCAGGGTGTAACTATCGGCGAGCCCGACATAGGCGAGCGCATAATCAGGGTCGAGCTTGATCGCCCGCTCGAAGTGTTGCGCCGCCTCCTCCAGCGACGCACTTGTGCGCTTCGCCATCGCCCTGCGACCCTGGAAGTACGCCTCCAGCGCCTCCAGGTTGTGCGTCTGCGCGGTCGCGAGTTGCGCCTGCTCCTCCGGTGACAGCGTCGCCTTCAGGGCTTGCGCAATCGCGGTCGCAATCTCGCTCTGGATCGCGAAGATGTTCTCCGTCGTCAGCTTACGGTCATAGCTCTCCGCCCACAGGTGCTCGTCGCTCTCGACGTCGATCAGCTGGACGTTGATCCGCACCCGGTTGCCGGCGCGCTGCACCCCGCCCTCGAGGATGTTCTGCACGCCTAGCACCGCGCCGATCTCGCCCATGCTTTGGGTCGTGTTGCGGAACTTCTCCACCGAAGTACGGGATATCACCTTCAGGTCGCCGATCCGCGCGAGCTGAGTCAGGATGTCGTCGTGGATGCCGTCTACGAAGTAGATATCCGACTCGTTGGCGCTGCGGTTGACGAATGGCAAAACGGCGACGGATTTTTCCTCGGTTGTGGTTCCCGGCAGGACGACCGGATCATCGCCGGCCGCATCCGCAGCCTCGTTCACCGGTGCGGTCGGCTCGTCAACAGTCGCTGTTTCGATACCGGGCGCAATCGCCGTCTCCGGAATCAGCCGGTCGACAACCACCGCGGCGATCGCCAGCATCAGCAGCACGACGATCAGCGTGTTGATCTTGGCGCCGGTCTGCGGCGTAACTGACTGCGACCGGTCAATATCGCGCTCGCGCTTGATCCCCTCCGGCGTCATCTCGAACACCCAGGCAAAGATCAGCGCCAGCGGGAAGCAAAGGATCAGGATCGCCAGGATCAGCCTCATCCACGTCGATGGCAATTCCATCGCGTCGAAAAGAACATCGGCGACCTGCAAGATGAGCCAGGAGGCGACGATATAGAGTACGCCGACCCTGACGACGTTGCGACGCTTGAGTTCGGCAAAAAACGACATTTTCGTAGTTATGGCTTCCTCGGCCGTTGCGCAGACAAACCGGGTGGTGCGAGGAAAATCGATTGCGCGGCGACCGCCGCAGTGTACAACAGCGGTTGCGCGTGTACATCTTTGCGACGCGCCTGAAAATCGCGCCGGTCGCCGCGTGAGAAACTCGAACCGAATACGGCTTGGATGGCGAGCCGCCACGCAACAATCCGTTTGTCAGCTAAAGTACCCGGGACAGATTCGGCAGCGACCGGCCTACGTCCACTGGCAACCGTGCGTATCGGTGGCGCTGGTCGGCACAAACCGGTGCAGAAGTTCAAGGAGGCGAAGATGGGTGGCAAGCTCTGCCCGAAGATCATCCTCGAGGGCACGCGTCTCACTCACAAGACCGAACTCGCGTTCGCGCTCAACGAACACCCGCGCATCGTCGGGCCGCGACGTTACCGTTATCACTCGCCGATCATCTCGGCGGAGTGGTGTGCGTTTACCAACTTCCCGTGGGGGCGCGGGCTGATCAACTTCGAGGCAGACGAGGAGTCGCTTGCGATGGAAACCTATGCCACCTGGGCACGCCTCTTCGAACTCCAGCGTTATTACTCCTGGATCGTCGACCGCTTTCACATCTCCACCAAAATTTACCAGCGCCGCGAACACGGTCGTGACTACGACTTCGGCTGGCTCGAAGATCGATTGTTGCCGTTGGGGTTCCGGCTGATCTGTTGCTGGCGCAACGCCGAATCTTTCGAGCGTGCACGTGAGCGACGACTCGAGGTATCCGGCAACCCGTCGCAGTACGACGACTTGCAACCGTTCATCGCCGAGCAGCAGGAATTCCGCGAGCTTTGTGATGCGTCAGCGCTGCCGTGTCTGCACGTCGATATCTCCGATGACGACATCGCGGCGGCGGCCGATCGGGTCGCCGACTGGCTCGAGGACACAGGGGGCGTTTACGCGCGCTGAAGTCGCTGCGGCTCTCGTCTCAGGCATGGCCGGTCGCGGCTTATGATGCTTGCACCCCGGTGCGCCGCCAATGAGTCGGCAAGTCCGCAAGAGTACCCCGAAGACCTATCTGGCGCGTTGCCGGGCGCACTGCGCAACCCTGTCGCATCGCAATCGAGCGGATGCTGGTTGGTAGCTCCGTCATCCGGTCTCGGCCACGACCCGGGAGACACGCGAGTTACTGTCCGGCGTCCATCTCATTCACAGCGTTTTGGTCAGACCACGCCCGGCCAGTCAGCCCCGTTGTCGCGCCACCGCTCCCGCAGGTTCTGTTCGAGATCGTAGGTCAACGGGCCTGACGCCACCGCGGCAACCGCCGAACGAAGATGCGCGACGTTCCTGGTCCCGATGATCGCGCAGTGCACATTGGCTGCGAATGCAGCGAACCTCAATGCGGTGTCCGGCCAGTTCATCGGCTGGCCGGACGGCGGCCAGAGCATCTCGAATCGGCGAAGGTATTCGTCAACCGCATCGTCGCCGGCAACGCCATGGCGCCATACCGCGTTGGCAAGCGGCCGCTTTGCGAGAACGCCGAGTCCGGCCAGCCCCGCCTGTTTTACCGCACCGTCGAGACTGGCCTGATCGAGAAAATTGACCGAGGTTTCGACCACCTGGAACCGGCCGCAGGCAATCGCCAGATCGAGCGCGTCGTTCTCGCCCGAGTAACCCGCAAGCCGCAACTTGCCCTGATCACGTGCCTTGTCGAGCGCCTCGACGACCTCCCCTTTCTGAAGCGTCTGCAGATCGCATGAGTGCAACAACGCGATATCGAGGTAGTCCGTCTGCAACCGCTCGAGCGCCGTATCGACTCCACGGCGGATACATTCGCCGGTCCAGTCCGGGCAACCCGGCACACCGTAACCGAGCTTGGTCACAAGGATGATATCGTCGCGTCGTCCAGCCAGGTGCCGGCCGATCCGCTCTTCCGACAGACCGTAGGCCGGTGCCGTGTCCAGAAGATTCACACCGGCTTCCAACGCCGCTTCGAGAAGGCGCCCGACGTCGTCTTCGGTGAGTTCCGGCGATCCCAGCGGCTGACAGCCGAGACCGAGCCGGGGAACGTATACGCCGGTGTCACCGAGCGGGCTGATCGGCACTTCTTTCATCGTCTATCCGCAGCCAAAAACGCCATCACTGCGTCCCTTGCGGAAGATGCTTTCTCGCGCACGATCAATCTCGACTTTCGATTCTGGACCGACATCAGGGGCTCCACCAAGCCACGGGGCTCAGATCACAGCATATCAAGCCGAAATTGACTTTATGACTTCGAGCCGATTTCTACATCGGCGCGAACCAGAGCTGCGGCCTGCGACCGACCAGCAAGAGGGCAACTCGTTCGTCCGCGACCGAACCCGAGACGCTCGCCGAGGGACCGGAGTGAATACTTCCCGAAAACAGCTATCCGGTCCGCAGCACACACAAGTAACCAGAGCAAGATCCGGGCAGCCGAATCTGTCGCTTCGTGATTGTCGTGAGCGCGTGACAATGCTGGCGTTGTCACGCGGTTTCGTCGCCTAACACCAATAATGAAAGGCGGTACAAAAACAATAACTGTAGTGAGCAACAATAATGAAAAAAATAATGCTTCTCTGGCTGGCGCTGTACATTCTTTCCGGGCCGGCAACCGCGGGTGTTCTCGTCCAGTACGATCCTGTTGGTGATCAGGTGTCAAACACCGGTGTGGCGCCCACGACCGGCGGCCGGGGCTGACGGCCAGCGATCTTACGCAAACCGGCTTCGAGGACTTCTGGGAGAACGCGGCGCCAATGGTCTGGTCGTGTACGGCACCGGCATTCCCGAGCCGGGCTCTGTCGCATTGTTGGGTCTCGGGCTGGCTGGCATTGGCCTTTCGAGGCGTCGCCGAAAATCGCAATAGTCTGAAACCGACCACATCTCCTGCGTCACCAGGTCCCGGCCTGCGGGCCGGGGCCGGCGGCTACGGGTGAAGACGCCTATATCTGGTCGCCCAGGACCGGCACTCGCAACCTCGTTCACTTCACCTTCCCGTGCGAGGACGTCGCCCCCTGGGATTGTCCATGGATGCCCGAGATCGTGCTCCCGGCGGAAGCCTTCGGCGTTTCCGACAAGGGTGACATCGTGATCGGTCGCGCCGGCGATTACTGGAACGGCTTCATCGGTTTCATCTGGATGGAGGCACTCGGCATGATCGACTTCAATGAGTTCCTGCAGGGCCAGGGCGTGATGGAAGCCTATGCCGGTGCGATGATCAGTCCGCTGGCGGTATCCGGCGACGGCAAAACGATCGTCGGCTGGGGTGTCAACGACGTCAGCCAGCTCAGCTTCGCCGTTACGCTTGACCAGGTCTGGGTGTGCCACGGCGGCAAGTCGCAGCTGGTCGGCTTCCCGGGCGGCATGAGCAGCCAGCTGAAGCGTGGTGCCGAGCTTGGCATGTGCGAGGCTGATCGCCCGATCGAACCCTGATCGCACCGCCGTGTGCTCCAAGCGAGCACCGCTGAAAAAGGACGCCGGTCGCTGTTCGCAGCGTCCGGCGTTTTTTTCTTATAAGAATGCCCGACTCCGGCAGCCAGACCATGCCCGAGGATCCGACTAGCGGGCGAACGCCTCGACAGACCGAACCGGATTCCTTCAGCCGGTCGCCATCCTCGTCACCGGCGCGGCCGACAGGTCGGCCTTACGGAGTGAGTCCGGCAGGCGACAAGCTCGCACTGACAAACCCGGCGGGACCCGGCTATGCCTGTCGAAGATCGCTACCGGACCTGTCGCGATCGATGTTCCCGCAAAAATCTTTCCGGTCGTTAATTGCGCCGGCGGGCCGCATGAAGCGAGCCGGCTTCTCTTGTGCGCTGGGCCGTGCAAGACCGGAGGCCGCGACGGCAAGCGGTCCTTGGAAGGTGTCACCCGAGAAAAGGCTCAAGGCGCTCGAACACGCGGTCCGCCCGCGCGTGCTGGCGCGCTGCGGTGGTCAGCTCGCGATCACGGTGGCCCTTTTTAATGTCGTGCCTGTGGTGGCTGCGCTGTTCGCCGGGGCCTATGTCAGCGCCGCGGCACTAGCGGGCGTCGTCGTGTTCCTCACTTGCTGCGGCTGGCTCGGCCGACGCGTCGAGGCGTCAGAAGAGATCCAGGCCAACGAAGCGCTCGTGCTCGCGGCGGCCGCGTTCGTGCTGACACCACTGGCGCTGACCTGGCCTCTTTCCAACTTCGGGCTGGCGCCGATCGATGCCTGGTTCGAGGCGGTCTCCGCGGTGACCACCACCGGTCTGTCTACGATCGTGGCACCGGAGCAGCAACCCTGGCCGCTGCTACTGACACGTTCCTGGATGCAGTGGTATGGCGGTCTCGGATTCGCCGTGCTTTGTGTGGTGCTCTTGGTACCCCGAGGCCTCGCTGCGCGTCGGCTGCTCGAGCCGAGCGGCGCGCGCGAATCGAATATCCCGTCGATGACCATCCATGCGCGCAAGCTTTTCGTCGCGTACCTGACGATGAGCGTCATCGGATGGCTGGCGCTTTGGCTGGCCGAACGCGACGGCCTCGCCGTGTTGTTGCATACACTCTCTGGCGTATTCACCGGAGCATTCTCGTCCCTCGATGCCAGCCTTGCGGGCTTTCGTCACCCCGCGTCCGCGTGGCTTCTCAGCCTGATCACGCTGGCCGCGGCGGTCAGCCTGCCGCTTTACCTGAGCGCCGCTCGCGGCAACTGGCGCCGGCTGGCGACGGATCCCGAATTCCGCGCGTTGCTGCTGATGACACTCGCTTTTGCAGCCGGGCTGACCGCGAATCTCGCCACAGGCGGCATGAATCCGATCGCGGCCTTGAAACACGGCTTTCTTCTCGGCATTTCCTCGCAGACGACGTCCGGCTTTTCGAGCATTGATCCGTCCACGTTGCCGGATGCCGCCAAATGGACGAGCATTCTGAGCATGACTGCCGGTAGCAGTATGGGGTCGACCGCAGGCGGCATCAAACTACTGCGTCTGCTGGTGCTGTCGCGAGTGGTTCAGCTGTTGGTTCGACGTACGGGCCTCCTTCCTCATGCCATCGCGAAGCCCCGAGTCAATGGTCGCGCACTGGGTGCCACCGAGGTCCTCCAGATTCTCGCGGTGCCGACGTTGTTCCTCGTCATAGTCCCCGGTTCCGTTATCCCATTCCTTATATATGGGGCTACGTTCCCATCGACGCATTGTTCGAAGTCGTTTCGGCAACGGGCACGGTCGGGCTGAGCACCGGGATCACAGGGAGCGATCTGCCGCGCGTCTTGAAGACCGTACTCGCATTCGACATGCTTGCGGGGCGCCTCGAATTCATCGCACTGCTGGTAGCCTTGTCCGCTTACACCTGGATCGGGAAGAGCCACGAAATCGCATTAGAGCGGTATTCATAGGGGCCGGCCCGGCGACACTGGCAACGGTCAACGTACTGATGCCGCGCGGCCACGAGGTCGTGATCATCGAGCGCGACACGGAGGTCATCGAATCGCTCGCCGAGACGCTCGATTGCGGCATCCTGCACGGCGACGGGAACCGACCGGCTATCCTGAAGGAGGCGGATCCGCACAGCACCGACTTCCTTTTCTGCCTGACAAACAACGATCAAACCAACATCATCGCCAGCCTGGTCGGGCGCTCGTTGGGTTTTCGCCAGGTAATCACCCGAATCGAGAACCCTGAATTCGAACACATCTGCCTCGAACTCGGTCTCGTCGACACAATAGTGCCCGAGGTCACGGTGGCCCGATACCTCGCGGACATGATGGAAGGCCGCGATCCGCTGGCCCTGTCGGCGGCGCTTGGTGGCGACGCGCGGGTACTGTCTGTCGTCGTCAGCGAAGCCGACGCCGGTCCGATCGAAAACCTGAGGCTGCCCGGAGACTCTCTCATCATCTGTCAGTATCGCGACGACAAGCTGATTTTCAAAGAGTCGGGTCTCGAACTCAGAAAAGGCGACGATATCGTCGTGCTCGGCCGGATCGACGATGTGGATGCGCTGCGGGAGCGCTTCTCCAAGAAACACAGTCGGTAATTCGAGGGACAATTGACCTGAATTCGAAAGTCCGGCCGGACAGAAATTCACTGTCCCGGCAATTCGATCTCCGTGGCGGTTTCTGAATTGCCCCGGAAGCCGGAGCGCAAGTGCAGATCCCTTTGCGGGAAAGGAATCTCGATGCCGTATTCCGCCAGCTTCGTCTCCAGCGCCCATAAATAAGCGGCGCGGGTACGGGTCGGGCGCCTCGCTCCCTGGCGGTTCACCCAGACCAGGAGCAGGAAATTCAGGCTGCTGTCGCCATACTCGACCAGCCAGACATCCGGAACCCGATCCTTCATGTGGGTCAGCGTATACGGCACTTTCTCCACCGCCTCGAGGGCCGCTTTTTTGACCAGTTCCTTATCAGTGCCGTAGGCCACGCCGAACGGTATGCGAATACGCAGTATCGTCTCGCCCAGTGTCCAGTTGGTAAGGCGGGTGGTTACGAACTCCGAATTTGGCACGACAATATCGATGTTGTCATTGGTGTTGATCAGCGTGCTGCGCACGTTGATTGCTTTGACCGTTCCGGTGATGCCCGTATCCAGCTCGATGTAATCGCCCACGCGCAAGGTCTGTTCGAACAGGATAATCAGACCCGAGACGAAATTGCTGACGATCGACTGCAGGCCAAAACCGATGCCCACACTGAGGGCGCCGGCAACCAGCGCCAGGTTGCTGAAATCGAGTCCGATCGACGACAGCGCGATCAGAACCGCGATGATGATGATCGTGTAATGGCTCAGGCGTCCGACCGTGTAGAGCGAGGCATGAGTACCGCGCAAATCGTTTGCACCCACGCGACTGATTGCATGGCGGACGCCGCGCGAAAGCAGAAAGGCCAGCACCATGATGATCAGCACGCGCAGGATGTCGCCACCGGTAACCGGAGTTTCCCCGACCGAGAAAAGGGTCAGGTCGGTCAGGCTGGCGACGCGCAGGTAGAAAGTTTTGGCATACCGGCTCAACGCGGCGAGCCAGGATTTTAACCGACCGGCGTTCGTCGCCACTGCACTGTCAACCGCAGCGCGCAGCAATTCGAGGTCCGCCATCTTCTCATCCAGGTCACCGAGCCATGTCAGTGTTTCCTGTGCAGTGGCCAGGCGCTGTTTCAGCAATTGAGCCGAGTCCTTGTCCAGACCCTCCCGGTCAACGCTTTGTACGGCGAGAGCCTCATCTTCCGTTTCAAGCTTCCATTGCAGTTTTTGCTGGCCGAGGCCGCGCGCCAGTTCCGACCAGTTCAGCGCATCCCCTTCCAGCGCAGCGATGTCGGCGACGCCATCCGTCTGCAATACGCTCCACCACCGCAACGCCTGCTCCTGGGCAAGCGTCACTTCGGCGAGCGCCAGACTCACCTGCGACTGGATCAGCAATTGCTGCTGCAGGCGCTGTTGCGCGCGTCCCTGCGGTGTCTCCAGGTCGAGACTGCTGGCGGCCAGTTCAGCCGCGCGCACTTCCTCGCGCGCGACCGCGACGGCGTTCTCGCTGGTGGCAATACGCTCCTTCAGTTTGTCGAGATCGGATTCCTCCGCGGTTGGCGCCAATCTGGTCAGCGCAAGCTCGAGGCGTCTGTCGTTTGCGTCGGCAAAGGCTTCAGCATTTTGCAACCGGAGATCAAGTAGCTCGAAACGGCGAACAGCGATCGCCTGCGATGACCGCGCCTGCAGTAATTTGAGCGCAGCCAGCCAGCGCGGGTCTCCTTGAGACGCCCCGACATAGGCATCGAACGCGGCATCACGGCGTCGGCTGGCGCCCTGCAAAGTGCGTTCCGCCCGCTCCGCCGCCACAAGCGCTTCCGCGGCATCCGACTTCGCTTTGCGCGCGGCGGCGCCGAGTTCGAGCAGTTCCGGAACCGTGTAACTCGCAGGCGCTGGCGGCAGTTCCTGCAGCACCGGCTCGGCTTCATCCAATAGCTCGAAGTACGCGTTGAAATTGTCGCGTATCGCCTTCAGATCGGCTTCGGCGACAACCTGACTGGATGGATCCAGCTCTGCAATCTGCGGACCGATTTGTTCCAGAAATTTTGCGGCCCGTGGTTCGACTTCCGCCCGGTCACCGTCAAAGTACGACCACCACCCGGCCTGCAGCGAACCGAGTTGCGGCGCGACAGGCTCAACACCTTGCTCACCCTCTTGCGCCGCGGCGTCAAACGCAACCAGGGCACACAGGACAAGCGCCAGGCAACATGTCACCAATGAGCGGTTCATTTCGAAAACAGGGTCATCCAGTCAACATGCATGGATTGAACACACAACACACATTTTACCCATTTCCCGGTTGCGATGACGCCGGGCAAGCGGCGGCGAAAAATGTCTCGATAAACACCCGTTGCTCAGGACGTCAACTGCGCGGAAAAAGACGGGGCCGAACCATGTTAGAAATGGTTCGGCCCCATCCGCTTGCGATGGGCCATCGCAATTGCGGGCCCGGGTACAGCCCCTAGCGAGACACGCTGACCTCAACGCGGCGAGCGTCTTCGGGGGTGCCGCTCCCGGTCGACATCATCGGTTTCGCCAGGTTGATCCGGCTGCCGTCGACACCGCCGGCCTGTAGCGCCTGCTGCACTGCGGCCGCGCGTGCCTTTGCCAGTTCCTCGTTACGCATCGCATCGCCCGACGCATCGTGGTATCCGGTCACGCTCGCCTTGCTGCCCGGATTTGCCTTTAGATAGCTGATTATTGGCATCAACTTGGCCGCTGTGCCGGCCGGAATATCCGAACTGTCGACATCGAAATAGACCACGGCCGCCGACGGCGCCATTGCCGCGGGTGCGGCGCGCTGCGCGGTGCCGTCGCCCCCACCCATGGATTGCAGCAAATACCAGCCGATCGCGAGCGCGATCAACAGCGGGATCAGCCAACGCCAGATAGATTTTTTCTCCGCAACGGGCGGCGGCGGCGCGGCGCGCGCCGCGCGCGGCTCCGCGATGAGGTCTTCCAGGCTGCCAAGCGCAGAAGGTGCCGCGGCGATGTACTTGTCTTTTTCGCTGCTCAGCAATTTGCCAAGGCCTGACACGTCGAGACCATCATCCTTGACCCTCTTGCCGAGCATGGAGAGCACCACCGGCGCGCCGAACTTGAACATCGAGCTGGCTGCCGCCGGACTGATACCCGCAAAGCTGGCGACCTTGCCGACGATGCCGTCAAGCTGCTTGCCGAAGACGGAGTTCAGGAGTTTGCCACCAAGCGCCATCGCCGGCGCCGAACTCGCGGCGCTGCCCAAAAGGCTTTGCGGATTGCCGAGCAGACTGGCGTCATTACCGCTATCGGTCACCAGGCCCATCAACGTGGACATGAAACTGGGCTGGCTGGCGCGTGATGCCACGCCTCCCAGCAACGCCGGCATGATCGCGGACAGGCCCTTGCTGACCGCTCCCTCCGGCGCACCAACCTGGCTGGCCAGGCTGCCAAGCAAATCGGGTGTAATCAGGCTCGAAAGGCCATCGAGTAATGTTTTTGACATTGAGAATCTCCCTGCAGTGAAATTGTTAGCTTCCGTACTGAATTTTTCTGATGGGGTGGAGCGCGTATGCAACGATACAGTATAGGCGCGAAAAAGACCTAGGGCTGCATCTTCGCCTGGGTATGACTCGGCGCGGTCTGCTCTACCTGACGTCTGCCGCGCCCGACTCTGACACGCGACCGGAACAGACTGAAAGCTTGCGAGCGCGAACAGCCGGAGAGCGGGCAATCGATGGCGGCGGTCGCCGCCAAACGGACGCGCGGTGCCACATATCAAG
>Ga0316191_10001314_pt1 | contig 17374 bp, 14 predicted proteins | sample Eddworburr2cm_MG_FD_204928 | JGI IMG/M metagenome (GOLD analysis project Ga0316191, IMG submission 204928) | Coastal sediment microbial communities from Maine, United States - Eddy worm burrow 2 cm | ecosystem: Environmental > Aquatic > Marine > Coastal > Sediment | place: USA: Maine...
TTCTCTATCATCGGGATGAACCGCAAAACTTTTGTTGAAATCGGATCAGACGATGGTGTTAACAGCAATTCTGCCAATCTCTATTTTAATTTTGCCTGGCACGGTTTGTTCATAGATTCAAACTCAGAGAGCATTAAACGTGGCATAAAGTTTTTCAATAAATACCCTCATCCCTGGTATTACAAGCCGAATTTTATTTGTTCCAAAGTGACACGGGAGAATGTGAATGAATTAATTGAAGGTGCCGGTTACAGTGGAGAAATAGGACTTTTATCTATTGACATAGATGGCAATGATTATTGGGTATGGGATGCAATCACAATCATCGATCCGCAGGTTGTAATCATTGAAACCCACAATGAGTTCGGCCTGAATAATATTGTTGTGCCCTACGATCCTGAATATTCTTACCCTGGCAAGCATCCAATATATCATGGCGCATCACCAGTGGCTATGACTAAACTAGCAAACAAAAAAGGCTACAGGTTGGTTGGATCGAACGAGTTGGGATTCAATTTTATATTCATTAAGAATGGATTAGCAGACAAGGAAATACCAGAAGTTACAGTAGATTCAGTTCTAACACATCCATCCCTTGAGGAAGGTTACAAGAAATTTGAAGAAATTAAAAATTGGGAATACCTTGAAGGGTAGTCACTTATAGCGACTTGTCGTCAACATAGAATGCTATTTTTATGCGATGGGAAATAATATTAAGGTCCGACGAAAAACCTTATTCATTTGGATCACAATAGTAGTCGTAACCTTTATTCTCTACTATGTTAATCGGGATCTTTTTGATATCAGTTTCCTGAAAGAATATGTAAGTGATCACAAGGTACTTGTACTAAGCCTCTACTTTATCATCCTCACTTTTATTGGTTTAACCTTTATTCCGTCTACTCCTTTTGCTGTAGCGGGCGTTCTTTTGTTTCCTCCCCTGGAAGCCTACCTCATAAACCTCACCGGAATAGTAAGCTCATCTATAGTTGTTTACTACTTTACTCAGTATCTCAGACTCGATGTCTGGCTTGAATCGAAATACCCTGCACAAATTGAAAAGATTAAGAAGGCCCTTCGTAAAAAGGAACTACCCATCATCGCTGGCTGGAGTTTTTTTCCAGTTGTACCTACTGACCTCATAATCTATGTGAGCAGCTCTCTCAATATCCCTTTCTGGAAATGTGCTCTCGGAATAATTATTGGAGAAGGAACCTTAAATGCTTTCTATATCTTCTCAATAGATTTCTTTATTTAATACCTTTCGGACAGACCAACAAAAAAACCGCCCTGCTTTCGCAAGGCGGTTTTTTAGGGTGGAAGACCGGGTTACTAGGCTGCTGTCGCAGCCTTGTGAGCCGTAAGGAGGAGTTCTCAATACCAAAACCGCCTGATTGCTTCGCAATCAAAGCCGCCTTTTTTCTGTCAGCTTAAGCATGCAAGCATGCTACGCTGCCATAAAAAAACCGCCCTGCTTTCGCAAGGCGGTTTTTTTGGGTGGAAGACCGGGTTCGAACCGGCGACCTCTGGAACCACAATCCAGCACTCTAACCAACTGAGCTACATCCACCGTTTGGGAATGCAAATTTATAAAATTTTTTTAAATCAAATGCTATCTATTTCAGCTTCTGATGGATCAGCTGGAGGAAGCTTTTTTGCCAGTCGAATGTACCAGATCAGATTCACTCCTATCATAAGGGTACTGGCTCCGCTATACAGCACTAATGCCAGATAGATGTTGTTCTGTGCGACCCCGAGACCCAAGCCTATAAGCCTGAGTATCAGTCTGATTCCATCAATCATCATGGCCTTTCGTTGCTCCTGGTACATATCAGGCATGAAGGAAAGAGGCATGGTCAGTCCCATCATGAAAATCCACGGTAGCAGGAATCGGGCATATATTCCTGCTTCGGTCCAGTTCTCTCCAAATACAAATCCGAAAATCTCCGGAGCAAAGATACCCATCAGGATAAAAGGAAGTAGCATAAGCTGAATGGCCCTTCTGATGAAGAGGTAGAGTTCAGGCAAAATGGATTCCTTGCGGTGCCCTTTCTCCACAAATCTCTGGAAAATAACCTGATAGAAGGCATTTGTCACCAGATGGACCGGACGGCGAATGATCATGATTCCGAAAGTATAATATCCTGCGATGATGGTGGAAAAGAAGGCGCTGAAGATAAATACCGGAAGGGCCCCGCTCAGGTTATTGATAAAGGCCTGCCACATATTAAACTTGGGAAAAAGTCTGTATTTTTTTCCAAGTCTTCGCATCTCTCCTAAGCTGAGCCAGCTGAATCTCATACGCATCGAGGGGAGGAGAATGACAAAAAAGACCAGGAAACCCGTTAACTGTCCAATAACAACACCAATAATCAATCCAGCTGCCCCGGCTACCATGAATCCAAGTCCCAGTTTGGTCATTGAATTTCCCACGCTCTGACCGATGTTGGCACCTGCGATGAGCCTGTATTGCTTTTCACGGTTGGCATGGTTTTTCAAAATGGTGAACCAGGCCACCAACAAGGTGGAGAGGGGGACCAAATAGAGCCAGGTGGAGATCTCATCACTGCCCAGCATGCTGCAGATAACAGAATTCAAGGGAAGCACCAACAACAACAACAACAGACTGACTCCTATACTTATAAGACCCGACAGGCCCAGCAGGTTCATGGAATCCCTGTCACTCTTGGGAAGCAGAATGGCCTGATCATACCTGGCGGTGGAAAAAATCACCACAATGTTCAGGATGTTCATATAGAGTCCGAATATCCCGAAATCCTCTTCGGTGTATATGCGGCTGAGTACTACATAGATAAGCACTGAAAATGCCTGCGCAATACTTGTTCCGGAGATCAGTGTGGCCACATTCTTGAAAAACTCATTCTTCCAGATGTTGCGTAGGGCACGAATCATAATCAAAAATAGAAATTAAACTGCAATTCTGTCAGGTTTTCAGGCTGCCTACTGCATGGCATATGTTTTGACCCTGTCAATCTTGAAAAATGATCTATATTTGACCCAAAATTCAGAAAGATGAGAGCGATGAGGTCATCCAACCCAGTGATGACAGGAAAAGTTTACGAGAAAGCCGGTATCCTTTCAGCAGAAAGCAGTGTAATGACTGTCAATGGTACCATCAATAAGGTAGGACTTATGTTGCTGCTGGTCATAGGTGCTGCAGCCTATACCTGGAACATGGTCATGGGAGCAGATGCCGGACGGGCCGGGACATTGGCCATTGTTGGAGCAGTGGGAGGATTTATCGTAGCAATGATTACCGTGTTCAGGCCGCGGTCCTCGGCCATTACAGCCCCCATCTATGCCATCCTTGAGGGACTTTTTTTAGGTGCCATCAGTGCTATTATCAACGCAAAATACCCGGGGGTTGCTTTCCAGGCAGTACTTCTGACCATAGGAACGCTTTTTACCATGTTGTTTCTATACCGGTCGGGTCGCATCCGGGCCACTCCCAGGTTCCGAAGGGGGGTGATGATGGCCACAGGGGCTGTCTTTTTTGCCTACCTGATCAGCTGGATCATGAGCCTGCTGGGCATGCCAATGGGATTTATGCATTCGTCAGGGCCACTTGGTATCCTGATCAACCTGGTAATTATCGTCATTGCCGCTTTAAACCTGATCATGGATTTCGATTTCATTGAAAAGGGATCACAGATGGGAGCTCCGAAATATATGGAGTGGTATGGCGCCTTTGGACTGATGGTCACCTTGATATGGTTGTACATTGAGTTTTTGAGACTACTGGCCAGATTCTCGGGCAGAGACTAATTCCTAAAGTGTACTGAATGAGTAAGCTGGAAAAATATTTTGAGCCCTTCCGGGAGAAAATCATCGGGAACGATGCCACTTTTGAATCTCCCTACGGGACAAAAAAGATCATATACGGCGACTGGATTGCAAGTGGGAGGCTGTATGAGCCCATCGAGCAAAAGCTTCAGAGTCAAATTGGTCCTTTTGTTGCCAATACCCACTCAGAATCAACGCTGACCGGGACCCTGATGACCAAAGCATATCAACGTTCACACCAACTGATCAAGGAACATGTGAACGCGGGCCCCAATGATGTAATTCTTACTGCCGGGCATGGAATGACCGCGGTCATTAATAAACTGATGCGGATGCTGAGCCTGAAAGGGAGTGGAGGCAATAATGACGAGAAGTTGAAGCAGGATGACCGTCCCGTGGTATTTCTTACGCACATGGAGCACCACTCCAACCATACTTCCTGGTTTGAAACCACTGCCGAGGTAGTGATGATTGAACCCGATAAAGACCTGAAGGTTGACCTGGACGATCTGAGGGCCAAACTGGAGCAATATAAGGACAGGAAGTTTAAGATCGGATCATTTACAGCCTGCTCCAATGTAACAGGCGTGAAGACCCCCTATTACCAGATGGCCAAATTGGTGCACGAATATGGAGGATTGGTGTTTATAGATTATGCCGCCAATGCACCCTACATGGATATGAATATGCACCCTGAAGATCCCATGGAGAAACTGGATGCCATTTTTTTCTCCCCTCATAAGTTCCTGGGCGGACCCGGGTCATCGGGTGTCCTTATTTTTGACAAGGCAATGTATAATGCAGAGGTCCCCGACAATCCGGGGGGAGGAACGGTGGACTGGACCAATCCCTGGGGAAGGTATTCGTATGTGGACGACATCGAGGTGCGCGAAGACGGCGGAACACCCGGTTTCCTGCAATCCATTAAGGCCGCCCTGGCCATGGAGCTAAAAACAAAAATGGGGGTAGAGAACATCATGAAACGGGAAAGGGAACTGCTCGATATTGCTCTGCCCGGACTCAGAAGCATCGACGGTATTGAGATCCTGGCCGACAATATAGACGATCGCCTGGGGGTGATTTCATTCTATCATCCCGACATCCATTTCAGTCTTTTTGTAAAGTTGCTGAACGATCGCTTCGGCGTGCAAACCAGGGGGGGGTGCGCCTGTGCAGGAACCTATGGCCACTTTCTGCTTGAGGTCTCCTACGATCAATCCAAAGAGATCACTGAGAAAATCAGCCACGGAGACCTTTCAGATAAGCCCGGATGGGTGAGGTGGTCGCTTCACCCCACCGCGACGGATGAAGAGGTCAGAAACATTCTATATGCTGTAAAGGAAGTCACCCTCCATTTCCGGGAATGGACAGCTGATTATATTTACCTCTCAAAAAGAAATGAGTTTGTACATCATACCCAGCAGAAAGAAACCACTGAAGAGGGTATGATGAAGGATTGGTTTACAATTTAGAAGATGACACAGATCCTGTCGGTTAATTCCAAGAAACTTGAAAGGGCTTTCCTTGATTTCCCCAGGAAACTCTACCGCAACGATCCAAACTACGTTGTGGCATTTGACATTGAGATCAAGAAAGCCTTTGACCGGAAGATCAATCCTTATTTTAAACATGGCGATGCCGTCAGGTGGATCGCTCTCAATGAGAGGGGGGACACCGTCGGGCGAATTGCAGCCTTTTATGATACAGACAAGGATGAAGCCGATGAGGTAAAGAGCGGCGGATGTGGTTTTTTTGAATCCATCGATGATCAGCAGGTCGCCTTTAAACTTTTCGATACTGCCAAAGCATGGTTAATGGAGAATTCATATGAAGCCATGACCGGTCCCATTAATTTTGGAGAAAACGATACCAACTGGGGCTGCCTGGTTCAGGGTTTTATTCCCCCTGCTCTTGGAATGACTTATAACCTTCCCTACTACAGGGACTTGTTCGAAAGCTATGGTTTTAAGCTCTATTACAGACAATTAGGCTTTCATCTGGATATCGACAAACCCTTCCCCGAACGCTTCTGGAAGATTGCCGAGTGGATCAATAAAAGGGAGGGTTATACCTACAGGCACTTTGAGATGAAGCATGCTGCCCAGTATGTGAAAGATACTGCCTCCATTTATGATCAGGCCTGGAGAAATATGCGGGAGGATTATACTCCAATGGATCCTTCCTCACTCTATGATGAGCTCAGAAAGGTCAAGGACATCATGGACGAAGAGATGATCTGGTTTGCCTATTTCAACAATGAACCAATTGCCTTTTTCATGTTGCTGCCCGATGCTAACCAGATCTTCAGGCACTTGAATGGAAAACTTCACCTGTGGAATAAGTTGAGGTTCCTCATCTACAAGCGCAAGAATTCCATCACCAGAGCCCGTGGTACTGCAGCAGGAGTGATCCCCAAGTTTCAGAATTCAGGGGTTGAATCGGGTATTTTCTACCAATTGAAACATGTAATGGCAAGAAAGCCACACTATACACAGCTTGAACTCTCCTGGGTAGGAGACTTCAATCCCAAGATGATTTCGCTTTACCAGGCAACCGGAGCTTACCACACCAAAACCCTCCATACCTACCGCTATATATTCGACCAAAAAAAGCCCTACCACAGATTTATGGAAGATGCTGTGAATGAGTCAAAACTTCCGGAAAATGTTTTGATCTTGTAACAAACATTTCTATCTTTGCATTCCGTTTTGAAAAAAGCGTTCGTACCGAAAACTACAAATGCAATGAAAAAAGACATACATCCAAAGGATTACAGACTAGTCGCGTTCAAGGACATGTCCAACGATTTCACCTTTGTCACCAAATCAACAGCCTCTTCGAAAGAGACTATAAAACTGGAAGATGGGGTAGAGTATCCACTTATTAAACTGGAAATTTCCAGTACCTCGCATCCCTTTTATACCGGTAAGATGAAACTGGTAGATACTGCCGGTCGTGTGGATAAGTTTATGAATCGTTATAAGACCCACCTGGACAAGAAAAATAAATAGCAGGAATTTGAAACCCTGTTTGACAGCCGTCCCTCCTCGGGGACGGCTTTTTTTGTGTCCCCGCTTTTGTTACTTTTAAATAAAAAAGATGCACTTGATTCTCTTTGACGACCAAAGCCGGGAAAGCCTCTTGCCACTGACATTTACTCGCCCGGCATCGGAGCTCAGGGTGGGGATACTCACCATAGCCGGGAAATGGGAACATGAAATGGGAATCTCTTCCTCTCCATTAAGCATCGACTACCTTCAGGGGAAATATCCCTGCAACACAGGGGAAGATAACCTTCTGGTAAATGGAGTATTATTGCCCGATAACCAGCTCAGAGCAGCTATCAGGAATCTTAGTCAGGAGCAGGCACTGGTACAGGAAGGGATCTTACTTGCAGTCCGGACCAGCAGGGAACAAGCGGAGAGTTTCAATCCGGATTCCTGGCTGGACAGGGGCACCGAGTATGGAGGGACGGTTTCTCTGGTGGACCAGCCATGGAAGATATTCAGTCTGAACGGTCAGGAAATTGAAGCTGATTTCAATCGACTTACCAGGAACAGGGAAAGTGGAAAACTCAGTCCTACGGTGCAGGTGGATAGGCCCGATAAGGTTTTTGTGGAACCCGGGTTCCAGGGAGAATGCTTTACGGTGAATGCTTCCCGTGGTCCCGTTTACCTGGGGAAGGACAGCGAAATTATGGAGGGAAGTGTGATACGCGGACCCTTTGCCCTTTGTGAAGCCTCAGTGGTGAAAATGGCTGCCAAAATATACGGTCCAACCACCATTGGCCCCAACTGCAAAGTGGGAGGTGAAATCAACAATTCTGTCCTCCAGGCCAATTCCAACAAATCGCACGATGGTTTTCTTGGCAATTCGGTCCTGGGAGAGTGGTGCAACCTGGGGGCCGATACCAACAACTCAAACCTTAAAAACAACTATGGGGAGGTGAAGATCTGGAACTATGCCGCCAGGGACTTTGTGGGAACCGGACGTCAATTCTGTGGCCTGATCATGGGGGATCATTCCAAATGCGGGATCAACACCATGTTCAACACAGGAACGGTGGTTGGAGTATCGGCTAATATTTTCGGACCTGGCTTTCCTCCCACCTTTATTCCTTCCTTCAGCTGGGGTGGAGCAGAGGGATTTGCTGAATATAGACTGAGTAAGGCACTGGAAACAGCCAGCCTGGTGATGGAAAGGCGCGAATCAGGCCTGATCCAGGAGGACAGAGCCATCCTGGAAAAAGTCTTTCATTTCACCCAGGAGTACAGGCAATAGTTACTGGATCAGCAGCTCGTCGAAATCCTCGCCAAGTTTAATGTCTTTCAACCAGTCGTAGAGGGTCAGACCCCTCAGATCGTAATAATAATCCCAGTAGTTCCTCATTGCCTCTACATATCCTCTTCGGGCCACATCTTTCTCCTCAAGGGCCACATTCAGGTCCAGTACATCGATTTTCCCAATCAGGAAACGCTGCTTGGTCACTTCATACCTGAGATCGGCAATGGTATCGGCCTTGCTGGCAATGACCACCTGGTCGTCCTGCAGGTTGAACTGCATCACCTGGAGGAAGACATTCTCATCAAAATCGATCACGGATTGCTGTACATCCATTTTAATCACTTCCTCGGCCGATTGGGCCATGCGGAACTGTCCTTTGCCCAGCCCCCAATCAAGGATAGGCACAGTAACACCCACTTCCACCCGTTGCTGCCTGGACAAATCACTATAGGCATTATTAAATTCCTGATCCACACCGCTCAATCCGAACTGGGCAAAGAGATCCCCCCTGATCCCTTTCTGTGAGCGTGCTTCAGCCACAGCCTGCTGGGCCTCCAGCAGCCTTCTCTCCAAGGCCATCACCTCAGGATTATTGGCTTTGGCTTCCTGAAGTGTACGTGCATAGTCCATGGTTATTTCAGGCACCTCTCTGGGAAGGGTCAGTTCCAGGCTCACCCGATCGTTAAATCCCAGGAAAGAGCGAAGCCTGGACTTCCGTAGTTCCAGATCAATAGTGGCCTCATTGATGGCAGTCCCGGCATTCAGGAAGCTGAGCTCCATCTGCAGCAATTCGTTCTCCGCAATGGTTCCCAGCTGGTAACGGCCTTTGGCAATCTGAAACAGGGTATCGGTATTGGCCATGTTCTTTCTGGCTACCTCAAGGTTGATCTGGGCCAGGGCAAGGTCGAAAAAGTACCTGACAGTCTGCCGGCTCACCACTTCCATGGTGTTAATATATTGCAGCTTTGCCTCCTCAAACTTCATAGGTTCAATTTGCCGGTCCCACTTGAACGGGTTGTAGCCGTTAAGGGGTTGCGCAATACCAATGGTTATCGGGTAGGCCAGGAAATTGGTGGGAGGCTCCTCCCCGAAGTTGTCGTTTCTCTGAATCTGGGAGGACATAAACACCCTTCCCCCTGTCCATGCGATGTTCTGGTTCAATTGCAGATCCAGAGAGGTTTTCATAATCGAACGCTGCACGAATTCTTCAGTACCATCGGGCTGTATCACACTCTCCCTGGTATTGTTCAAGGAAGGGAGGATCCCTTCCAGTGTAAGTCCCGGCCTGTACCTGGCCTGATGGCTGCGGAATTCCCAGTAACTGCTTCGAAACTGGTGTCTGGCCATCAGCGACATCAGCGACTGTTCGTGAGCCACCTGTATCGCTTCAGGCAAATTAAGTGTCCTGGTTTCTGTTTCAGTCTGAGTTTGTGCCATGCCCTGAATTCCCAGGATCAGGCCGATGGATAATACTATGTTGCGATGCATGTTATTCATACCTTAATGATTCAATGGGATCCCTTTCAGAAGCCCTTTTGGCGGGTGAGTATCCGAAGATAACTCCCACCGATGCAGATACTGCAAATGAGATAAATACACTGATGGGCGTGACTTCAGTCTGGATATCGGCAAAGCGTGTGATAAGCCAGGAAGCTGTGATCCCGATGATCACTCCTACCACTCCCCCGATAACAGAGATTAATACCGCTTCGGCCAGGAACTGGATAACTATATCCTTCTTCTGTGCCCCTATGGCGAGTCGGGTTCCAATCTCCTTGATACGTTCCATCACTGAAGCAAACATAATGTTCATGATTCCGATACCTCCCACCAAAAGGGAGATGCTGGCAATGGCCCCCAGTACGATATTGAAAATGTCCTTGGTGCGTTGCTCCTGCTTAAGCAGCAGCTCAGGCACGGTGATTTCAAAGTCTTTCACCTCCTCATGACGTCGCAAGAGCAACCTGGCAAGCAGGTCGGTTGAGGGATTCAGTTCATTGGATTCATTGACCTGAACGATGATCCTATCCAGCTGGTTGTAATTATTGGACTCATTGCCACCTCCTGCTGAACTAAAACTAATGGCCATCCCACGGCCAAACATCATCCCTTCCGCTCCTTTGATCCTGGAACCAACCAGCGCCCTGTTCTGGTAGCGCAGGAGCATGGTCTTTACCGGTACATAGATGTTATCGTTCATCACATTGACCCCAATATTCTCAAAGCGGGTCAGGTTCACATCGTTCTTTTCCAGAACTCCCACTACCTTCAGCCACACTTTATCAAACTTGATGTATTTGCCAATGGGATTTTCCTTGCTAAAAAATTTGTTCTTGATATTGGCTCCGATCACACATACCGGAATTCCGTTTTCCTCCTGGTAGTCAATGAAAAAACTGCCCTCCTGCAAGGGGAGATTGAATATCTCGAAATAGGAATTGGACACGCCCAGGAGTTTAGCACTGGCCCGTTTGCCATCCTTAATCACAAAAGAGTTCAGGGTAATCTCGGGGGAAGCCGAATTAACGGTGGGAACCACTTCCTGAATGGCCTCTACATCTTCAAGGGTCAGACCAGGAGAAAACTTTTTCTTCTGAGTCTCGCCTCCGGCCTCCTCTCCATTCTCGCCATCGGCTGATTCAATAATGGGAGTCACAATAATATTATTTACCCCCACCATCTTAATTTGTTCCAGTATCTCCTGTTGGGCTCCCTTTCCGATGGCAAGCATGGTTATTACTGCCGCCACCCCAAAAATGATACCCAATGCAGTCAGAATGCTCCGCATCTGGTTTGCCATGATGGACTCAATGGCAATGACTACGTTGTGTAAATAACGTTCTATCATGCTACCCCCTGGATCTGTTAGCCGCTCCACCGGAGGGTCTGCCTGGAGGTGCTCCCTGAATATTTCGCGGTTGTCGCGGCCGGTTCATCTCCTCCTGTTGTTCCTGTCTCTTCCGCTCTTCTTCTGCCTTTCTCCTATTAATCTCCTCCACCAGTTCCAGTCCGGCATACTTAAAGTTCTCCGAATTTGCAGGCATAGATAAGTAGAGCCTATCTGCCTTGTTCAGTCCCATTTCTACCACAATATGGTTTTCATTGGATTCACCCAGTACGACTACCTGTTTATCGCCAGACCTCGTATATACATAGGTCAGGCTATCGTTGGCATGCACCGATTCCAGCGGAATGAACAGAACACTGTCCAGCACCTGGGTAATCACCTGGTTGCTGGTGGTCATGGACGGCCTGAGGATGGTATCCCGCTCATTCAATTCGATTTTAACTTCAAACACTTTCGCATCGGTATTGGGCAGTTGCTGTCCAATATTGGCCACTTCAGTAACTTCCCCGGAAAACTTCTTCTCAGGAAAAGCATCCACCCCTATCAATACCTTCTGACCTTTAGTTAGTTTACTGATGTCGATCTCATTCACATAGGTCATAGAGATCATGGTGGATAGATCGGGAAGGGTGGCTACCGCCAGGTCCCAGGTATTGATCTCAGTGCCGGCCGTTCTTTTCTGTCCGCTCCAGTCCTTCTTATAAATGACCATTCCAGAAGCGGGAGCATGGATATCAAACTTGGTCATCACTTCTTCCATTTCAGCCTTGCTTCTTCGGTCCCGGGACATATTCAGTTCCGCCTCACGCATCTCGGCTTTTGCTTGCTGAACCTTTAATCCATAGTTTTTTTCAGCCTGCTGGTATGCCCTTGTGGCTTTTTCCAGCTCAATTTCTGCCTGCCGGATGGTGGCTGGCGGCTCAAATTTGGATTGCTCCAGGGTAATCTCCGCCTCTTCCATGGCAAACTCCAGGTTGATCAATTGATCGCGAAGTTCCCTGAGCTGCATGGTGGTATCCAGTTTGGTTCGCATATATTCCGACTCCTTCTGTTCCAGGTTGTCAGAGATATCCTTCAGGGAATTGTCCGCCTCCGATCTGTCCAGAGTAGCCACCCACTGACCTGAATCGACCACCGTGCCTTCCGGGATCAAATCCTGGATTTTCACGCTGCGAATTCGCAGGTTCCTGCTTCGCAACTGGGAAGGTGCCTGGATCTCAGTTTCCCGGATCGCCTGCAATTCTCCGGTGACCATCACCGAAATTTCAAACTGTCCCTGTTGTACCTCCGTCTCAAGTATAATTTCCTTCTCCTTGCCTGAAAGCACAGAATAGAGTACCAGTGCAACGATCAGCACCGAGGGAACAACGATGGCTATTATAGTTCTTTTTTTCATGATTCTTTAAAAATGTATCTGATATCTATTTAACCAATTCCTTAATGCATTGTTTGGCCTGAGCGGTAATGCGCTCTGCTTCGTCGCTGCTACCAGCTTCTGCATACAGCCTAATAATAGGTTCCGTGTTGGATTTACGAAGGTGGACCCAGCCCTCAGGCATATCCACCTTGATCCCGTCTACGGTGTTGATTTCATATTCCGAATAGGCGGCTGCGAATTTTTCGAGTAAAGCATCGGCATCCACACCTTCCGTCAGTGTAATCTTATTCTTTGACATAAAGTAGTCTGGGTAACATTTTCTCATGGTGCTGCATTCCATTCCGCTTTCAGCCAGGTGAGTCAGAAAGAGTCCAATACCAACCAGAGCATCCCTTCCATAATGTAACTCAGGATAGATGACCCCGCCATTGCCCTCTCCGCCAATTACACACTTGTGCTCTTTCATGGCATTGACCACATTCACTTCCCCTACGGCTGCAGGAAAATAGGATTGCCCATGTCCCTCAGTTACATCTCTCAATGCCCTGGTGGAAGACAGGTTGGAAGCTGTATTGCCGGGGGTCCTGGAGAGGATATAATCTGCGATGGCCACCAGAGTGTATTCTTCCCCAAACATGGAACCATCCTCACATACAATGGCCAGTCTATCCACATCGGGATCCACCACAAATCCTACATCTGCCTTCTCGCGCACCATGAGTGCAGAAATTTCCGTCAGGTGTTCGGGCAGGGGCTCTGGATTGTGGGGGAACTCGCCAGTGGGATCGCAATAAAGCTCTACCACTTCATCTACTCCAAGTGCCTTAAGCAGCTGTGGCAGTACTATCCCTCCTACAGAATTTACACAATCTATGGCCACCTTAAATTTCTTCCTTTTTATCTTTTCGACTTTCACCAGGTCCAGTTGCAGAACCTGATCAATGTGTTTGACGTCCATTCCCTCCAGGGGTTTAATCTTCCCCAGTTTTTTTACATCCGCATAGCTATAATCATTGGATCTGGCCTTGTTCAGGATTGCTTCTCCATCTTCGGCCGAAAGGAACTCACCCAGGCCGTTAAGCAATTTCAGGGCATTCCACTGTGCCGGGTTGTGACTGGCTGTCAGAACAATCCCGCCATCGGCACCCAGGGTGGTCACTGCCATTTCCACGGTGGGAGTGGTGGCCAGTCCCAGGAGATGTACATCCACTCCCATGGCACATAGGGTGGCCGAAACCAGTTGTTCCACCATGGGACCCGAAATGCGTGCATCCCGACCCAGTACCACCACCGCTTGCTCCTTCCCCGATTCCTGAATCAGCCAGGAGGCGTAAGCCGATGCAAACTGTACTGTATCAATGGGTGTTAAACCTTCTGCGGGTTTCCCCCCTATGGTGCCCCTGATGCCCGAAATGGAGATAACTAGACTCATGTTTTCGTGGTTTATTAAGACTTGAAATACCTGTTTTTTAAAACGCTGCAAAGTTAAGACTATTATTCCAAGAATGTATTCTATTTAGCTGTATCTTTGTAGCCTTTAACAATCTTTAATAATCAGGCCTTTGAGCAAAGCAGGGCAACATAAAAAAGGGACCGGGAAACCCTCTGGTTTCACGAGCAAAAAAAATCCGGGATCCCGATTGTCAGGAGGGGGAAAATCATTTTCCAGTGCGTCTCCTGTCAAGCGAGCTGTGGTCGGAAAAGATCCGGCTGACAAAAGCAAAGGTCCGGACAGTAGAAGCAAAGCTTCGCCCGGCAAATCCAAAGGAAAGGCCCAGAAAGGAGGCTCAGGCGAGGGTTTGGTGAGGCTGAATAAGTACATAGCTGCGTCCGGTATCTGTTCCAGACGTGAGGCCGATGATTTGATCTCAGCAGGCCTGGTTTCGGTCAATGGACAAGTGATCACCCAAATGGGTACCAAGGTAAGTCACAGTGATGATGTCAGGTATAATGGAGAGCGTCTGAAGAATGAGCGCAAAGTTTACCTCCTGCTGAACAAGCCCAAGGACTATGTAACCACCACCGATGACCCCAAAGAACGAAAAACAGTGATGGTGCTTATTAGCAATGCATGCACCGAACGCATTTATCCGGTGGGAAGGCTGGATCGGAATACCACCGGGGTCTTGCTTTTCTCCAACGACGGAGAATTGGCCAAGAAGCTTACCCATCCTTCCCACAACAAGAAGAAGATTTACCATGTTTTCCTGGATAAGGGTTTTACTGCAGGCGATATGAAGAAGCTGGCCGAAGGTCTTACCCTGGAAGATGGCTTTATCCAACCCGATGCCCTCAGCTATGCAAGCAAGGAAAATAAGCGTGAAGTTGGACTGGAGATACATTCAGGTCAGAACCGAATAGTACGACGCATGTTTGAACACCTGGGATACAGGGTGGTTAAACTAGACAGGGTCTACTATGCAGGCCTGACCAAGAAAGACCTGCCCAGGGGAAAATGGAGATTCCTCACCGAGAAGGAAGTAAGCAGGTTAAAAATGAATGCCTACGAATAGGTAGCTATGGAGCACAAAAGTGGATTTGTCAATATCATCGGTAAACCCAACGTGGGGAAATCGACCCTGATGAACGCCATGGTGGGAGAGAAACTCTCCATAATAACCGCCAAGGCCCAGACCACCCGTCACAGGATCCACGGGATTTTAAACACCCCGGAGTACCAGATAATTTTCTCAGATACTCCCGGAATCCTGGAGGCCAGCTATAAACTGCAGGAGAACATGCTTAAGGCAGCCCGCTCTGCACTTGTTGACGCTGACATTCTTATTTATCTGACCGAAATCGGGGAGACTCCGGATCCGGAGAATCCTTTCCTGCAAAAAGTAGCCAGGGCCAAGGTACCTGTGCTTCTTGTCATCAACAAAATCGATAACAGCGACCAGGAAGCGGTGATCAAATGCATGGAACAGTGGGAAGAGCTTCTTCCAAAAGCAGAAAAGATCCCCATCAGCGCCCTGAAAAAATTCAATGTGGAATCTGTTTTTATGCGAATCCTTCACCACCTGCCGGAATCTCCTCCCTACTACCCGAAAGATGCACTCACTGACAAATCGGAACGCTTCTTCGCCGGGGAAATGATCCGGGAAAAAATCCTGCTGCAATACAAGCAGGAGATTCCTTATGCAGTGGAGGTGGAAATAGAATCGTTCAAGGAGGACGTGAAACTGATTCGCATCAGTGCCCTGATTTACGTGGAGCGTGAAAGCCAGAAAGGGATTCTTATTGGTAATGAGGGGAAAGCCTTGAAAAGAGTGGGCCGGGAGTCCAGGCTCGACATGGAAGCCTTCTTTCACAAGAAGGTGTTTCTTGAACTTAGGGTGAAAGTTAAAAAAGAGTGGCGCAACAATGATCGCTTCATAAAGAATTTCGGTTACCATTAAGCAAAGGAGTATGGGAAATATTGTGGCCATCGTCGGAAGACCCAATGTGGGTAAATCTACCTTCTTCAACCGGCTGACCGAAACGCGTCAGGCCATTGTGGATGAGGTGAGCGGGGTAACCCGGGACCGTCACTATGGCAAGGTAATCTGGAATGGACACGAATTCAGCATCATCGATACAGGCGGATATGTAACCAATTCGGACGATGTGTTCGAAGAAGAAATTCGCAAACAGGTAATCCTGGCCATTGAAGAAGCCGATGTGGTGATCTTTCTGGTGGATGTGATTTCAGGCATCACTGACCTGGACCAGACCGTAGCAGGCATGCTCATGAAGATTAATAAACCGGTACTGCTGGTGGTCAATAAGGTGGACAACGCCAACAGGCTATACGATGCCGCAGAGTTCTACGGACTTGGACTGGGTGACTACTTTGCTCTTTCTTCCATCAATGGCAGCGGAACCGGGGATATGCTCGATAAACTCACCTCCATGTTTGAAAAGAAAGAGGAGGAGGAAGAGGAGGAAATTGCCAAGATAGCAGTGGTGGGACGACCCAATGTGGGGAAATCCTCCCTGGTAAATGCCCTGATCGGAGAAGAGAGAAACATTGTTACTCCCATTTCCGGGACCACCCGCGATTCCATACATACCAGGTACAATAAGTTCAACCACGATTTCTACCTGGTCGATACAGCAGGCCTGAGAAAGAAAGGCAAGGTAAAGGAGGACCTGGAGTTCTATTCGGTTATGCGATCGGTAAGGGCCATTGAACATGCCGACGTTTGCCTGCTTCTGATCGATGCCACCATCGGGATTGAAAGTCAGGATGTGAATATTTTTCACCTTATCGAACGCAACTGGAAGGGAGTGGTGGTACTGGTCAATAAATGGGATCTGCTGGACAAGGAGACCATGACCATGAAACAATTTGAGGAGCAGATCCGGGAACGGCTGGAGCCCTTTGTGGATGTTCCGATTCTATTTATTTCAGCGCTGACCAAGCAACGCATCCACAAGGCACTGGAACTGGCCATCAAGGTATATGAACATCGCATGGTCAGGATTCCTACCTCTAAACTGAACGAGGTGATGCAAAAGGCCATAGAAGACAATCACCCTCCGGCGATAAAGGGCAAGTTCATAAAGATCAAATACGTGACCCAGCTGCCTACCCACGCACCGGCTTTTGCCTTCTACTGCAACCTGCCACAGTACATCCGGGAGCCCTATAAAAGATACCTTGAGAACCAGATCCGCAAGCATTTTGATTTCACCGGGGTACCAATTCGGATCTTTATGCGAAAAAAATAGGCAAGATTTTTGTAGTATTGTATTTCAGATGAGACCAAATAAGCTTATCATATTGCTTTTGCTCCTCCCGGTGATCTCCTGCAACCAGATCGATCCGGTCTATCCCGACGAGCCGGTGGTGGACTACCAGGGATTCGGGCTGTTTATCGCTGTAGATCAGCTGGGGAACAAAAACCTCATGGGTCAGCTTACCTTTGATTTTACCGATGGAGATGGGAATATTGGCCTGCTCCCCCTGATCGATACTATTGAACTGAACGTCCCCGACACAGTGAAGTATAATTTTTTTCTGCAATTATATGACCTCCAAGGATTTGAATATGTGCAGATTCCGGATGATGATGGAG
>Ga0316191_10001316_pt1 | contig 17371 bp, 15 predicted proteins | sample Eddworburr2cm_MG_FD_204928 | JGI IMG/M metagenome (GOLD analysis project Ga0316191, IMG submission 204928) | Coastal sediment microbial communities from Maine, United States - Eddy worm burrow 2 cm | ecosystem: Environmental > Aquatic > Marine > Coastal > Sediment | place: USA: Maine...
ATCGGAAAGCGCCATGGCGCCGGCGGACCAGGCGATGACCGGCCTATCGGCGAGTATTGACTGGAGGCCGAATAGACGCAGGCGATTGAGAAGAATCTCGACGTGACCACCAGCGATCACTACCGCCGCGCTGGTTCCGATAATCGTCTCGATCTCACGCTGATGGGACCGGATGTCCTCCAGCAACCAAGGTTGCGCCGACTGCTCAAATGCTGCGTGGATATGCTCTATGCGCCTGAGGTGTTGCCGATCGAGGGTACGCAGTGCGCGCAGGGCGGCTCGGCGCTCGTTCTGAATCAGTATATCCTCCTCGGGTTCCCGCATGAGTTCCGCAAAGGCGGCGATCGCATGATTGAGCCGCCGACGGTAGAGGCGCTGGAGTTCCTTAAGGGTCTTCTGCCTCTGGTGGTACGCCTGGCGGAATTCCGGGTGACTGGCGAAGATGTCCTCGGCGCGTCTGTAAAGACCCAGGTCCTTAGTCTGCCGAGCAAGGTGGCCCTGCAATTCGTCGATCTCGCCCTCTCGATCCTGCCAACCTGCCGTGATCGTGCATATATGACCGTCCGCAACGCCGAGCCTGTCGAGGACGGGCCCGACGGACGGAACGCTTCTCTGGGGTCCCAGCATGGCGCGCAGAATCATGGGACGTAACTGTCCGCCACGGTACAGGGCAGTGTCAACGCCGCCAGGTTTCCCGGGCCTCTGGGCCTCGGGGGCGCCCAGGAGGCGGCTGCCGTCTCCTGGGCACCCGTACCGGCATTTACTGCCGAAGTCACAACAGGTATCAGTCTTCGCAGGCACGCCACTCAATGTCCTCGGTTGACTGGAATTGTTGCCAAGTTTTCTGCCATCCTTCTTCCATAAGAGCGACCGGAGTTGTCTGGGAGCGCACATGACGATCCGCACTGATACCAATCCCCACGCCGCCGCAGGCCATCGCGACGAATTCCTGAAGGTGCGCATGGTGCCTCAGCCTGACGACGTAACCTGTGGCCCCACAAGCCTATATGCGGTTTACGATTTTCTCGGTCGACCGGTGGACCTCACCCGGCTGATTGAGCGGGTGGACAGCCTCCCCAGCGGGGGAACGATGGCAGTCTTTTTGGGCATTGATGCTTTGCAGAGGGGGCTGTCGGCCAAAATCTATAGCTACGATTTGAAGGTGTTCGATCCAAGCTGGAAAGGCCTCGGTAGCGTTCAGATTACGGACAAGCTCCAGGCTCAACTGAAGTACAAGAAGGGTAAACGATTCACTGCCTCGTCCGATGCCTACATGGAGTTCATAGCGCTCGGTGGCCAACTGGTGTTTGAAGATTTGACGCCCGATTTGCTAGACCAGATATTCGACCTCGAGTTGCCGATCCTCGTGGGCCTCAACGCGACCTACCTGTATGGAGTCAAGCGCGAGTATACGGACAGGCACGATGTTGCCCACGCGGACGATCTGAAAGGACACGCGGTTGGGCACTTCGTGGTCCTTTGCGGCAGGAACGGAGACCTGGTGCGCGTCGCGGACCCGTTCTATGACAATCCGCTCGGTGCAGGCCACTTTTACGATGTGGACGTGCAGCGCCTGATTCGGGCTATTCTGCTGGGCGCCATTACTTACGACGCTAATCTTCTCATCCTGTCTCATGGCACGCGACCTTGAAACGCATCATCGTTGTCGATGAGCCGTCGGGATGGACCCTGGGCAGGGAAGCCGCCGAGCTGATGTCTGTCGACGACTATCTGGTGTCGGCGCCGATCAGCGGGCGCGGCGTGCGAATATTCAATCTTGCCGGGTCCTTCCGTTATCAATCGCGCGGCTACTACGTCTCCCTTCTGGCGGAGGCCAGAGGGCACAAGGTGATCCCCAGCGTCAGGACGATTCAGGAATTGAATTCGCGGAGCATCGTTCGATTTCTTCCCCCCGAAGTCGATGAGCTCGTAAGGAGAAGCCTGCGGCGTATCAGATCCGACGAATTCACGCTGACGGTGTACTTCGGGGAGAACGTTGCCGAACAGCATGCCCGACTGGCTACGGCGCTGTACCAGATGTTCCAGGCCCCGTTCCTGCGATTCAGATTTCGAAAGGGGCGCGAGCATTGGAGCATACGTGGGGTCCGGGCTCTGGCCCTGGAAGAGATTCCGCCATCCCACATGCCCCTCGTCAGGGATGCGGCGCGACGCTACTTCAGCCGTAAACGCTATGCGCCGGAACGCAAGCATCGATACCAACATGATCTGGCGATACTCGTCACCCAGGAGGAGCGAGAACCACCATCTGACAGGAAGGCAATCAATAATTTTGTCCAGGCAGCACGGAAAGAAGGGTTCTCGGTCGAGTTAATTGGCCGCTCGGACTATCATCGCCTCGCCGAGTTTGACGCGCTGTTTATTCGAGAGACGACAGCAGTAAATAATCACACGTGGAGATTCTCCCACCGAGCCCAATCCGAGGGTCTGGCTGTAATCGACGATCCTGTGTCGATACTCCGTTGCGCCAACAAGGTATTTCTCGCCGAGATCCTGAAGGGCGCACATATACCGATTCCGGAGACCGTCATCGTGACCCGGGATAATCGCGGTCAGGCGCTGGAAGTTCTCGGGTTGCCTTGCGTGCTAAAGCTGCCGGATTCTTCGTTTTCGCTAGGGGTCGTCAAAACCTCGACGCAGGAGGAGTTCCTGGCCGAGACCGATCGCATGCTTGGCAGTTCCGATCTGTTAATCGCCCAGGAGTTCATCCCGACCGAGTTTGACTGGCGCATAGGCGTGCTGGAAGGCCGCGCGCTGTTTGCTTGCAAGTACTTCATGGCTCGAGATCACTGGCAGATCTACGACTGGGCGAGCACCAAGAGCCGACCTGTGTCCGGGAGTTGGGAAACCGTAGCGGTGGCCGATGCGCCGCCTGTCATCGTGGCGACCGCGTTACAGGCCAGCCGCCTGGTAGGCGATGGGCTCTATGGTGTCGACCTCAAGTATGTCGACGGTCGTCCGATCGTGATCGAGATCAATGACAACCCGAGCATTGAGTCAGGCGTGGAAGACGCGGTTCTAGGGCCCGAGACATATGCCGCGGTGATGCGTTCGCTGCGTCGGCGAGTAGAGGCGCGCGCCCGGGGAGCGCCTTGAGCGCTGCGTCCGAATGGCATCTCTTCGATGTATTCGGCGTAGAGATGGAATACATGATCGTTGACCGACGCACCCTGGAAATTCGGTCCTTCGCCGATCATCTGCTTCGCGAGATGGCCGGGGATTACGTTCAGTCATTCGAGCGTGGTGACTTCGCCTGGTCGAACGAACTCGTATGCCACGTGATCGAGCTCAAGACCAATGGGCCGGCTCCGCGACTGGGCGGATTGGCCGGCGGATTTCTGCGTGAGATCAACTTCATCAACATGCGTCTCGACGGGTCGGGCGCGATGCTCCTGGGAACGGGGGCGCATCCTTTGATGAATCCGGATCTCGAGATCCGTCTATGGCCCCATGGGGACAGAGCAATCTATCGGCAATATGACCGAGTCTTCGACTGCCGAGGTCATGGCTGGTCCAACTTGCAGAGCGTCCATCTGAACCTGCCGTTTGTCGGGGACGAGGAATTCGGTCGTCTACACGCGGCTATAAGGCTGGTTCTCCCGATTATACCGGCGTTGGCGGCAAGCACGCCGATCCTCAACGGCGAGGTCACAGGCTACATGGATACTCGTCTCGAAACCTATCGTCACAACCAGGACCGGATACCGTCGATCACCGGTCGGGTCATTCCCGAGCAAGTGTTCACTGAGAGCGAGTACAAGCGGATCATCTTCGATGAAATAGAGCGGGACATCCGGCCCCACGATCCGGACGGTGTGCTCGAACCCGTGTTCCTTAACTCCCGAGGGGCTATCGGGCGTTTTGATCGCCAGGCTATAGAGATCCGCGTCATCGATACCCAGGAATGCCCTTCCGCCGATATGGCTGTTCTAGATATGATTATTGCGGCGGTGCGTATGCTGGTTGAAGAGGCGACTGTGCCGCTTGCCTCGCAGCAGGCGTGGCCCGAGGACCTGCTCGCCGATATTTTTCTGGATGTGGTGCGCGATGGCGACCAAGCTATTCTGGTGGACCGTGAATACCTGGAAGTATTCGGTCTGGGTAAAGGCAGGATGTCTGCAATCGCTGTGTGGCGTGAACTGGCCAACAGATTGTCCGGTTCTCTCGAATCGGCCAGTCGGCGCCCCCTCGCCAGAGTCTTGAGCGATGGCCCGCTGGCACGCAGGCTGATCGGATCTCTTGGTCGGAGGCCGGGGCGTCTGGAGATATCACATACCTATCGCCAGCTTGGCGATTGTCTGGCCCAGGATCGCCTGTGGCCATGATCCGCTGGCTATTAACATGTGAACATGGCGGCAACTGTGTGCCAGAGCCCTGGCAGAACTACTTCGTCGATGCCGACACGGCGCTCAGGTCCCATCGCGGCTGGGACCGGGGCGCGCTGTCAACCTTCAACAGACTTGCCCCGGAGATCGCAGATGCCGCATTTCAGTCGACGACGACGCGATTGCTGGTCGACCTGAATCGATCCATAGGGCATCGTGCGCTGTTTTCCGAATTCACGCGCAGGCTTTCGCGTAGCGCGAAGGAAGAGGTACTCCGTCGCCATTATCATGCATGGCGCGATCCGGTCATCGCCACAATCGAACGCTGGCGCCGTGCCGGACACGTAGTCATTCATGTTTCGGTACACAGTTTCGCGCGCTGTCTAAACGGCAAGTTGCGGGATGCAGATATCGGTTTGCTATACGATCCGAGCCATCGGCTCGAAAGGGCGCTGTGCCTTCGTTGGCGGAGAATTTTGCGGCAGACCGCTGCCGATTCCCTGACGCGATTGAACTACCCGTACAAAGGCACCGCCGACGGATTCACCCGGGCACTCAGGCAACGGTTTCCCACGGGTTATGCCGGAATTGAACTGGAACTCAACGAGGCCAATGTGGGACGTGGATTTGCGCACATGGCCGATGAGATTGTTACATCTGTCCGCTTGCTCAGATGCCAAGCCGAGCGTCTCGTATCGCAAGAAACGTCAGAACGAGCAGATTGAGCGGTGGGAAGAAGCCCAGCAACGCGCTGCACAGGGTCAGCCATCCTGGTGAATCGACCCTCGTCTGGGCCAATTTCCAGGTCGCTGCGGTAATCGTCACACTGAATAACATCCACAACGGCGCTAACAGGAACAGCACATCCACATTCATGCCCATCAACTGGCTCCTTATCCATAACGTGCGGCCGAGTAAAACGGGGTCGCGGCCTGGCGTGGCCGCGACTCCAATGATCAACGACGCCAGCAGTATGCGTAACCATTGTCATCACGTGCGCAAATCGTATAAGAGGGCAGGGGGTGGATTCTGAACCCTTCCGGCCACTCTATGCCGTAGATGTTCGAGCGCCTGCCGAAACGCGTCAGATTCTCGGAAGTGGTAAAGGTGCCCTGGAAGTTATCGAAGGCCGACACCGAATCGGGAATCAGGTTGCCATCGCTGTCTTTGGCAGATCCCGGCTTGTACCGATATACAAACATGTGGCCGCTTGTCAGGCTGTCGATGCGCTGCAGACTGAACAAGGCGCTGGATCCGTCCGGAAATTGGACCTCGGCGAGTATCTCGCTGGTAAAGATCGTCCTCATCATCAGCAAAGCGGCACCGAACAGCGAGCCGACGCGCGTGGGCACATGCCGGTTCAGCTGTTCGGAAATGACCGTCTGGTTGAACTCACTGCCGATGACAGCCTCCGCACCCTTGATCGGGAAGTCCGGGTCCAGAACGATGTTGGGCTTCACTGACTGCCGCACGTAGTCCCACTCGACCCTCGACTCATTGAAATATCCCTGGTACTCCGCAGCTGGCGTGCGGGCCTGGATGTAGTTCCTGGGTTTTCGTCCCTCCCGTTCGGCCGTCACCCGGAACAGGCGCAGCTTGTTGCCCGGAGAGTTGACGATGTAGACGTCGTAGACGCCTGCTTTCTCGCGGATCGATACCTGCGCTTCCGCCGTCCGTTGTGCCTGGCTGTCAGAGCAGTTGTGGCAGGCGGCGATACGGATGTCGTCCGCATTCGCCGATAGTGAATTGCAGGCCGCGGCCAGCGCGGCCGCCATCAGGATTCCCTTCCCCATATCGAGTTCCCTCTCGTTCATGTTGCTCCGGTCACCGGTAATCCTGCCGATGATGGAGGACATGCTGCTCGTCGTCAGAGAGGTATTGAAGTGTCGATTTGTCGGCTCTGCAGCCAAAAATAGTTTATGTTTCTGATCTCGAATTCCCCGGGGAAGGACGATGGTTACCGAGCGCACGCTCTCCGACGGACACAACGAGGCTGGCAACAGCCAATCGAAGCGGCAGCTTTTCCGCATCATTTTCCTGTCCGACACGATGCCCGGCAGGGTGTTCGATGTCGCATTGATGGTGATGATCGCGCTCAGCGTGGCGGTCATCATGATGGAAAGCGTGGCGGAGATCCGTTTCGGTCACCGCGATATTTTCCGCAACCTCGAGTGGTTCTTTACGATCCTGTTTACCATCGAGTACCTCCTCCGCCTCTGGTGCGTGCGCAAACCATGGACCTACGCGAGGAGTTTTTATGGTGTGGTCGATCTCCTGGCCATCGTCCCCGGATACATGTCGTTGCTGGTTACGGGCACAGGCTATCTCCTCATCATCCGTGTCTTGCGTCTGCTTCGCTTGTTCAGGATCCTCAAACTGTCGCGCTACGTGGGCGCCGCCGACACGTTGATCGAGGCGCTGTCGCAGAGTCGCAGAAAGATCCTGGTGTTCCTGTTTGCGATCCTCACGCTGGTGACCGTCTTCGGTTCAATGATGTACCTGATCGAGGGCCCGCAGAACGGCTTTACGAGCATTCCCCGCGGGATCTACTGGGCCATCGTGACGCTGACCACAGTCGGTTACGGGGATATCACGCCCAACACGACCGTGGGGCAGATGGTATCGGCAATAGTGATGGTTCTCGGCTACGGGATCATCGCGGTGCCTACCGGCATCTATGCGGCCGAATTGCGAGAAGTCATCGTACGTCGTCGGGACACGATCAAGTGCACGGAATGCAGCCGGGTCGGGCATGACGATGACGCCAAGTTTTGCAAATTCTGCGGCTCAAACCTGACGCATCAGGAACTGTTCGTCGGTGACTAGATGCTGCCTGCGGACTCTTGCCTAATCCGTAGATCGGAACAACGTACCGAACAGCCAGTCCCCGATCGGATAAGTAATGTTGAAATTGTATTTCTGCATCAGCTCAGGGCGGTGATGCAGCGTATGCAGTCGCCGCAGGCGGCTCATGAACGGCAGCCGGCTGATCCAGCTCCCGTGACGAGCGTGATAGGCGAAGTGCAGTAACTCGTAGTTGAGGAAGTAGGCCACTGCTGTCGCGGCAAACAGATAGGCGGTATTTGGAGACGCCAGCCAAGCCAGTAGCAGGCCCGCCGGCAGGGCAAATCCAAGCAGATAGAAGACAATAAGAACCGACGGGAATAACACCGCCTTGTAATCCCTCGAGTCGCCGAATGCCATGGCATCGTCACGGAAGAACCGGTGATGCTGGCGGGCGTGGCGCTCGAAGATGATCCGCAAACCCTTGCGCGGGTGATGCATGGGTCCGCGGTGACCGAAGTACTCCACGAGATTGGCATACAGGAACGTGATCGGGATCGTCAGCCACTCCCATAGTCCGATGTCTTGGAGCTGCGTCAGGCACGCGCCGATCACGACCAGGCAAGTCGCGACGGTAAATCCCAGGTGCAGTCGGCCATGGTAGGCGCGGCCAACATGTTGCTCCCGGTACTGGCGCCGGAACGACTCGACCCCCAACGGTAGAGTCCCTGACGCTGCGTCGATGGCATCTGCTGGCATGCTTCTATATGAATCGAGCGCCGGCGTCGCGTCAAGGCGCACGGACAATGTCATAGTGCTAAGATAGCGGCCGCCCGTGGCTCGGGGGTGTGGCTGGGGATGGCTGCGCATAGCGTGAATTGTTCGGAGCATGCGATGACAACCGGTTTGCCGCTCAGGGCTCTTGTCTTTGTTGTTTTATCTCACCTGATGCTGGCTGCTTGCTCAGTCAATCAGGCGATGAACGAGGGACTGGAACCGGGCCGGGAATCGGGGATGTTGACCAATACCATCCTCAACAAGACGCCACCTGGTGTTGAGCCCGCGTGGATCTACGAGATAGACGGCCGCCGCGTGAATTATCTGCGCCGGTCATTTCGCCTGCCGATCGGAGAGCACACGATAAAGGTCTGGCCCAAGGACGACGCCCCCCGTTCGCAGCAGTTGGTGCCGGACGAGACTCGTATCCTACGCGAGGAGATAGTCGTCGAGGAGATGGTGGTCACGGTCGAGCCGGGCTATCGATACTATCTGGGAGCGCGCACCAACATCACCAGGACCCGCAGTACCATCGTCGGTACCGAGACCTACAATTTTCCCAGTGGAAAATTCATCATCCCGGTGATCACCCGGGAGGCGGCGCCCGCAGACTATGTGCAGGGCGCAAAGGGGATGAGCGTCTTCCTGCTGTCCATGGCGATACCGGCCGCCATTACCTCAGGCTTTTGACGAGGACCGCTGCGCGACCCACCTCCGAGTGCCGACCAGCCGCCGGCCTTAAGCGACGCGGTGGCCACGCGGATATGATCCAGGCAGGCGCACCTTCGTCACTGTCCCGGGCGACGTGTCGATCTGACCGCTGATGACTTACGTGACTTCCCTCACGGTCCCGGCAGCGTGACGATGATAGATTAACTGGGTCAGACCGGGCGGCAGGGAGGCGTACTGAGCGGCCCTCCCAGGCGCCGTTCAGGACGCCAGTTTGGGCAAGCCAATATTAGAAGATACATGAGCTTATCTTGTAATCTTAGAAATTCCTGCGACAATGGCGCGAGAGCGCTGTGGAGGTATGGGAGACTCCTTGTACATGCAGCCCTTCACGGTCTTAACATTAAATGACGGACAAGCTGCCCTCCACTGACTCGGCCAGCGCCAGCTCGGACCTTGGTGATCTCGTACACCGGGGCAGAACCCCTCCCTCCCGAATCGGCCTGAATCCGGCGGTCACCAAGATTGCGGTTGATCTGCTGAACCTCGATGAGGATTCGGTTGACGAGGTCGTTGCGCCGGCCTTGGAGTCTCTCAGGGAAGTGGCCCTTTGTGACTCGATCTGTATTGCCCAGATCTCCGACGACGGGGCCTGCATAGACAAGATCAGTCACTCCACCAACCTTCTCTCCGGCTGTTCGCCCCAGGGTCTGGTGGGCTTGTCGATGGAAGAATTCCCCTGGCTGGCACCGAAGCTCCAGCACATGCGGCTGATAGAAATCCCCGACACGCGCAGACCCGGCGAGCAGGCTGTGGCAGAGGGCGGGCTGCTGTCTGATCTTGGCGTCGGTGCCGCGCTCATCGAAGGTTTCATTATTGAAGGCAGGCTGGCGGGTTTCCTGTGCATATTTTCGGCGGCCCCTGTCGACGCCTGGGGCGTAGACCTGTATCTCCTCCTGAAACTGATCGGCTCCAGCCTGGCGAGCAGCTTGAGTCGACTTCGGTCTGAACGAACTGTTGCAGACGTTCGTGAGAAGGACGCCCTGTACGCGGATGTAGCAAATGACGGTATCTGGGATTTCGACGTCGAGACCAATACCCTGACTTTCTCCAATCGCTGGAAGGAGATGATGGGATACGGGATCGACGAACTGAACGACGCCGGGCTGGACTGGCATCATCTCGTCCACCCTGACGATATGGTCCGGGTCCAGGGCGGAATTCGCGAGCACCTGGAGGGCAAGACGCCACTGTTCGAGAGTGTTCACCGGATGCGCCACAAGGGCGGCGACTGGCGGTGGGTGGTCAGCCGCGCCAAGGCCAAGATCGACGAGGATGGTCGATTCTGCAGGTTGCTGGGTGTCGAACTCGACATCACCGACCAAAAGCTCTACGAGGAAGCGCTGTTCCGCGAGAAAGAGAGCGCTCAGATCACACTGCAGTCTATCGGCGATGGCGTCGTCACCACGGATGCGGATTGTCGCGTCGAGTATCTGAACCCGATCGCCGAAGACCTCACCGGCTGGTCTCTCGACGATGCATCGGGACGACCGATTGACGAGATTTTCAGGGGCTTCCACGAGGAGACCTGTGAGCCTCTGGAGAATCCGCTGGCAGTGGCTATTCGCCGCACCCGGCCGATAAAGTCTGTTCGTCCAACACTGCTCATCCGGCGGGACGGTAACGAGCTCTATATCGAAAGCACCGCGGCACCGATCCGTGCCGACGGCGGTCAGATTTCCGGCGGTGTGCTCGTCTTCCATGACGTGAGCGAATCCCGTGAACTCAATCGGCGTCTCAGCTATCACGCCAGTCATGACATGTTGACCGGCCTGGTGAACCGGCGCGAATTCGAGAGCCGCCTTGAACGCGCCCTGAAGAACGCCCGCTCCCGCGAGGCCCAGTATGCGCTCTGCTACATGGATCTCGATCAATTCAAGATCGTCAACGACTCGTGCGGACATTCCGCCGGCGATGCGATGCTCGGGCAGTTGGGCGCCTTGCTCAAGTCCAAGATCCGCTGGCGCGATACGCTGGCGCGTCTGGGTGGTGACGAGTTCGGCATATTGCTCGAGAACTGCACCGTTGATGAAGCGATCGAGGCGGCTGAGAAGCTTCTGAAGACCGTCCAGGATTTTCGTTTCCTGTGGGAAGACCGGACGTTCCGCCTTGGGGCGAGTATCGGCGTCGTGCCCATTACTCCCGAAACGGCCAGCGTGGCCGAGTTGTTAACGGCCGCGGACAGCGCCTGTGCGGCCGCCAAGGAGAGCGGCAGGAATCGTGTGCACACCTATCAGGTGAATGACATCGACCTGATGCGTCGCCGCCGCGAGATGCAATGGGCGGCTCGCATCAATAACGCGTTGGAAGAAGCTCGCTTCGAGTTGTTCCGGATGACGATCCTGCCGCTACAAGGGCAGGATCACGGCGCCCACTACGAGTTGCTTTTACGCATGAAGGACGAGAACGGCCAGATGGTGTCGCCGGATGTTTTTATCAACGCAGCGGAGCGATATGGGATTACCCCGAGTATCGATCGCTGGGTGATCGAGAATGCGTTTCGGTGGCTGGTATCGGAGGCTGACGAGCGGCAACGATTGTCTCTTTGCTCGATCAATCTTTCCGGCCAGACGCTCGGCGACGATAAGTTCCTGCCGTTCGTGATCGAGCAATTCGAACATAGCGGTATCGATCCGTCCAAGATATGTTTCGAGATCACGGAGACAGCCGCGATTGCGAGTTACTCCCAGGCGAATCGCTTCATCCACTCGCTCAAAGATCTGGGTTGTAAGTTCGCGTTGGACGATTTCGGAACCGGGCTCTCCTCCTTCGGCTACCTGAAACACTTCCCGGTGGATTACCTGAAGATCGACGGTAGTTTCGTCAAGGAGATTCTGCACGATCCGATCGATCGGGAGATGGTCCGCTCAATCAACGAGATAGGGCACCTGACAGGCAAGCAGACTATCGCCGAATGGGCAGAGACCGACGAGATCGTCACGATGTTGCGCGGTATCGGCGTCGACTTCGCCCAGGGGTACGCGATAGACGAGCCACGGCGCATCTTCGAAGCCGGCTACAACATCACCAAGTATCAAAAGTAGAAGCGCGGGTCACATGACCCGCGCTTGTTCGCATCTATCCCGATCCTGCTGTCCCGGGTGATCCTAGGCGCCGACAACCTCTGGCTGACGGCTGCTGTTCGCTCCCGTTCGCGGCGCCCCGAAGCTGTCGACTGCCGTGACTTCGGCCGTCAACTCCATTGCCTCGCGTACAGTCTGGGCCTCGAGATCGTTAAGGACGCCTTTTGCGACGCCCTCGGCGATTGCCTCTTCATAGTCGGACGGCGTAATGACACGGCCAAGTTGCTTGCGTAGCTTGCGCTCCAGCGGTTCTGCTGCGAGGACCTTGTCCATCGCCAGCACGACGACGCCTACGCAGTCCTCGGGCCTGGTCTCATAGAACAGACCGGATACCAGCCGGTCCCGGGCGGGGCCGGGGTTCGTGAGAAGTCGGGCGACCCGTCCGCCCAGCTTGTCGCTTGGCGGTAGCAGACGTCGTCCACGCGGCAATGTGAACAGCCTGATCAGCAAACCGGCCGCGCCGACCGGGAAGTTGGCGGCGATCTCCGCGAGTCGAGTTTCGGCGATGTTGAGTGAATCCTCTACCGCCCAGTCCAGCAGAGGCCGATCTTCCTCCGGGCGCCCCTCGTCCTCATGGTGCTTGATGGTGGCGGACGCCAGGTAGAGATGACTCAGTACATCGGCGAAGCGGCCAGAAATCTTTTCACGACGTTTCAAGTCACCGCCGAGGACGAGCATGGCCACGTCCGCGGCGAATGCGAAGGCCGCGCTGAGACGCGTGATGCGTCGCATGTGGCGTGCGCTTGCGCCGATCTCCGGTACCGACACGAAACGGTCCCCACCCAGGCCCATGACCAGCGCGCGTACGGCATTGCTGACCGTGAATCCCATGTGGCGGAACAGGGCGTCGTCGAACCGGACCAGTCCCCGCGTCCTGTCCTCGTCCGCCGCCGCCAGCATCTCGTCGAGCACATAGGGATGACAGCGGATGGCCCCCTGGCCGAAGATGATCATGCTTCGGGTCAGAATATTGGCCCCTTCCACGGTGATCGCAACCGGGACGGTCTGATACGCGCTCGAGAGGTAGTTGCGTGGTCCGCGGCAGACGGCCTTGCCTGCGTGGACGTCCATGGCTGCATTGATGACAGTCCTCATGCCCTCTGTGTTGTGGTGCTTCAGAATCGCCGACAGCACCGACGGCTTTTGCCCCTGCGATAGCACGCCGGCAGTTACCAGACGACCTGCATCCATTCTGTAGGCCAGGCCGCCGATGCGCGCCAGAGCTTCCTCGACGCCTTCGAAGCTTCCGATCGGGGTGCGGAATTGCTTGCGCACTACCGAGTAGGCTCCAGTGGTCAGGGCTGCCAGCTTTCCGGAACCGGTGCCGAGCGCCGGGAGCGAGATGGCACGTCCGACAGACAGACAGTCCATCAACATCTTCCACCCCTGGCCGACCTGGGGCTGACCGCCGATGATCCACTCCATGGGAACAAATACGTTGTCGCCCTCGTTGGGCCCGTTCTGGAACGCAGATCCCGGCAAGTGCCGCTCGCCGATCCGGACCCCGGGAGTGTCAGTGGGGATGAGGGCGCAGGTGATGCCTGTCTGTGACTCGCTATCGAGAAGCCCGTCCGGATCTTCGGCCTTGAACGCGAGACCGAGCAGGGTGGCTACCGGGCCGAGGGTGATGTATCGCTTCGACCAGCTGACCCTGAAGCCGAGTGTTTCGCGGCCCTGATATTGGCCCTTGCACGCGACGCCCACGTCGGGCATCGCGCCGGCATCGGAGCCCGCGTAGGGGCCGGTCAGGGCGAACGCGGGTATCTCTTCGCCGCGAGCCAGTCTGGGGAGATGTTGTTCTTTCTGTTCCTTGGTCCCGTAGTGCATCAGTAGCTCACCGGGTCCCAGGGAGTTGGGCACCATGACAGTGACCGCGGCGGCGCTGCTGCGGGAGGCAACCTTCATGACCACCTCTGACTGTCCGCGCGCGGAAAATTCCAGCCCCCCGTACTTCTTCGGGATGATCATGCCGAAGAATCGGTTCTCCTTGATGTAAGTCCATACTTCGTCGGGCAGATCGGCTGAGTCGGTCTCGATCTTCCAGTCATCCAGCATCCGGCAGAGTGTCGTCACCGGCCCGTCCAGAAACGCCTTTTCTTCTGCGCTGAGTTCTGGCGCCGGCGTGGTGAGCAGCCTGTGCCAGTCGGGCCGGCCGGTGAACAGTTCGGCATCCCACCACACGGTGCCGGCGTCGATGGCGGCCTTCTCGGTCGCTGACATGGGCGGCAGGACTTTCCTGAACCAGCCCAGCAGCGGGGCGCTAAGGGCGCGGCGGCGCAGCGGCTTGATGTTCAAGATCGCCGCTATCGACAGAAACACGGCCCAGGCGACAATGGACAAGCCGTCCCCGACAACGTGCAGGATACCCAGACCAGCGGTCGCGGCCACTGTCCACAGGGCGAGTGAAGTACTTCGGTAGGCCAGAGCAAGGGTGCTGGTCAGGACAATCAGGGCGACGAGGAGTGTGGTCATGGATCCTCCGGGCTGCGCTCATGGACGGGGTCGCCAGAGCTCAGCTGATGGCGCGGTGATGCATTATTGCATCGCAACATCTTTTTATACCGGATGGTGGAGGGCGCGGCAAGCCGGTCGACCCTTTCGCAGACCGACCAGGTCCGCCGCGCTCAGCTGAGGTGCCCGGCGATCGACGGCCCGATCAGGCAGTGTCCTCGAACACGAAGCGCATCGACAGGTCGACTGCAGCGACATGCTTGGTGAGAGCACCGACAGACACAAAATCGACACCGGTCGCGGCGATGTCCGCCAAGCCGTCGAGACTGACGTTCCCTGAAGCTTCGAGCAACGCCTGTGGCTCTTGTGCGCGATTCAGATCCACTGCGATCCTCAACTCTTCGAGGGTGAAATTGTCCAGCAACAGAATGTCTGCGCCAGCGGCGAGCGCCTGCCGACACTCGTCGAGAGTCTCGACCTCGACCTCGACCGGCAGCTGGTGCCCCATGGAGCGCGCAGATTTCACCGCATGATCAATGCCGCCGGCTGCCATCAGGTGGTTCTCCTTGATAAGAATGCCGTCGAACAGGCCGGCGCGATGATTTGTTACGCCCCCCACTGCAGCGGCATACTTCTGCGCCGCCCGCAATCCGGGAATCGTCTTGCGGGTGTCAAGGATTTGACAGTCGCTATCCCGGACAGCGTCAGCATACCTGCGAGCGATCGTGGCGGTGCCCGAAAGCAACTGCATGAAGTTGAGTGCCGTCCGTTCCCCGGTCAGCAGGCCCCGGGCTGTCCCTTCAAGGGTGCACAGCAAGGTATCCGCATCCACAAGCTGGCCTTCTTCGACATGCCATTGGACCTGGACCGACGGATCGAGTTGCAGGAACACGCGATCGAACCACGGGATACCGCACACGACCGCGCGCTCCCGGCTGACGACCGTGGCCGAACCCCGAGTCTGAGGGGGAATGAGATTGGCTGTTATGTCACCTTCGCCGATGTCCTCTTCCAGGGCGCGGATGACTGATAACTCGATATCTGCAGGCAGTTTTGTTTGTGGCTGATTCATCTGTGCTCCCGCGGCGCGCCCCAAGTATAAGTTCCGATGACCTGTCAGCCCACCGTGAGAGCGACGAAACCTATTTGCTATAATCGGCGAAACAGACAGACGGGCAATCCTGCCCGCCAATCGATCTGACCCACGAGGAGTATTCAATGGCGCATACCCTGCCCGAGTTGCCCTATGCAATGGACGCCCTGGAACCGCACCTTTCCCGCGAAACCCTGGAATACCATTACGGCAAACACCACAACACCTATGTCGTGAACCTTAATGGGATGGTTGAGGGTACGGAGTTCGCGGATTCCTCTCTGCAGGATATCGTTCGCGGGTCGTCGGGCCCGATGTTCAACAATGCAGCCCAGATCTGGAACCATTCGTTCTACTGGAACTGCCTTGGCCCGAACGGCGGCGGCGCGCCTGCCGGCGAGCTTGCCACCGCGATCGATGCGGCGTTCGGGTCTTTTCAGTCGTTCAAGTCGGATTTTTCCGATAAAGCCGTGAAGCTGTTCGGTTCTGGCTGGGCCTGGCTGGTCAGGCGCCCGGATGGCTCGCTGGCTATCAGCCAGACTGGTAATGCGGAGACGCCGCTGACGGGCGATGATGTGCCGTTGTTAACCTGCGATGTCTGGGAACATGCTTACTACATTGACTATCGCAATGCGCGACCGAAATACGTGGAAGCTTTCTGGAATCTCGTGAATTGGGATTTCGTAGCCGCCAACTTCGCCGGCTGATGTCGATCGGCCGCTGGCTTGGCAGACCGAAATTCGGGGGTGGCCGCAACGGGTCACCCCTTTTCGATGTCTCATGAAAGGCAGCCGCGCGATGCAGGCGACCGATTGGCTTGTGGACCGGGGGACGGTAGCCTCTCCGTGTATCGCTGTCTGTCAGCTCGGCGACGACGGTATCTGTGAAGGTTGCCTGCGGACAGCAGATGAAATCGCGCGATGGCCAGCGATGACTGCCTATGACCGTATGCGAGTATGGGCCTCGCTTGATCGGCGCCGCACAGGGGAGGGTGACCTGTAGTCACCCAGGGTAGAGAATGGTGAAGCAAAGATTGAAAAGTCCACTGGTATTAGTTGCGCTGTCATGTGCGCTGTTGATGGCGTCGGGCTGCATTCCGGTGCTTATCGGTGGCGCCGCCGTCGGCGGGTACTATCTCGGTAAGGACGACCGGAATCCCACCCAGATCGCCGCGGACAGCAGCATCACGGCTAAAGTGAAGTCGAAATTCATCGCCGACAAGTACGTTGACGCCTTCGATATCAATGTGGATACCCACGCCGGCATCGTCACTCTTCACGGAGACGTGACCAATACGGTGGCCCGGGAACAGGCGGAGAAACTCGCACGAAACGTAGACGGAGTGCAGTCCGTGGATAACCAGATCCGGATCGTCAAACCGGTGACCGAATCAGACAAGAAGACAGATGAGAACCTGCCTGCGGAGGCGGAAACCTGACGCAGGCTGGACAGGAATTATTGAACCCGGAGGGGAGATCAGTGGAAGTACTAGACAGGATCAAGAACACGATTGGCAGCGACCCGGTGGTGCTCTTCATGAAGGGGACGCCCGATTTTCCGCAGTGCGGATTCTCCGCCCAGGCGGTAGCCGCTCTGCGGGCCTGCGGCACCCAGTTTTCGGCCTTCAATATCTTCGAGGATCCAGAGTTGCGTGAGGCGCTAAAGAGCTACTCAAACTGGCCCACCTTCCCGCAGCTCTATGTCGGTGGCGAACTGGTCGGCGGTTGCGACATCATCGTCGAGATGTACCACTCCGGTGAGCTTGCCAAGCTTCTGGAGCAGGGAGACGCTGCCTGACGCGGCTGCCTAGTTGCTCTGGATAGCGCTGTAGACCGGCTGGACGAGATTGACCATGCGGCAGAAAAGGTCTGCGGTGATTTCCGCGTCATAAGCTGCAGAGTGGGCAGCGGAGGAATCCCACGCCATGCCCGCCGCGCCTGCTATGCGTGACAACACTGTCTGACCGTAGACCACTCCGCCGAGCGTCGCAGTATCGAAGCTCGTGAAAGGATGGAACGGGTTGCGCCGGATGCCGGTTCTATCCACGGCCGCATTGACAAAGCCGAGATCGAAGAACGCATTGTGTCCGACCAGTATGGCGCGGGTGCAGT
>Ga0316191_10001319_pt1 | contig 17349 bp, 18 predicted proteins | sample Eddworburr2cm_MG_FD_204928 | JGI IMG/M metagenome (GOLD analysis project Ga0316191, IMG submission 204928) | Coastal sediment microbial communities from Maine, United States - Eddy worm burrow 2 cm | ecosystem: Environmental > Aquatic > Marine > Coastal > Sediment | place: USA: Maine...
TTCGGCAGTGCCTTCGTGATCATGAATGGCGTACCCGATTCACCGATCAACCGCTACCATCAGGTGGAAGACACGTTGATTGAAAACAATACGATTATCGACGGCAGCCACATCGAACTCGCCGGTGGCAGTGATGCGGAAAGAAGCGCCGTTCCGAAGACCACACGTTTTATCAATAACCTGATCCATAGCGCGGATGGCAATGACCCGTTCACGATTCATGATGATATTTCAGGTATAACATTTGATGGCAACGTTCAGAATGAACTGGCTGAATTCAAAATCAACCAGGGTTTCTCCAGTCAAAAAGTAAAATTGACACGGCAGGCCAATGGATTGTTGATGCCGGCTGATGGCAGTTTAAAAGGAGTTGGTATCAAACCTGGTTTGAAGGTGTTGGACAGGGCTGCAACCGGCCCCGGTTGGTACCCGAAGCCTGACAAAACCGCTCGTTTTGATACCGGCCAGACACATTTCATCAAGGCGGAAGGCGACAAGTTGATCGAGGCTGTTGCAAATGCCAGGGCTGGTGATGTTATCGAGCTACAACCGGGAAACTATCTGGTTGAAAAGATTATCACCCTGGATAAAGCCGTTACCATCCGTTCAATGGGCGATGAAAAATCCACGATTGAATTTGAGCGCACCACCTTGTTCGAGATTCTTGAGGGTGGTGCACTGAAACTTGAAGGCCTTATCATCTCCGGTAAAAGCGCACCGGATGTTGCCGGCAATTCACTGGTTCGCACATCCCGATACTCAATGCTCGATGCATACGACCTGGTGGTCCGTGATTGCGAGATCAGGGACCTGGACGTCAACCATTCATTCAATTTCCTGACTGTTGCCAAGGGCACCTTTGCCGAACATATCGAAATTCACGATTCAAGCTTTTCAAATATCACGGGCGCTATCCTGCCGCTCGACAGGGAAACCGACGACCTGGGTCTGTATAACGCCGAGTATGTCGTTATAACCGGTTCGACATTCAACAAGATTGGTAAAGCCATGTTGATCATTTACAGGGGCGGCACTGATGAGAGCACCTTTGGCCCGCATGTTGAAATCAGAGACTCCAGTCTGAACTCTGTGGGTAAGAACAAGAGAAACAAAACCGGCGCATCGGTTCACTTGCACGGTATCCAGGTGGTCACAATCAAGGAAAATGAGTTCAAGAAAAGCAAGCCCATTCACGTCGTTCAGACAGTGGGTGAACCCGTCACAAAAATCACCAACAACCGTTTCGATGAAACGCCGGCCCCGGAAATCATCAATGGCACGGCGATCGTGACCGGCAATACGATCAGCGGAGCAGATAAACCGTGAGACAGGTTCAGTTTTTCATTATCGCTCTGCTGCTGATCCTGTCGGCGGCCAGTGCATCTGCTGCCAATCCTCATCCGCGTTTACTGCTTTCGCCGCAGGATGTTGAACTCATATCCAGCACGGCACCATTGCCCGCAGGTTTTGAGCATGCAGTTCAACGTGCGAAAAAGGATGCCGATCGCTTCCTCGGTACTGGAATACCCGATGTACCGGTGCCAAAAGATGCAGGTGGCGGTTACACCCACGAGCAACACAAACGCAATTCGGTCACGATTCAGAATGCCGGTTTCCTGTACCAGATCACCGGTAACAAGGCCTATGCGAACCTGGCCAGGGATATCCTGCTGGCTTATGCGGAAATATATCCGACACTTTCAGAGCACCCGCAGCAAAAAAACCAGTCACCGGGTCAGTTGTTCTGGCAAAGCCTGAATGAAGCTGTTTGGCTGGTAACCAGTATCCAGGGTTATGACGCGATCTATGATGTTCTCAGTGACGCCGAGAAAGCGGAAATCGAGAACAAGCTGTTACGCCTGATGGTTGCGTTTATTTCCGATGAGGCACCACAGACATTCGACAGGATTCACAACCATGGCACTTGGGCCGTTGCAGCGGTCGGTATGACGGGCTATGTGATCGGTGATAAGGACTACGTCGAAAAAGCACTTTTTGGTTTGAAGCGCGATGGCAGTGCCGGTTTCATGAAGCAGCTTGACCTGCTGTTTTCACCGGATGGTTTTTACAGTGAAGGCCCTTATTACCAGCGTTATGCATTGATGCCTTTCCTGTTGTTCGCCAAGGTTATCGAGCGCAATGAACCACAGCGCAAGATATGGGAGCATCGTGACGGCGTGCTTCTCAAGGCGGTCAACACCGTTATCCAACTCAGTTATGACAGCTATTTCTTCCCGATCAATGACGCACTGAAAGACAAGGGTCTGGATACACTCGAACTTTGTTATGGCGTAGCCATCGTTTATGCACTGACCGGTGATGAGCGACTGCTTTCTATCGCCGAGGCACAGAATAGAATCGTCTTGACCGGTGATGGTTTTCGTCTTTCCAAGGCAATAGAAAGTGGCAAAGCCCAGCCATTCGTATTTGAATCCACGCAGATTACCGACGGTCCGGATGGCGATCAGGGTGTCTTGAGTATCCTGCGCAGTGGCGCCGGTGCAAAGGACCAGGCACTTGTGTTCAAGGCGACAGGGCAGGGTCTTGGTCACGGGCATTTCGACAAGCTGACCTGGCTGTTCTATGACAATGGCAACGAGATTGTCAGCGATTACGGTGCTGCCCGCTTCCTGAATGTAGAAGAGAAAGATGGCGGTCGTTATTTACCCGAGAACAACACCTGGGCCAAGCAGACGGTGGCACACAATACACTGGTGGTGGATGAAACCAGCCACTTCGATGGTGACTGGAAAGTCTCACAGGAGTACTACCCGCAAGCATTGATGTTCGATATCAGTGAGGCAGCAGAAATCACCTCCGCCCGTATGGAGTCTGCCTATGAAGGGGTTGTTTTCAGCCGAGCGCTGGCGATGCTTAAACATGACAGTTTCGCCAATCCGGTGATTTTGGATGTATTGAAAGTGGAGAGCGATGCACCGCATCAATACGACCTTCCATTGCATTTCAATGGCCACATTACCAATGTCAGCCATCCTGTCGAGGCCAATACCACCAGTTTGTCAGCAGTGGGTGAGAAGAATGGTTATCAACATCTCTGGTTAAAGGCCCAAGCCGACGTGGCCGCAGGTGAGACATTCCAGTTGACCTGGATAAAGGACAATCGCTTTTATACCTATAGCGTGCTGGCCGAGCGTGACATGGAAGTCCTGTTCACCGAACTTGGTGCGGCAGACCCCGATTTTAATTTACGTAGAGAACAGAGTCTGATTTTGCGTGTTAAAGACGCCTCGGAAATGCGGTTTATATCCGTGCTTGAACCACACGGTGAATACAACGGTTCAAGGGAGTTCACCACAGCCAGCGCCAGCGGTCTGGCAGGTATTGAACGCTTTGATGGTGGTGATGCAGAAGTCATTCGTATGACCAGTCGGAGCGGGTCCGCCGTCGATATGGGCCTGTCTTGGGATGCGGACAACAGTAAAACCCACTCGGTGAAGACAGCTGATTCCAGTTTGGATTGGAATGGTTTTTACCGGTTGTTTGAGGATTAACCAGGGTATGAACAAGAGAACGATGAAGTATTCAAGCAAGCTTTTCATGAAGGGTAGCGAGGAAGAGCGGGTTGATGTTGGCGAGGGTATTGTCCGACAAAATCTCGGCTTTGATGATTCGCTGTTATTGGCCCGTGTCAGTTTTGAAAATGGCTCGATCGGTTATACCCACGCACATCCACACTCCCAGGTAGCCTATGTTGAGAGCGGTGTTTTTGACTTTTCTATTGGCTCTGAAACCAGGCGAATGGAGGCGGGCGACTGTGTCTATATTCCACCCAATGCACAGCACGGGGCTGTGTGTGTCGAAGCGGGTGTGCTGCTTGATATCTTCAGCCCGTGTCGCGAGGACCTTTTGCCGGAAAACATAAAGGAATGAAAATTAAAGGGCATAAGATGGCTATTGGATTTATAGGAGTCAGGAAATGAATCTCAAAGATAAAGTTGCAATTGTTAGTGGTGGCGCCAGGGATATTGGCAGGGCCATCTCCGTAAAGCTTGCAGCCGAGGGTGCAAAGGTTGCTGTTAATTATTACAACAGCCGGGAAGACGCCGATCAGACAATGCGTGAGATAGAAGCGGTTGGTGGTGAGGCCATTTTGATCAAGGGTGATATGACGAAACAGGAAGATGTAGATCGCCTGGTAGCAGAAGCCGTTGCTGCATTTGGTGATCACGTTGATGTACTGGTTAACGTAGTGGGTGGCCTGGTGGCCCGCAAGACCTTGCAGGAAATGGATGCCGACTTTTTTGATTTCCTGATGCGCCTGAATGTAACCAGCACTTTCATGGTGACCAGGGCCGTTGCGCCACACATGGGCAGTGGTGGGTCGATCATCAATTTTGCATCCCAGGCTGGCCGCGATGGCGGCGGACCAGGTGCCTCGGCGTATGCAGCCTCAAAAGGTGCAGTCATGACCTTTACACGCGCCATGGCCAAGGAACTCGGACCCTCAAACATCCGGGTTAATGCGCTGTGCCCGGGAATGATCAGCACCGCTTTTCATGATACATTCACTAAAGACGCCGTACGTGCAAACGTTGCCAATGCCACCGCTCTAAAACGCGAAGGTGGTGCTGCCGAGGTTGCCGATACCGTAGCGTACCTTGCCTCCGATGAATCCAGCTTCCTGACAGGTGTAAACCTCGATATCAACGGTGGTCTTTTTTACTCTTAATAATGGATGCTAGCTGTGAATGTGAATGAAGATCTGCTGAAAAGACTAGAGCCGGCACCTGTGGTGCCGCTGGTTGTACCCGATGATCCGGAAACTGCCATCAAAACCACGCAGGCGTTGGTGGCGGGTGGACTGACTGTTATAGAGGTCGTGCTACGTACCAGCGCTGCCATCGAATGCCTTGGTGAGGTTGTCAGGGCAGTACCCGAGGCAATCGTTGGTGCGGGTACCGTGCTTTCTGAGCGCCAGGCCGCAGAAGTGGTTTTTGCCGGGGCCCAGTTCATCGTATCGCCCGGTCTTTATGCGCCCGTCGTGGAATATGCCAAATCAGCCAGGTTACCGATATTTCCCGGCGTGGCAACCGCTTCCGAGGCGCAGAACGCCTGGAACATGGGCTTGCGCTCACTCAAGTTCTTCCCGGCCTCGCTGGCGGGCGGACCTGCGATGCTCAAGGCGCTGGGTTCGGTTTTCAGGGATGTGAAGTTCATGCCCACCGGCGGTGTATCAGCCGCAAACCTGGCTGAATACCTCGCTCTGCCCCAGGTTCTTGCCTGTGGCGGCAGTTGGTTAACACCCAAGTCCGCCATCGCTGAAGGCAATTACCAAATCATTACAGACCTGGCGGCCGAAGCTGTCGCCATTGCCAAACAAGCCAGGGGATAACCATGTCTAAATTCGTCACTTTTGGTGAAATCATGTTACGGCTCAAGACACCCGGTCATGAGCGTTTTTTCCAGTCACCTACCTTTGAAGCCACGTTTGGCGGCGGTGAGGCCAATGTAGCCGTTGCCCTGGCCAATTATGGGCTTGATGCCGTGTTTGTCACCGCACTTCCGGATAACGATATCGGTGAGGCCGCCATCCGTGAGGTCCGTGGTTTTGGTGTGGATACCACCAAAATCCGCCGCTCTGGTGACCGTGTCGGTATTTACTATCTTGAGACCGGCGCCAACCAGCGCGCATCCAAGGTTGTCTATGACCGAGCGGCATCATCAATATGCGAATGTGGCCCCGGTGATTTTGATTGGGATGAAGTTTTCAAGGATGCCAAGTGGTTTCACATTACCGGTATAACACCCGCACTAAGCCAGTCTGCTGCCGACCTCAGTCTCGAGTCGGTCAAGGCGGCCAAGGAACGCGGTGTCACGGTTTCCTGTGATTTCAATTTCCGTGGCAAGTTGTGGAAATATGGCAAGTCCGCGCCTGAAGTCATGAACGAACTGGTGAAATACGTCGACGTTGGTATTGCCAATGAAGAAGACTGCCAGAAGTCGCTGGGTATTTCAGCCGGTGTGCATGTCGAAAGTGGTGAGCTTGAAATTGCCAAGTACGAGGCACTTAGCAGCAAGGTCCTGGAAGTGTTTCCAAATATGTCCACCATTGCCATTACCCTGCGAGAGTCAAGAAGTGCAGACACCAATGGTTGGTCGGCCTGCATGCGTGACAAATCTGGTTTCTATCTTTCCAGAAAATACGAAATTACAGATATTATCGATCGTGTAGGTGGCGGGGACAGTTTTGCCTCGGCCCTGATCTACGGCCTGAATGCCTACGAAGATCGTAATGACTCACTGAATTTTGCAGTGGCCGCCAGTTGTCTGAAACATTCAATTTCCGGTGACTTCAACAGGGTTACCGTAGCGGAAGCAGAAAAACTGATGGGCGGAGACGCCTCCGGACGGGTCCAGCGTTAGGCCGTTTGATTTCTTTTCCGACACATTGCATGGTGCTTACAAAATAATCTTACCAATAACGATTAATGATTTATTGATTGCCCAGAGGAATAAAGATAATGAAACTTAAAAACTTACGTTGGTGGGTAATCGTATTAATCGCGCTTGCAACCGTTATCAACTACATCGATCGTCAATCGCTTAGCGTGCTGTGGCCGGATATCGTAAAGGATCTGTTCCCTGATGAGTCGGCTTTGGAGCGTAAGCAAATTTACGCGAATATCTCTATTATCTTCGTATTTTCCTATGCTTTTGGTCAGGCTATATTTGGCAAGATATTTGACTGGGTAGGTACGCGTCTGGGTTTTGTTCTGGCTATTGGTGTCTGGTCTATTGCGACAGCTCTTCACGCAGTTGCACAGGGTGTTGTCAGCTTAAGTATCTTTCGTTCCATTTTGGGTGTGGCAGAGGCTGGTAACTGGCCAGGTGCAGCCAAAAGTAACGCAGAGTGGTTTCCAACCAAAGAGCGAGCCCTGGCTCAAGGTATCTTCAATTCAGGTGCGGCCATCGGCGGTATTATCTCGATTCCCTTAATCGCATTCCTGACGGTTTTTTTCAGTTGGAAAATGATCTTTATTCTCGTGGGTTTGATCGGTTTATTGTGGCTCATACCCTGGGTGATCCTGGTTAAAGCACCACCAAAGACTCATCCCTGGCTCACGGACGAAGAACGTGAGTATATTTTAACGGGTCAGAAAACCACCGAAACCGATGAAGGTAGCGAAGAAGAGTACGACCCAACAACCTCCCAGGTACTTTCGCATAAGCAAAGCTGGGGCGTAATTATCGCCTCTGCAGCCATCGACCCAATCTGGTGGTTGTTCGTTTTCTGGATACCTATTTACCTGAACGAGGTGTATGGAATGGATGTTCAATCCATTGGGCTATACGGTTGGGTACCTTATGTTGGCGCAATGTTCGGTGCATGGTTTGGTGGTCTTTTAGCGCAAAATCGCATAAAGGCAGGCTGGAATGTCAATAAAACCCGCAAGCTCACGATTAGTTTAGGTTGTCTTATTATGTTGCCTGCCCTCCTGGCAATGGCGAACCCGGGCGCGCCCGTTGTAGCCGTGCTTATCATGGCTGTGATTTTGTTTGGTTTTCAAACCGCTATTGGTAATATCCAGACATTACCGAGCGATTTATTCAGTGGTAAAACGGTTGGAACGCTTGCTGGTTTTTCAGGCATGGCTGCCAAGCTCGGTGCGGTAGGTCTAACGTCACTTGTGCCCTGGCTGACCGCTGACGGCAACTATTCCCCTGCCTTTGTTATCGGAGCCTCTTTGGCCGTTATTACTATGGTGTCTGTTTGGATTCTTATTCCAACAGTCGAGCGATTGAAGCCTAAGCACTAAGGCTGGTTAACAAGTGACAAGTGCATTGGTGCTGGTGGGGTCAGAGTAAAGGGACAGAGTAACCACTCTGTCCCTTTACTCTGACCCCGCTTTCCTGACACCACTTTAAAAACAAACGTCATAAAGGAGTCAGACATGACAAAACCTGTTATCGGTTTCATCGGCCTTGGTCTTATGGGCAGCAACATGGTCGAAAACTTACAAACGAGAGGCTTTGAGCCGATTGTAATGGATCTCAACAAGGAAGCCGTTGCGGCTGTTGTTGCCCGCGGCGCCACCGAGGCTACTTCAGCCAAAGAACTGGCCGCGGCAAGTGATATCGTGATGCTCTGCCTTACCACGTCCAAGGTAGTTGAAATGCTTGTCTATGCCGAAGACGGCATTCTGGCTGGTATTAGGGAAGGCGCTGTTTTGATTGATTTCGGAACCTCGATCCCTGCTTCTACCCGCAAGATCGGTGCAGATCTTGCCAGCAAAGGCGCAGGCATGATCGACGCTCCACTAGGCCGTACACCCGCCCATGCTAAAGACGGACTGCTCAACATCATGGCATCCGGCGAGAAGGCAACCTTCGACAAGGTTAAGCCGATTCTTGATATTCAAGGTGAAAATATATTCTATCTGGGTGCACTCGGCGCCGGTCACACCACCAAGCTGATCAACAACTTCATGGGTATGACCACAGTTGCAACCATGTCACAGGCTTTCGCTGTTGCCGATCTCGCTGGTGTTGACCGCCAGCAGCTTTGGGAGATCATGTCGACAGGCCCATCTATGTCGCCATTCATGCAATTTTGTAAAAACTACGCAGTTGACGGTGTAAGCGATCTGGGCTTCTCAATCAACAATGCCAATAAGGATCTGGGTTATTTCCTGGAGATGGTTAAGGATTTGAATACAGAATCTCAAATTGCTGAAGGTACCTCGGCTAACCTTCAGGCAGCTGTTGATGCTGGCATGGGTAACGGCAATGTTCCGGAAATCATGGACTACTTCCTGAAGCTGGAGAAGTAATTCGAACGATGATCGCTCTCGCGCATGGCCCACAAAGCCGCTTTTCAAAGCCCATGGCACAAACCGGCGCCGTGACACTGATCCAGCGTTTCGGAAGCGCGCTGAACTTAAATATACCCCAGGGCACCTTCTCTTGATGCTACGTATCAATTCACCTTGTCAAAAAGCGGGTTACCTCAGGGTGTCCTGACTTATTCGGGTATTCGGGTAAGATTCGGTCGTGGAAATCCTAATCAGGTAGGATTCGCAATCACCGGGGAGGGAAAATGAGTTTCGGAGTTTCTCTATACTTGCTATTTTATGGCAATATGGCTTTCGTGCTACCTAAACTCGGGCGAAGCATGGAAGAGTTTGAGCCTGGTTGCGTCTCGATGTCTTTTGACATGAAACAAGATTGAATTTTTTGGAGAAATTGATGAAGAGTTTTCTGTTCACACTTTGCTTGCTGCTGTTCGCAGGACAGGCGTCGGCTTACTATACTTGGGGCATGGGCTCTCAAGGCTGCGACCTTTACGTCGGCGCGAAGGCCGAGTATGACCACGCCCGGGACCAGCGCACGCACCTCGCTCACTTGAACTGGATCAAGGGATTCATCACCGGAATCAACTGGAGCCGTGACAGCGACATCGCGCGCGACTTGTCAGTCGAAACGGTGGACCGCTGGATCGATGCCTACTGTCGTAATAATCTCGGCGATTCAATCGCCAAGGCCAGCGAGGCAATGGTGATCGACCTTGAGAAGAAGGGTAGTATAAAGAAGCAATAAAGCGGCAAAATATTTGGGGTCAGCGAAAAAGGGCTCAGAGCCCTTTTCTTCAGTCCTTTTACTCAAAAGTTTTATAAACCCGCTTTCGCCTCTATTCTCCAAACATAGTTATCACCGCGATCTGTTCTGGTGACACCTTGAATTCGCTCGACATGATACAACTTCACTTTGGTAGCCGAGACGAGGCAGTCAAGCGCAAATGCGTATAAATCTGAATCGAAAATTTGCAGATAGCGAAAATCGTCCCCGCTGTTACCTACTTGCTTAAACCGCTGTTTAATATCTGCAGTATTCTGGCAATATAGCGATTGTTTTATTTATACTCCAACCATGAGTCCTGACTACGAGGAATTATGGACATGACATTCAAATTATTCTGGTGCGCCATCAGTACCCTATTCATCTCGATAGCCGCCAGTAATGCGTGGGCGGTCGAAGCGCTGTCTACCGAAGAACTCATCTCGCATTGTGCCGTCTACGCTGAAGACCCGGACGGGGAGGATGGAATTTTCTGCGTTCGCTACATTCAGGGCTTCATCGACGGCGCTGTCGCTACCGATGAGCGCGTTGCCTATAATGTTGCCGACGAATATGGACGAGATGAAACCGCTACGGAGCGCGCCATTCGCGCTCGCCTCGGTTCGCGAATTGAACGTTTTGGCTCTTCCTACTACGCAGAATTCTGTCTTGGCGAACCGCTTCCGTTGGCCGAAGTTGCAAGGATAGTCATAGCCGATCTTTTGAAGCTCGAAAACCTCGAGGGACAGGAGCTTGCGCGCGATGTCGTTTACGAAACCCTGCGCCGCGAGTATCCGTGCAAAACTAACGTCAGATGAAAACGCCGTACTCGCGCATCCTGATCCTGTTAGTGCTGTTGATCGCAGCATGGGTGCTGTGGTCGGGCTACCTGAAACCATTGCTGCTTGGTCTCGGCGCGTTGTCTTGCATACTGACGGTCTGGATCGTGCGCCGCATGGGCTATTTCGACGATGAGATGTTTGCGTTTCACTATGACTGGCGTCTGCTGGGCTTCTGGGCATGGCTCGGTGGCGAAGTCGTTAAGTCGAGTGTCGAGGTTGCCCGGGTTGTTCTGCGTCGCAGGATCGACGTCGAACCAACGGTGGTGGATATCGACGGTAGCGGGCTGGGGCCGGTCGACCTGGCGCTACTCGGCAATTCGATCACGCTCACACCGGGCACGTTGACGCTTGATGTCTACGAGGGCCGATTACGCGTCCATGCGTTGACGCGCGATGGCGCCGCCGCCCTGAAAAATGGCGAAATGCAGCGGCGTGTGGCCGGACTCAGGAAGCGCTGACCATGTATTACGCTGTAACCATTGCGACGCTCGTGACCATGGGTCTTGCGCTGATTCGCGCAGTGCTCGGCCCATCAGTTTATGATCGGGTGCTGGCCGTTAACATGATCGGCACAAAGACAGTGTTACTACTCTCCGTCATTGCTTTTCTGTATGGACGTCCGGACTTTCTCGATCTCGCGCTCGCTTATGCATTGATTAACTTTATCGGCGTCCTGGCCGTGCTCGAGTTTTTCCGAAACCGTGCATTACGGCGCAGCACCGAGCGCGACGAGGGGAAGTGATTCCGTGACCACGCTAGTCGACATCCTTAGCTGGGTGCTGCTGACCCTTGGCGGCTTGAGCGTCCTTATCGGCGGTATCGGCGCCCTGCGAATGCCCGATCTGTATACGCGCATGCATGCAGCGAGTGTTACCGACAGCATGGGCACGATCCTGGTGCTGCTTGGCATCATGCTGCAGGCAGGCTGGTCGCTGGCGACGATCAAGTTGATCGCTATTCTTCTTTTCCTGTTATTGACGGGCCCCACATCGTCGAATGCGCTTGCCAGTGCAGCGCTGCTCGCCGGAACGCGTCCCTTCGAGGAAGCAGATCAGGATGATAATGAGGGACAGGAATGATTGTTATCTTCGGAATCTTCCTGCTCACATTGCTTGTGATCACTGCGATTGCGATCGTACGGACCGACAACCTGTTCGTTGCCGTGATGCTCATGGGCATAGCCAGTCTCCTCATCGCCGGCAACTTCTTCCTCCTCGATGCCGCAGATGTGGCACTGACCGAAGCGGCTGTCGGCGCGGGCATCTCCACGGTGCTGTTCCTGAGTGCGCTGGCGCTGACGTCTGAACGCGAACGCTCGAAGTCGTCGAACAAGATACTCTCGTTCACGGTTGTCGCAACAGCCGCTCTGGTTCTCATTTACGCGACATTTGATAAGCCGCGCTTCGGCGACCCGCAGGCACCGTCGCAGATGCATGTTGCGCCGTGGTACCTGGAAAAAACACCGGAATACATCGATATACCGAACGTCGTCACTGCCGTTCTGGGCAGCTTTCGCGGTTATGACACGCTGGGTGAAGTGTTTGTTGTATTCACGGCCGGTATCGGTGTGCTTTTTCTACTCGGCAGTGGCGCACCATTAGGTTCGCTGCCGCCGGAGAAGATCAACGAAGGGCTGCGCCATCACCTGATTCCAAGGGTCGTCGGCCGGGTGCTGATTCCTTTTATCCTGTTGTTCGGACTGTACGTGCAGTTCCATGGGGAATATGGCCCCGGGGGTGGCTTCCAGGCCGGCGCAATCATCGCTGCGGCAATTATTCTTTTTGCATTGCTGGAAGGTGAGCAACGCGCCATGGCGGTCTTACCCACGCGCCTCTTGCTCGGACTAATGGCATTCGGTCCACTCCTGTACGTTGCTGTCGGTGTCGCTGGAATTGTCCTGGGCGGTAATTTTCTCGACTATTCGGTGCTGTCTTCAGATTCTGTGAAAGGGCAGCAGTTGGGCATCCTGCTCATTGAAGCCGGCGTCGGTATTACCGTAACCGGTGTGCTGCTGAGTATTTTCCATGCCTTCGCGGCGAGAGGTCGCTAATTTATGGAGATCCTGGGCCTGTATAACTATTGGGTTTTCGCGATACTGCTGATGATCGGCTTCTATGCGGTCATCGCAAAACGCAATCTGGTCAAAAAACTGATCGGCCTGTTGCTTTTCCAAGCCGCTGTTTTCCTGCTTTACATCACAATGGGCAAGGTCGATGGCGGTACGGCACCGATCTTCTCCGATGGAGGCAACGCCATATTCTCGAATCCGCTGCCACAGGTGCTGATTCTAACCGCGATCGTTGTCGGTATTTCCACGACGGCCCTGGGCCTCGGGATTGTCGTACGCCTGAAAGAGGAATATGGCTCGATCGAGGAGCACGAAATCCAGGAGATCGACGAGCAGTGAACGCATTGGTTGCTCATTTACCGGCACTTCAGGTTGTCGTGCCGATGATCGTAGCGCCGCTCGTGGTTCTGCTGCGGCCTCGCGGACTTGCCTGGGCGGCGTGCACGATGGCAAGCGTGCTTGCGTTCGCGATCGCAATTCAGCTAGTACAGGGTGTTCTTGCCGCTGGGCCGGTGAGCTACCTGATGGGTTCGTGGCCGGCGCCTTACGGAATCGAGCTCAAGGTCGATACACTCAGCGCGCTCATGCTACTGGTGGTAACCGGTGCCTCGGTATTCTCCCTGGTTGGCGGCCGGCAAAGTCTGGATGCACAAATCGATGAGGGACGCCAGCCGTATTTTTACGCGGCATGGCTGCTGGCGCTCGCCGGGTTTTCCGGCATCGTGGTAGCCGCCGATGCCTTCAATATCTTCGTTTTTATGGAGGTTTCATCGCTCGCGAGTTACGTGTTGATTGCCGGAGGCCCGGACCGGCGGGCTCTGCCTGCGGTATTCAAGTACCTGATCATGGGCACGATCGGCGCGACGTTTTACCTTATTGGTGTCGGACTCATCTACATGATGACCGGAACGCTCAACCTCGCCGACATGGAAGTGCTGATACATACCGTCGCGGCCCAGCGCCCAATTCTTGCAGCGGCAGGCTTCATTACCGTCGGCCTTGCACTGAAGGCGGCGATATTCCCTCTGCATGTCTGGCTGCCGAACGCCTACACCTACGCGCCGCACATGGTGACCGCGTTCCTGGCGGCCTGTTCCACCAAGGTCTCGTTGTACATCCTGTTGCGTTTCGATTTCTTCGTCTTCCAGGGAAACCTGGAGGGCCATGCATTCCAGTTCGCCGCTTACCTCATGCCTTTGGCCATCCTCGGCATTCTGGTCGGTTCGGCGGTCGCCATGTTCGAGAAAAATATCAAGCGCCTGCTGGCGTTTTCCTCTATTGCGCAGATCGGTTACATCATGCTCGGCGCGAGTTTTGTCACCGTTGCCGGACTGACGGCGGGCATCGTGCATATATTCAATCATGCACTGGCAAAAGGTGCGTTGTTTCTGGCCGTTGCGTTGTTTGCCACGGTTGCGGCCGGTTTGCGGCTTGATGACCTGAAGGGTATTGCGCGGCGCATGCCATGGACCTTCGGCGCCTTCGTCATCGCCGCTCTCAGTCTGATCGGAATTCCCGGAACGGCCGGCTTCATCAGCAAGTGGTACCTGATCAGCGCCGCCATGGAGCTCGGCACGGCGGGCTTGCCGCTGGTCGCTGTTATCCTGGTCAGTTCACTGATGGCGGTCGTTTACGTCTGGCGGATCGTTGAAGCCGCTTGTTTCGGGGAGGCAACGGATGAACCAACATCACCCGCGAGCGCGCCGCCCATGCTGGTGGCGATTCTGTGGCTGGCCGCTGCCGCAAATATCTACTTCGGCCTGGTGCCGGAATTACCACTTACGCTGTCCGGTGATGCCGCGGCCGAGCTGTTGAATCACCTGCCGTGAGCGCTGAATCGACCATTCTGTTCGCCCTGATACTGCCGCTAGCGGGCGCGGCCGGTATCGCATTGGCGGGTCGCATCAACGCGAACCTCCGCGAGACGGTAACACTTGTGACTGCCGGCGGTCTCGCAATGTTGGTTTGGAGCCTGTTGCCGTCGCTCCTCGCAGGCAAGCGGCCCGGCGTGACCGTGACCGAACTGATGCCCGGTGTGGAAATCGCCTTCCGCGTGGAGCCGCTCGGCATGCTGTTCGCTGCCCTGGCGTCGGGTCTGTGGATCATCAATTCCCTGTATTCGATCGGCTATATGCGGGGCAATAACGAGAAGAACCAGACGCGCTTCTACGTGCTGTTCGCCGTATCGCTCTCGGCGACGATAGGCGTTGCCTTTGCCGGCAACCTGATCACGCTGTTCCTGTTTTACGAGATTCTGACGCTCTCGACCTACCCGCTGGTGGCGCATAAAGGCGATGAGAAAACGATACGATCTGCGCGCGTCTACCTGGGCATACTGCTGACCACATCGATCGGTTTGTTCCTGCCTGCAATCATCTGGACTTATGCAGTGGCAGGCGGTGGCGACTTCGTGCCCGGTGGATTCCTCGCGGGACATATCGAGGGGCCCGCGGTCGGGCTGCTGCTCGGGCTGTTCGTATTCGGCATCGGCAAAGCTGCAGTCATGCCGGTGCATCGCTGGTTGCCGGCCGCCATGGTAGCGCCGACACCCGTGAGTGCGTTGCTGCATGCCGTGGCGGTCGTCAAAGCAGGCGTATTTACGATCACCAAGGTCATCGTGTACGTCTTCGGCGTAGAGTTCCTGTTTGCGGAGCCGAGCAGCGGCTGGCTGCTATATGCCGCTGCGTTCACGATCATCACCGCGAGCATCGTGGCGCTCCGGCAACAGAATCTTAAACGCCTGCTGGCCTATTCGACAATCGCGCAGTTATCGTACGTCGTCATGGCTGCCGCCATCCTCAAGCCGCTCGCAGAGATTGGCGCGGCGATCCACATGGTTGCGCATGCCTTTGGCAAAATCACTCTGTTCTTCGCGGCGGGGGCCATTTACGTCGCCTCGAAGAAGACCGAAATCAATCAACTCAAGGGTATCGGCAGGCGAATGCCGGTAACGATGACCGCGTTCACAATTGGCGCACTGAGCATGATCGGCGTGCCGCCGACCGGCGGTTTCGTGTCGAAGTGGTACATACTCGCCGGCGCTTTCCAGGACGACAATTACGTCGCGCTGGCGACTATCATCCTCAGTACCGTGCTGAATGCTGCTTACTTTCTGCCGATCATCTACATGGCGTGGTTCATGCGCGAGGAGGACGCACCCGGCAATGAGCATGGTGAAGCACCATGGCCGGCGGTGCTGGCGCTCGCGCTTACCGCGTTGTTGACGATTGGGTTTTTCTTTTTTCATGGCGCGACAATCGAACTGGAGCGCCAGGTTGTCGAGAATCTGTCATGAATAAGCCGCAACGACCTGATCACTGGCTGGCGCGTCCCGCGACGATAAAACTTCTCTGGAGGATATTTATCGCAGTGCTCGTTGTGCTCGTACTGGCCCAGGCATTTATCTATGTCAAAGGCTACTTCGGCGTTGACGGCTGGTTCGGATTCGGCGCCGTATTCGGCTTCCTGTCTTGCCTGGCCATGGTACTGGTCGCAAAAGCGCTGGGCTTCGTACTGAAACGGCCCGAAGACTATTACGATGAAGGGGATCGCGATGTTTGAGATGATCCCTCCAGCGATTTTCATGATAGTCGGTGCGCTGATGATCGGCCCGGCGCGCGGCCACCTGCGTACTGCGATCGTGCTGGCTGCACCGCTTATCACGCTGTGGTTCATCTGGCAGGTGCCCAATGGTGTGGCCTACGACATTGCTTTTCTCGACTATCGCATCGAGCCGCTCGAGGGCAGCGAGGTCCGGCGCCTGTTTGCGACGATCTTCGCTCTGATGGCGTTCGTCGGCGGTCTGTATGCATTCCGGCAGGCCAAGTGGTATGAACTGTCGTCGGCGTACGCCTACGCGGCGGGTGCGATTGGCGTCAGTTTTGCCGGCGACCTGATCACGCTGTTCCTGTATTGGGAGCTCATGGCGCTCTTCTCGACGGTCGTCGTCTGGTGCGGCGGCACGCCCCAGGCGCGGCAGGCGGGACTACGCTACGCGATCATGCATTTGCTCGGTGGTGTCATCCTCAAGGTGGGAATCGAAGGTGTCGTGGTACATACCGGTTCGATCAACATCCAGCCCATGCTGGCAAACAACTTCGACACCTGGATGGTTCTGACGGGAATCCTGATCAACGCAGCAGCGCCACCGGTTTCGGCCTGGCTGGCCGATTCCTATCCGAGTTCCAGTGCGACAGGTTCGGTGTTCCTGTCGGCTTTTACGACAAAGACTGCGGTTCTTGCGCTGATATTGCTGTTCCCGGGTGAGCCCGTCCTGATCGGTATCGGCCTGTTCATGGTCATGTACGGCATCATCTACGCGCTGCTGGAAAATGACATCCGCCGGATTCTCGCTTACTCGATCGTCAACCAGGTTGGCTTCATGGTCTGTGCGATCGGAATCGGCACGGATATGGCGATCAATGGCGCGGCCGCACACGCGTTTGCGCACATCATCTACAAGGCGCTGCTGTTCATGAGTGCCGGCGTTGTAGTCTACCGCACCGGGTTCAACCGCTGTACCGAGGTGGGTGGCCTGTTCCGGACGATGCCGCTGACGGCTATCTGCGGGATTGTCGGCGCACTTGCAATTTCAGGGTTCCCGTTGACGTCGGGTTTTACGACCAAGACCATGATCTCGCAGGCCGCAGCCGACGAGAGTCTCGTTGTCGTCTACATGCTGCTTGCCGCCGCTTCGGCCGGCGTGTTCCTGCACGCAGGCATCAAGTTCCCGTGGTTCGTGTTCTTCCAGCGTGACTCGGGGTTACGTCCAAAGGACGCGCCGTGGAATATGGGCGCCGCCATGGTGATCTTCTCCGTGCTGTGTATCCTGCTCGGGGTCGCCCCCGATCTGCTTTATCGATT
>Ga0316191_10001320_pt1 | contig 17343 bp, 14 predicted proteins | sample Eddworburr2cm_MG_FD_204928 | JGI IMG/M metagenome (GOLD analysis project Ga0316191, IMG submission 204928) | Coastal sediment microbial communities from Maine, United States - Eddy worm burrow 2 cm | ecosystem: Environmental > Aquatic > Marine > Coastal > Sediment | place: USA: Maine...
GGGGACCTGCTGCCCGCTGTTGGTTGATCACCGATAAGGTCGCCGATTGAGCAGGATCGCCGACAAGCTTCCGCGCCGCGTCAACCGTGTTCATCAGTTCGCAATAAACGGTCGCTGGCATTTCTCTCGAGTTTCGCACTCGGGTTCCCGAAATCATCCCCGGGAATCTGCTGTGTCGCCGAAACGGGTGCCACGCACCCCGGTGGCCAGCCCGATTATCTGTCCCGGACGGGACATCTACGGTCGCCGCAAGCCCTTGCCCGGGTTTTGACCCGGAATTTTTTAAGGCTCAGAAGCGACATGCCAGCCTTCGAAGCTGCGGTTCCAGGTCTCGCCGTCATCGTTGGACCATTCGATCAGCTGGTGTATCCGCCCATCGGCGAGGGGGCGCAGCGTCGTGCGGTCCTGTACGTAGTGCTCGGGCGAAATCATGATCTCTCCCCGAAAGCGTACGCCACCGTCACTGAATGTCTCCACCAGTCTCTTTTCCTTGACGCTGCCCGGCCGCTGCGGCGTCGCCGTTATCCAGATCTGGCGCCACTGCCCGAGCCAGCTGTGGAAGTAGAACAGGCTGCGCCCCTCGAATCCGTCTGCCCCGGTCCATTCCTCGACGAGGGCACAGCCTCCGACGACAGACCGGATGCGGTTGTGGCCGAGCAGGGCGTCCTCGCGATCGAGGACCTTCCAGCTGCCGAGCCAGAAATCCAGCGCGTGGGCCGCTTCCATGTCACTGCAGGTCGCCGGCGGTGGCGCGGCCTGGGCCTGCAGGGCGAGCACCATCAGCAATGCGGGAATGGCTCGTGTCATCGGTTATCTGGCCGTCGCCTGAAGGCGGATGATCCGCGCGGGTGGGTTCAGATGTCGTAGACGCCAAGATCGCCGGGATCGACACCGACGGCGCCACAGATCTGCTCGACCACGCTACGTTCCCTGGGACTGAAGTCCGTGTCCGCGTGGCCGATGGCGAGGCAAGCCCGGACCAGGGTGTCTATCTCTTCACGGTCCCCCGGAAAATCCCCCAGCAGCTTGAATATCTGCCGCCGGCTCCGGTCGGGATCATCGATCAGTGCGCGTGCGTGGCGGTCATAGGTCTCCACCGCATCTCGGATGCTCACCGGCTGCAGCTCACCCAGTCGCGACAGCACCCGGTCGCGCGTCACCAGCTCTGAAAGCCTGTGATCACGGTCCGCCAGAGCGACCATCGCCGATGCGGCCATGACCACGTCGACAAACTGCTTCTGACGGGAGCGCTCCGTGAAGCCGTGCAGTCCATCCCTGAATCTGTTGAGGATCTGTTTCATCGCACTCCCGGAAGGCTAGCATAGCCGGGGCCATCGATGGGAGACGGGAATCGGCCATGGCCGATTCTGCGAAGACGGTTGTCTGGCGAACGACGGGAGCGCGACTGGCGTGGAGACCGAGAACCGACTTCAATCATTCCCTTCCGGCGGGGTGGCTGTGGTGCTGGGTGCCGGCGGCATCGGCGCGGAACTGGTGCGGCAGATCGGGGCCAGCGGCCGCTTCGACTCAATCATCGTCGCCAGCCGGTCACCGGACTCAGCCATCGTCGAGGCCCTGGTGGAGGGCGCAGGGGGCGTGGTCGAGGCCGTCGCAGTGGACGTGCTGCAAGAGGCGTCGATCGCCGAACTGGCTGCGGGCGTGGCCGCGGCGCGGGCACAGATTCGGATGGTGATCTGTGCGTTCGGAATCCTGCATCAGCCTGACGGACCGTCTCCCGAGCGCCGTCTGGAAGACCTTTCATCCGACAGCCTGGCGCGGCTATTTGCAGTCAATGCAGTCGGGCCGGCTCTGGTGGCTCGCCATCTTGCTCCCCTGCTGCCGCGGCGCGAGCGGTCCGTGTTCGCCGCGCTTTCGGCGCGGGTGGGCAGCATCGGAGATAACCGACTGGGAGGCTGGTACGCCTATCGCGCATCCAAGGCCGCGCTGAATCAGCTGTTGCGCTGTACCGCCATCGAGCTGAAGCGTCGCGCCCCGGGCGCGGTCGTCGCCGCGCTGCACCCCGGAACGGTCGATACGCCACTATCGAAACCGTTCCAATCGGGTGTCGCGCTGGAACAGCTTTTTTCGACGGATCACGCTGCCCGACGGTTGCTGTCCGTCATCGATTCACTGGCGCCGGACGACAGTGGCGGGTTCTTCGCCTGGGACGGCTCCCGGATACCCTGGTGAACCCTGCGCCAGGAAGCCGCCGGTGCCGCACGGATGCCGCATAACCTCCCCGGCCCATGCCCGCTGGGTATGCCGTGTCATGTGGCGCTATACTTTTGTTGACCCTGACCAGAGAACAAGAGCACGCGGAGACGAGCCATGGGTATTGCCGATACAGTAGATTTCGCGTTGACGCTGACCAACGTCGATTTCCAGATCCTGCGCCATCATCACTCGGCATCCAGTGCCGAGACCGCGCGCAAAGCCCATATCGCCGAAGGCGAACTGGCGAAGGCGGTTGCGCTGAAGGACGATCTCGGTCCGCTGCTGGCCGTGATGCCGGCGAATCGGACACTGGACCTGGAGCGCCTGCAGGCTCTGCTCCACCGGCCCGGTCTCGTGTTGATGACCGAGGATGAACTCGGCAAAGTCTTCTTCGACTGCGAGCAGGGGGCGGTGCCACCGCTGGGGCCTGACTATCGGGTGCCGACGGTCGTGGATCGTTCACTGATGAAGAAGGAAGACATCTACTTCGAAGCCGGTGACCACGAGGACCTCGTTCACGTGGACCGTACCGGCTTTCGCAAGCTGCTCCGGGGTGTCGAATTTCTCGACATCAGTCGCAGCGGGGATGGCTGATCCGGTGTCGACCTGGCGTTCGGGCAGTGCGCCGCTGACTCCGGCATGACAGCCCCGGCTGTCCCGTTACCGCTGGCCCGGTTGATGCCGGCATAGAGTACATCGGCAGTTGTGCAGAGTATCGTCCGGCCGGCTCTGTTAATTGGCGACGGCGAGTGGCTCGGGCCATCGCCGGAGAAGCGCCAGAAAATGCTGCACCTGCGGCGATTTCATCAGCGTTGTGTTTCCTCCCTGAATCATTAAAGTATGCCGCGACGGCCGGTCACAACGGCCGCACTGGAGGAGCGCGGCGATGCGGGAACGCACGCCCGGAGGCGAATGAAGCCGACCGATACCTCGAGCCCGGAATATTTTCACCGGGTAGTCGACTGCCAGTGGGCCTGTCCCGCTCATACAGATGTCCCCGAGTACATCCGGCTCATCGCCCAGGGAGAATTCACCGATGCCTACATGGTCAACCGGGAGTCCAACGTGTTCCCGGGCATTCTGGGCCGTGTTTGTGACCGCCCATGCGAACCCGCCTGCCGGCGAGGTCGTGTGGAGGACAAGCCGGTGGCGATTTGCCGCCTCAAGAGGGTTGCCGCCGACCTCAAAGGGGAGTTCAGGGACCGCCTGCCGCTCATCCCGGAAATCTCCAATAACAAGCGGGTCGCCTGTATCGGTGCAGGTCCGGCGTCACTGACGGTCGCTAACGATCTGGTACCGCTCGGCTACCAGGTAACGATTTTCGAAGCACTGTCCATGGCCGGCGGCCTGATGCGCACGAACATCCCCGCTTTCCGCCTGCCCGGCGAGATCCTCGACTCCGAGATCGACGTCATCCTGGATATGGGGGTCGAACTCAAACTGGGTCATCGGATCGACAGCATGGAGGCCCTGCTCGGCGAGGGCTGGGACGCTGTATTCGTCGGCAGTGGCGCGCCCCGCGGCAAGGATCTTCACTTGCCGGGTCGTGAGCAAGCGTCCGCCAATATCCACATCGGCATCGACTGGCTGGAGTCAGTCGCCTTCGATCACGTGAAAAAGATCGGTGACGAGGTCCTTATCATCGGCGTCGGCAATACCGCCATGGACTGCTGCCGCAGTTCGTTACGTTTGGGTTCCAGTGACGTCAAGGTCATGGCGCGCAAGCCACGGGATTTCTTCAAGGCCTCCGATTGGGAACTGGAGGATGCGGAAGAAGAGAATGTCGAGATCGTCGTCAATCATTCACCGAAGGCGTTCGTTCTCGAAGACGGTCGTCTGGTCGGCATGAACTTCGATCAGATGGAGTACCAGGTCGATGACGATGGCCGGATAACAGACCAGCGTGTGATCGGCGAACGATTCATCGCGGCAGACGATGTGATCCTCGCGATCGGGCAGGAGAACGCCTTCCCCTGGATCGAGAGGGGCCTGGGCATCGAGTTCGACAAGTGGGACGTGCCGCTGGTGGACGAGACGACGTTTCAGTCGACCCGCCCGGGCGTCTTCTTCGGCGGCGATTCGGCATTTGGCCCGAAGAACATTATCTGGGCGGTTGAACATGGCCACCAGGCGGCGGTTTCAATCCACAAACACTGCCAGGGGGAAGATATCTCCAGGCGATTGCCCGTGACCATGAATCTTTCCAGTCGGAAAATGGGCATCCACGAGTGGTCCTATAAGAACGATTACAACCCGCTGGAACGCAGACTGATGCCAAACGTTGGGCTGAAGGAACGATTCAGGAAACTGAATATCGAGGTGGAACTCGGTTTCTCTCTCGAACAGACCGAGACAGAAGTGCAGCGCTGCCTCAATTGCGACATCCAGACTGCGTTCACGGATCACCTGTGCATCGAGTGCGACGCGTGTATCGACATCTGTCCTACCGATTGCCTGACGATCACCGGCAACGGTCCGGAAGAGGATTTGCGCCAGCGTCTCAAGGCGCCGGCGGACAATCCGGATCAATCGCTGTTCGTGTCAGGTCCGCTCAAACATACGGCGCGGGTGATGGTTAAAGATGAGAACCTCTGCGTCCACTGCGGGCTGTGCGCCGAACGCTGCCCGACGGCCGCCTGGGACATGCAGAAATCCCGATTCAGTTTTCCCTACGCAATCGATGAGGAAGAGGCATGCCGGCGTCGCAACCTGCGGAGCGCATAAACGACTTCGTCATCAAGCTCGCCAACGTCAACGGGACGGGCTCCGCGAGCGCCAACAGCCTGTTGATGAAATCCATCTTCAGGATGGGTGTGCCGGTCGTCGGCAAGAACTTTTTCCCCTCGAATATCCAGGGACTGCCGACCTGGTACGAGATCCGGGTGAGTCGTGACGGACACATTGCCCGTTGCGGCCGCGTCGACATCATGGTGGCCATGAACGCGGAGACCTACCGGCAGGACCTGTCTGACGTGTCCCCGGGCGGAGTGCTGATCTATGACTCTACCTGGCCGCGCAGCCACGAACTGGTGCGCGAGGATGTCACGATCCTCGGCATACCGCTGGCCAAGATATGCAACGAGCATTTCGACGGCATCCGCGCCCGGATACTGATGAAGAACGTCACCTACGTGGGCGCCCTGGCTGCCCTGCTACAACTCGATCTGGAGGTCATCAAGGCACTGCTGACCGAGACGTTCGCCAACAAGCCGAAGCTCGCCGACGCCAACATGGAGGCTATCAATCTCGGCTACCAGTACGCCCGGGAGCATTTCGAGTGTCCGCTGTCGATGCGGGTCGAGACCATGGACCGCACCGGCGATCACATCATGATCGACGGCAACTCGGCAGCTGCCCTGGGATGCCTCTACGCCGGTGTGACGGTGGGCGCGTGGTATCCGATCACCCCGTCCACGTCTTTGATGGACGCATTTCGCAGTCTGTGCGCCCGCTATCGGAGCGACGCGGAGACGGGCGAGAACCGCTATTGCGTGGTCCAGGCCGAAGACGAGCTTGCCGCCATCGGCATGGTCCTCGGCGCGGGCTGGATGGGGGCGAGAGCATTTACGCCCACCAGCGGGCCCGGGATTTCGCTGATGAGCGAGTTCATCGGCTTCGGCTACTTCGCCGAGATCCCGGCCGTGATCTTCGATGTCCAACGAGTGGGGCCGTCCACCGGCATGCCGACTCGCACACAGCAGTGCGACATCCTCAGCGCCGCCTATTGCTCCCACGGCGATACCCGTCATCCGATCCTGTTCCCGGCTGACCCGACCGAGTGCTTCGAGATGGCGGTAGCAGCGTTCGATCTGGCCGAGCGTCTGCAGACCCCGATCTTCGTGCTGTCTGATCTGGACATCGGCATGAACGACTGGATGTGCCCGATGTTGCAGTGGGATGACGAATATCGGTGGGACCGCGGCAAGGTGTTGAGCAAGGCGGATCTGGAGGAGGCGGAGCACTTCTGGCGCTATTACGATCACGACGGTGACGGGATACCCTATCGCAGCCTCCCCGGGGTGCACCCCAAGGGCGCCTACTTCACCCGCGGCTCCGGACACAATGCGGAAGGGCGTTACACCGAGGACGCAGATGAATACCGCGAGGTGGTCGATCGGCTGAACCGGAAATTCGACACGGCCGCCGGGCTCGTGCCTGCGCCCGTCGTTGTCAACAGCGCCCGTGGCGACATCGCCGTGCTCTCTGTCGGCAGCTGTGACGGTGCAGTCCGGGAAGCTCTGCTGTTGCTCGGCGAACACGGCATCACGCTCAATTACATGCGGATCAAGGCATTTCCGTTCAGCGAGCAGGTGCAGGCGTTCCTGGATCGGCACGAGCGCGTCTTCGTGGTGGAGCAGAATCGTGACGGTCAACTCCGCAAGCTGCTGATCAACGAGACCCGCACCGACCCGGAAAAGCTGGTTCCGGTATTGCACTATGACGGCTTGCCCATCGGTTCGGACTGCATTCTCGAGGCGATCCGCGAGGGCCTGGAAAAGGGAGCTGCCGCATGAGTTACATGCCCAAGCCGAGAGTCGCCCACCCGGGGCTCAAGAAGAACGCGCTGGGGCTCACGCGTCGCGATTACGAGGGTGGGATGTCCACGCTGTGCGCCGGTTGCGGGCATGATTCCATTACCGCAGCGATCATTCAGGCCTGCTTCGAACTGGCCCTCGAGCCCCATCGGGTGGCCAAGGTCAGTGGTATCGGTTGTTCGTCGAAAACGCCGGCGTACTTTCTGAGCGCTGCGCATGGATTCAATTCCGTCCACGGGCGGATGCCGGCGGTGGCGACAGGCGCTAACGCAGCCAACCGCGATCTGTCGTATATCGGCGTATCCGGCGACGGCGACTCCCTGTCCATTGGCCTGGGACAATTCTGTCACGCTATGCGCCGCAACCTCGATATGCTCTACCTGATCGAGAACAACGGCGTGTACGGACTGACAAAAGGGCAGTTCTCCGCCTCGGCGGACGTCGGCAGCAAGGCCAAGAAGGGTGAGGTCAACGAGCAGCCGCCGATCGATCCTGTCCTGACAGCACTGGCCATGGGCGGCACCTTCGTGGCGCGCAGCTTCTCCGGCGACAAGGAGCAGCTGGTGCCGCTGATCAAGGCGGGCCTGAGGCACAAGGGGTTCGCGCTGATCGACGTGCTCTCACCCTGTGTGACCTTCAATGATCACGAGGATTCAACCAAGAGTTACGCGTATACGCGGCAGCACTATCATCCCGCGCTTGAGACCGACTTCGTGCGTCCCGCCGGGGAGATCATGGCCGACTACGATGCTGGGGCCGCCATGTCTATCGAACTCCACGATGGCAGCAGGATCGTCTTGCGCAAGGCGGCGCCAGACTACGATCCGCAGAATCGCGGTAACGCGTTCGCCTACATCAAGGACAAGCTTCGCGACAGCGAATTCCTGACCGGATTGCTGTATGTCGAGGAGACCAGCCGCGACATGCACGCGCTGAGCCATACGGCGGATCGCCCGCTGGTCGATATCGGCTGGCAAGAGTTGTGCCCCGGCTCGTCGGCGCTACCGGGGATCCTCAAGCGCTACCGCTAGGCGTCCCGCCCGTTGTCGAACTCCAGGTAGACGCGCCGGTTTCTGCGCCCCTTCTTTTCGATCCTGGTGACCTTCATGGGGCCGATCTCACCGGTCGTGCGCACGTGGGTTCCGCCACAGGGCTGTAGATCGATATCGGTGATCCGCAATAGACGGATCTTGCCGACGCCCCGAGGGGGCCGGACCGACAGGGTACGTATCAACTCCGGGCGTGCTTCCAGCTCATCCTCGTCGATCCAGAAGGAATCCACCGGATGGTTCTCGCGGATGAGGCGGTTGAGTTGTGTCTGGGTTTCCGCCTTGTCGACGGATTCGGGCATGTCGAAATCCAGCCGGCTGCGTACGGCCGTGATGTTCCCTCCGGTGACGCCGTAGGGCAGTGCCACGCCCAGCAGGTGCAGACCGGTATGCATGCGCATGTGAGCGTACCGCCGGTCCCAGTCGATCACCGCCTCCACCTTATCGCCGACATCCGGTAATCGGCTGTCCGGCGCCGGGACGTGGATAAGCTGGCCCTCGCGGCCATGACGGGTGTCGACGATACTGATCTCGCCGCGGTGGAGCCGCAACAGACCCGTGTCTCCGGGTTGTCCGCCGCCTAGCGGGTAGAAGACGGTCCGGTCGAGGATGATCCCGTCCGCGTGGGAGGCGATGACCGTCGCGGCGCAGACTTTCAGATACGCGTCACACTGAAACAATCGTTCCGTCACTTGCACCCCCGTTCTTGCTCATCCAGTACCGCGCCTGGAATAGGCGTCATCATAGTCCCGTCGCTCCGGAGGATGAGTCCCGGCTGCTGTTTTGCCGAGGGAGTCCCCGGCTGTCGCTGGCGGGCCGCAATGGAAGACGGGCCGCTCATCGAGCCTCAACGTCATGCCCTGCAGGGCCTTACTCCACCCGCAGGTCGGTGGCATGCAACTCCACGCCGGTGGCATCCATGGTGCTTGCCCGCCAGGAACCCGCGTCACCTGCGTCCAGTGACTTGCTGGAGAAGACCCGCCAACGATCTCCCCCGATCGCGAACGTCTTCTCGGAGACGATCTCTCCGTCCCGCGTCCAGCGGTGTATCACTGACTCGCCGTTCATTCCGCGGATCTCGGTGAAGTAGAACAGGTTCGCTGACCGCTCCGCGGGCAGGATCAGGCGCCCCTCCACGAGATCCACCGGTTCCCTGTCCTGCACCGCATTCGTCAACTGACCCCGGGCGACGCCACGGATCTCGACCTGCGCCGGCCCGCTGTCGGGAAGTACAGGCGCCATCGGCTCGGTCTCAGCAGGTACAGACGGCACCGGCTCGGTCTCAGCATCCACGGACGGCAGCGGCTGCCTTTCGGGTTCCTGCGTGGGCTCCGGGGCTGTCTGTTGACTGACCGCCTGCGCTGCCGATCCGGTCACGTCGCCGGATTCGACCGCGGTCTCGGTCTCCTGATCATCGCCTGCCCCGGCATCAGTCTCGCCGGCCGTTTCCGTGGCCATTTCGGGGATTGTCTCGGAGGCGACCTGGCCGGCCACCTTGTCGGTGGTCTCAGCCTCAGTCGGCGTGGCCTTCTCCAGCTCCGACTGGGCTACCGATTCCGTCTCGACAGCAGTCTGGTTATCGGTATCCGGGAGCGTGATGACTACCGGCGCGACCTCATCTGCGAAGATCGGATCGTCGGCGGGCTCATCGACCGATGCCGCCACCGGCTCGGCTTCGCCGGCAGGCCCGGCGCTGCCGCCGACGGCTTCGGACGCCGTGTCCCTCTTCAATAATGCATAGGTGAGCAATGAGGCCAGCAGGGCGGCGGCCAGTGCCGTCGCCAGGGTTCTGAGTGCCACCTTCGGTTTCCTGCGTGGACGGCGGATCTGGCGCGAGTCGACCTCCGCTATCCTGCGGCTGATATCCAGGGCGCTGACGGCGTCCGGGTAACTCATCTCCGGAAACAGCCCCATCGTTCTGCGCCTGACGTAGTCCTCGCACGGATAGACATGGACCCACGCTTTTACGCCATTGGGGAAAACGCTGAAGACCAGCTGATCCGCGACCGGCGTGTCATAGCGGCGATCCCGGGGCGGCAGATCCCGAAAATACTCTTCGCTGAATTCTGGAACCATGGGAACCGATTCAATCACTCATCAAGGGGGGGGCAACACGTATACGGCAGAGGCTGCGGTAAGTAAACCTCACGGGTCTCGTTTCTCCGCATCCGGTGGCTGAGCGGCCTCCTCTTCGTCAGCCTCGAATAAGCCCTCGAGCTCCTGCCAGGCGGCCTCGACACTCTGTTCGAAGCCTCTTTTCTCATGAAATACAGCGTGTTCGGTGTGCAGCAAGCGCTCATCAGCCTCGCGGAATCGCCGTATCGTCCGGCTGGCAAGCTTCGCGCTGTCGCCGATTTCCTCGAGGACCGCCCGTCCCAGTTCGAGACTGGAGACGAAGTTCTCGCGGATGATGTAGTCGACCCCGAGATCGGCGAAGCGGTGAGCCGAATGCCGATCTCTCGCCCGAGCGAAAATCTTCAGCTGCGGATAGTGGCTTTTCAGGGTCTCAATGACCCGTATAGCAGTGTTCATGTCGTTGACCGCGACGACGAATGCTTCCGCCTCGTCGACCCGGGCTGCTCGCAGCATGTCCGGATCCGCGATGTTGCCGTAATAGATCGATGCATTGAACCGGCGGATGAAGTCGACATGTGCGGCATCCGACTCGATGGCAGTGAACGGGATGCTCCTGACGTGGAGCAATCTCGCGACAATCTGGCCGAAGCGCCCCATGCCGGCGATCACCACCTTGTGGTCGTGGGCCTCTACGCTGTCGTAAGGCCGGTCTGGTTCATCCGACGCCGGCCGCCGACCGAGCCGTTCTCCCACGGTGACCAGGAACGGTGTGGCAAGCATGCTCAGGGTCACGACCATGATCAGGAAGTCGGCCAGCGGCCGGTCCATCACCCCGGCGCCCACGGCGATGCCGAATATCACGAATGCGAACTCGCCGCCCTGGGGCAGCAGGAACGCGATCCTGACCGAAGTGCTGCCGGGCAACCCGAAGGACCGGCCGAGGCCGTAGAGCGTCAGGCCCTTCAGAGTCAGCAGGCCGATAGTTATGCCCAGGAGTTCGCCGGGTCGCTGCAGGAGCAGCTCGAGATTCGCCGTCATCCCGACGGCGACGAAGAATAGTCCCAGCAGCAGTCCCTTGAAGGGCTCGATCTCAGCCTCAAGCTGATGACGGAATTCCGATTCGGCCAGCAGGACCCCGGCGAGGAAGGCGCCAAGTGCCATGGAGACACCAGCTGCCTCCATCAAGAGTGCGGCGCCGATGACAACCAGTAGTGCCGCGGCGGTAAAAATCTCCGTGCCTCCCCGTGCCGCGACCAGTCGGAACGCCGGCCGCAGCAGGTAACGACCGCCAGCGACCAACGCTGCGATTGCGAAGATCGCCACCAGGCCATCTACCAGAGGGTGGCCATCCCCTTGTTTCGCAGAGCTGAGCACAGGGATCAGCGCGAGTATCGGTATGACCGCGAGGTCCTGGAACAGCAATATTGCGAACGAGCTGCGGCCATGTCGCGTGACCAACTCTTTTTTCTCGGCCAGGATCTGCAGCACGAAGGCGGTGGATGAGAGGGCAAGAGCGAGTCCGACCACCATCGCCACGGCCTGACGCTGTCCGGCGGCCAGCGCTGCCGCGTAGATCAATGTGCCCGTCACCAGGACCTGGGCCGCGCCAAGGCCGAAGACCGAGCGGCGCAACGCCCGGAGTCGGGATGGCTGTAGCTCGAGTCCGATGATGAACAACAGCAGGACGACCCCGAACTCGGCGATGTGGAGGATGTGGTCGCCGTCATCGACGAGCATCAGGCCGAAGGGGCCGATAACGATTCCTGCGGTGAGATAGCCGAGCACGGAACCGAAGCCCAGTCGGCGAGATATGGGTACTGCCACGCAGACGGCGATGAGAACGGCGACCAGTTCGATCAGTGTCATGGAGCCTCCATGAGTCGAGAACCTGCCAAGATACTGGACAGCGCTGCTGCCAAAAAGTCCGGGGGTTTAAACTTCTGCGGTCGGCCGGGCGTCCTAGAGTAAGCCATGCAATTCCCTTGTGGAGCACAGATGATGAATCGTATTTTGCTAGTCTCCGGGCTTTCGATGATCCTGCTGGCGGTCCCGGCCGTCGCGGAGAACGTCACCAGAACCTTCGATGTTACTCCGGGTGGGACACTGGACATCGACACCGACATGGGCTCAATCGAGGTGACTCCGGCCGATGGCAGCCAGGTCATCATAAAAGTAGAAACAGAGGGCGTGGATGCAGATCGTCTCGAACTGAGCTTCGACCAGCGTGATGATGGCGTCAGAGTCAAAGCACGCCTGAAGAGAGCACCGTTCAGCGACAAGCATAACTACATGCTGAAGGCGAAATTCCGCGCCACGGTCCCGACGAGCTATAACGTCAAGGCAGATACCTCCGGAGGCAGTATCGAGGTTGGCGACATCGATGGGCAGGTCAGGGCAGACACTGCCGGCGGCAGCATTCTCGTCGGCAAGGTGACGGGTCCCGTCCGGGCCGACACGGCCGGCGGGAGTATCGAGGTCGAAGCGAGTGCCGGGGACGTCGATGCTGATACCGCGGGTGGCAGTATCCACCTCGGGGCCATGCAGGGTCGTGTGATCGCCGACACCTCTGGCGGGTCCATACGTATCGACAGTTCGGCAGGGCCGGTGCGTGCCGCCACCGCCGGGGGCAGCATCACGATCCACGGTGCTCGTGAAGCCGTTGACGCTTCCACCTCAGGCGGCAGCGTGACAGTGACCTTCGTCGGACAGCCCAGCGGGGACAGCGACCTGAGCACGTCCGGCGGCAACGTCACGGCGATACTGGCCGATGGCCTGGGGTTCGACATACGCGCCCGGTCCGGGACGCGGGTCAAGTCGAAATTCCAGCTCGACGACGCCAAGCTTGAGCCTGATCGACTCTCTGGCAGCCTGAATGGTGGCGGACCCCGCCTGGAGATGAGCAGTTCCGGTCGGGTAACTATCAAGAAGCTCTGAGCCTCCGTCGGTGGCTGGTCAGTGCAGCAGGCCTGCCATCCGGCGGCGATAGTCGGCGACGACTTCGCTGTCCGGGTCGAGCATATTGAACACAGCCACCATGCCCGCCCTGCCGGCGTCGTCGCGGAAGCCGCGATCCCGGCTCATGATCTCGAAAAATTCGTGCAGCGCTTGTTGTGGGGATTCACTCAACACCAGCCGCGCTGCGAGAAGATAGCGGGACTCGAGATCATCGCCGTCTGTTGCGACGCGGTGACGCAGCTCCTCCTCAGAGGGCGCATTCAGGGTGTCACGGCAGAATTGTATCCGGTCCCGCAGGAGGTGGCCGATATCTGATTCTTTCTGTGGGGCAGACAGCGGGTCGATCGCGTCCTCGGCGTCATCCGGCCGAGCGAGAGCCAGATAGACCTCGGCCAGCGCGAAGCGCGGGCCCGGCTGGTCCGGCTCGGACAATAGGGCCTCCTGGAGCAACGCCTGCGCCTCTTCCATGTCTCCACGCGTCATCGCCTCGATGCCTTTTTCCGCCAGCTCGTCGGCCGGGGTTCTGGCAAATGGTGCCACCAGCGCCTTGATCGCGGACTCGGGCTGCGCCCCGGTGGCCTGTGTTCGCGGTTGCCCTTGATTGAAAACGACGAGGGTGGGCAAGCTGCGCACGCCGAGTTGCGCGGCCAGGTCCTGTTCTGCATCCGTATCGATCCTGGCGATCAGCAGGCGCCCGGCGAAGTCCTCCGCGACCTGTTCCAGGATGGGCTCGAGGGCCTGGCATGGGCCGCACCAGGACGCCCAGAAGTCGACGAGTATCGGCACCTCGTCGGACTTGCGCAGTACCTTCTCTGCGAAATCCGCGGCGGTGACATCAAATATATGAGGACTGGCTGACATCGCTACTCTCTGTTTTCCTGCCGATCATGACACCGGGTCGGGTGGAAGGTCCTGCTCTCTCAGGCGGTCGTGCCGCGACACCAATCCACAACGATGTGCGCCAACTCCTCGCCGGCGTCCTCCTGTACGAAGTGGCTGGCATTTCCCAGGTCGCGATGAGGTTGTCCCTCGGTGCCCGGTACGTGCTTGCGTAGCAGCTTGTCAGCCCCGCCGAGGATCGGGTCTTTCTTGCCGAATGCCGTAAGGAAGGGGCGATCCCATTTGCCAAGGGCCTCCCAGGCGGCTCGATTGGCTGGCACGGCCGGGTCATCGGGTGAGGTGGGGACCAGCCGCGGAAACGCCCGGGCGCCGGCCTTGTATTTCTCTGACGGGAAAGGCGCGTCATAGGCGGCGACCGTCTCTGCCGGTAGTCTGCTGGCCGTACCCGCCTGAACGATCCGCCCGGTTGGAAAGACCGGTGTGTAGCGGGCGAACGCCCGCCAGGCCTTGAAAGCGATCGGAGCCGGCCGATCCGCGATTGGCAGGAAACCGTTGGCCACGGCGATCCGGGAGAAAGGTTGCGGATGCTCGGCCGCCAGGCGCAGGCCGATCAGTGAGCCCCAATCCTGGCAGACCAGCGTGATGTCCTGAAGATCATTGGCCTGCAGCCACTCCAGCATCCAGGCCACATGGCCGGCATAGCTGTAGTCGCTGAGCCTGGCCGGTTTGTCGGAGCGGCCGAAGCCGACCAGATCGGGCGCTATGGCGCGGAATCCGGCGTCCGCGAAGACCGGGATCATCTTCCGGTACAGGAATGACCAGGTCGGTTCTCCGTGCAGCATCAGGACTACCGGACCCTCACCCGCCTCGACGTGCGCCATGCGGATTTCGCCGAGCTGGGTGTAGGCTGGCGCATAGGGGAAATCCGGTACGGCGCTGAATCTGTCCTCGGGCGTACGCAGTAAATTCACGGGGCGCTTACTCCTGGCGACGGGTGACGACCGTAGCGTTCGCGCAGCTTCGTCTTGGCGATCTTGCCGGTCGCAGTGTGCGGGATCTCATCGATGAACAACACTTCTTCAGGCAGCCACCAGCGCGCGACTTTTTGTTCCAGCCAGAGCAGAAGCGCGTCCTTGGTCAGCTCGGACCCTTCTCCAGATACAACGAGCAGCAGCGGTCTCTCACTCCACTTCGGGTGCGGGACGGCGATCACCGCTGCCTCGACAACCTCCGGGTGCCCCATGGTTGCATTTTCCAGCTCGATGGAACTGATCCATTCGCCGCCCGATTTGATCACGTCTTTCGCCCGGTCGGTAATCTGCATGAATCCGAACGGGTCGATGGTTGCTATATCGCCGGTATCGAACCAGCCGTCCTGAAGGTGGGCAGGGTCCGCTTCGTCCGGTTGGAAATACTGTCCACACACCCATGGTCCACGGACCTGCAGGGCGCCGGAGCTTACTCCATCCCACGGAAGCTCATGCGAAGATTCGTCGACGATGCGCATCTCGACGCCGAACACACCGCGGCCCTGCTTGACGCGGATGTCCGGCTGTTCTTCGGGCGGCAGGGCTAGCACGCTGCGGGTGGGACTGTTGATTACACCGAGCGGGCTCATCTCTGTCATCCCCCAGCTATGGTGCACGTTCACCCCATACTCTTCGCGGAAGGCATCCATCAGCGACCTGGGGCAGGCGGCCCCGCCTACTACCATCCGCTCGAGAGCGCCCGGTCGCCGACCGCTCTCACGCAGATAGGCCAGCAGACCGAGCCAGACCGTGGGGACCCCCATAGTGGCCGTGACTGACTCGCTGTCGAGGAGATCCGCGAGCGTCGCGGGATCACCCATCGCCGGGCCCGGCAGCACCAGCTTGGCGCCGACCATCGGGCAAGCGTAGGGCAATGACCAGGCGTTAGCGTGGAACATCGGTACTACGGCCAGCACCGAGTCCCTGTTGGCCAGCCCCATGACATCCGGCATACAGGCGGCATAAGCATGGATGATCGTCGATCGGTGGTCATAGAGAACGCCTTTGGGATGACCGGTCGTACCCGAGGTGTAACACAGGGCACTTGCACAACGTTCGTCCAGATCCGGCCAGTCGAAAGAGTCTTGCTGCCCGGCGATCAGGCTTTCGTAGTCATGGACACGGGGGATGCCGGTCTCCGGAACGTGAGCGGCGTCGGTCAGGAAGACGACGCCCTGCGGCGACTTCAGCGTCGGCCAGAGAGCGTCCAGCAGTCCGGCAAACATCGGGTCTGCGAAAATCCACTGGTCCTGAGCGTGATCAACGATGTAGGCGATCTGCTCCGAAAACAGCCTTGGGTTGACGGTGTGACAGATTGCCCCCGAGCAAGAAGTCGCGTAGTAGATTTCGAAGTGACGGAAGTCGTTCCAGGCGAGCGTTCCGACACGATGACCTTGGTGCACCCCTAGCTCGCGGAGGGCGTTCGCGAGTCTCCTCGTCCTGCTGAACGTTTCAGCATAGGTGCAACGATGGACACCATCCTCACCGATAACCGATACGATCTCCGTGTCCGGAAAGTTACGCTCCGCGAACCGCATGATGTTGGTGACAAGCAGTTGGTCAGCCATCATCAATCCATGCATTGTGGTCCCCCGGATTCTCTGGTGGCGTTAAGTCTGGTCAAGCGCAGCAAGGCTGTCCAGCGCCTCCCCGGGGGTGTGTGGCCATCATCGATCCGACTGATCCTGGCCGGATCCGAGGCCTACGCGCGCCCCTCCGAAGAGCTCGCCAAAGAAGTCTCCGCGATTCCAGGTCGGCCGTACAGGGTCCTCGGCAATGGAGCGGATCAGGAGGTAATTGGCCAGCGTGAAGGCGACCATTGACGCATCGTGGAACGGCAGATCGATCTGGTCCGAGGGCTGGTGATAGTGATTGCGCAGGAAGTCCCGCCAGATCTCGCCGCCATTGATCGACGGATCGCTGGACGTGAAACCGGGGACGAAGAACACGGCCGGTACACCTTGTTTCACGAATGGGTACTGGTCGCTGCGGATGAACAGCACTTCCTCGGGCATCGGGTCGGGGCTGAGCTTTAAACCGGCTGCGCTTGCCGCCTTTTCGACGTGTGCATCCAGGCTCGAATGCTCCGCGCCGAACGCAACGACGTCAGCCAGGGGATAGATGAACAACGGCATGTCGAGATTGACGTTGGCCACGATCTGGTCCATCGGCACCAGCGGGTACTCGGCGAAATAGTCTGATCCCAGCAGGCCTTTCTCTTCCGCATCCAGAGCCAGGAAAAGGATCGAGCGCGCCGGCCGGGCCCCCGATTCGGACATCGCCCTCGCCACCTCCAGCATGATCGCGATCCCCATGGCGTTGTCGTAGGCGCCGTTATAGATCGCGTCCCCTTCGCGTTCGGGCCCGATGCCAATATGATCGAGGTGAGCGGTGATCGCGACGTACTCGTCACGCAGTTGCGGGTCGGCGCCCGGCAAGATGGCCGCTACGTTGATGCCGCGGGAAGCGGATTGCTCCGAGCGACGGCGGAACGTCAGCGTTCCTTCCAGCAGGCGCCCGCCGGCAATGCCCTTGTCTGCCTGGTCGTAAAGGTCCTGCGGCGCCACCCCGGAGCCTTCGAGAAGCTTCTGCAGTCCGTCGCGACTCAGGGCAGCGCCGAATTTCAGCTGCGAGTAGACTCCTTTC
>Ga0316191_10001322_pt1 | contig 17331 bp, 14 predicted proteins | sample Eddworburr2cm_MG_FD_204928 | JGI IMG/M metagenome (GOLD analysis project Ga0316191, IMG submission 204928) | Coastal sediment microbial communities from Maine, United States - Eddy worm burrow 2 cm | ecosystem: Environmental > Aquatic > Marine > Coastal > Sediment | place: USA: Maine...
GAGGTCTCGCCCAGATAGTGTGCGATCGTTTCTTCCTGTGGGACCCGGCTCCCCTGCGTGTATGAATCGCCAAATAGCAGTATTCGTCGAATCCCCGGTGATTGCCATCGTGGTGTCTGAAGTCGAGACCTGGCACCCAGTTCATTCGTCTGCCACCAGCCATTGGCTGACATCGAGTTGCCCTGGGGGACGTGCCCCAGATACGGGTCTTCTTTCGTGATTCCGTGTAAGTCTCCATGAGTAATCTTTCGGCCGTCGATCACCAGCGGCTCAGCCCACTGCGCCGCTCGCTTGAGACGGTCGTCACGTGTCGGTGCCTTTTCAATGGGGATATACACAAGTGGCGGTAGTTCTTCCCCGAGCAGGACTCCAGATGAGGTCATGGACGGCTGTTCAAGAGCGCGCAGTCCGATCTCGCCGATCAGGAGACCGGCGAGCGCAGATCCGATCAGCAATGCGAAGCTGGCTAAGCGGGGACTGGTCAAGTGTCTCTGCGCTTTGTCGCCTCATGCGACCGCCGGGCTACAGACACGCCTGGGCTCCATGACTCCAATAGGCACATTGGCCGAATTGAAGATTTCGCATCATCGCCATCCCTATTTGAGAGGATTCGGATTGTTTGACAGGCCGACAAAACCTGTCCGGGTGCACGACCCACAGATCTGTCTGGCGTCTTGGCTTCGTATGGAGTCTACTTTGCCATTCCCCGGATGGTAACGTCTGCGGAGCACGAGTCAGGCATGCTGTGGCATATTTGCAAGCAACTGTCTTTGACAGGCAGTGTGTCGGCCTTGGGGACAAGCAGCATTCCCCCTCGGTATCGTTCCGGAGCATCGGCGGGTCGCGGCCAATGGTCCGGATTCGAGTCCGACTGTGGCACCTTCAGGAAACGGATCGGCAAGCAGGAGTAAGCGTTGCAGCAGCCGTCGACCGGACCGTCTGGTCCAAGACCGTTATTCGTAGATCTGGATGGCACGCTGTTGCGGACCGATCTGCTGGTGGAGGGGGTCTTCGCACTGCTGAAGAAGAACATCCTCTTCTTATTCATGTTGCCGGTCTGGATGCTGCGGGGCAAAGCCTGCCTTAAGGAACAAATCGCGCACCGGGTCGACATCGATCCTGAATCGTTGCCTTACCACGCGGATCTGGTTGAACTGTTGCGGAAACGAAAAGAGGCTGGCGGACGGCTGATACTGACCACTGCGTCGCCGCGTAAGTTTGCAGCAGCCGTGGCTGACTATCTGGGGCTCTTCGACGAGGTCCAGGCGACTGCGGATGGCATTAATCTGCGGGGACGATGCAAGCTCGCCATCATGCGTGAAGTCACTCAAGAGACAGGATTTGACTACGCGGGCAACGCGCTGGCTGACCTTCCGATCTGGCGCGAAGCCGCAGATTGCATCGTCGTGAATCCGTCACCAGCAGTGCTGCGCCGGATCCGTGCTGATCGTCCGGACAGCGTGGTGCTGGCTGATCCGGGCCGAAACAGCCTTGGCCAATTCGCCTTGGGACTCCGTCTGCATCAGTGGCTGAAGAACGTCCTGGTGTTTGTCCCGCTGGCGATGGCTCACCGGCTGGACGACCCGGGTCTTGTCGCGAACTCCATGTTGGCGTTTCTTGCATTCGGCTTGTGTGCTTCCAGCGTGTACTTGCTGAATGACCTGTTCGATCTGCCGGCAGACCGACGCCACCCAACAAAGCAGTACCGGCCACTGGCGTCCGGGTGGCTGTCCGTGGGGATTGCGGCTTTGCTGGTGCCCACGTTGTTTGCCGGGAGTATCGCTTTGGCGCTGCTGCTGCCATTCGAGTTTGTTCTCGTCCTGTCAGGGTACTTCGCGATCACTCTGGCCTATTCCCTATACCTTAAGCATGCCGTGATGCTCGACGTCCTGGTGCTCGCGGGTCTTTATACGATGAGACTGATCGGAGGTGCGGCGGCGACGTCTGTGACGCTCTCCTTCTGGCTGCTGAGTTTTGCCATGTTCCTGTTCCTCAGCCTTGCTCTGGCGAAGCGTTTCAGTGAACTTGACCTGCACTCCTGTGCCCATGAGGGGGTCGCGGTCCGTGGTTACAGGGATTCGGATTTGCCGATGCTGGCGCAGCTCGGGAGTTCGAGCGCGGTCGTCTCTGTGCTGGTGCTCGCGCTGTATATCAACAGCGATTCAGTGAGCGTCCTCTACGATCGGCCGCAAGTGATCTGGTTACTGTGCCCCCTGCTTCTCTACCTGATCAGCCGGATCTGGTTGCTCGCTCACCGCAAGATGCTTGACGAGGACCCGGTCCTGTTCATCATCCGCGATCGACGCAGCCAGTTGCTGGCGGCGCTAGGGATCATCCTGCTCTGGGTGGCAAGCTGAGATGCCATCCGGGTGCTACGAGTCCTGGGGTGGCATGGGCGCGCATGATACGCCCGTCGAGATTCTCCGCTGGCGCTGTGGCGAGATTCCTGGCGGGGACGATCGACCTCCGCACGTGCTGCCCTACGGCAATGGCAGAAGCTACGGTGATGTCTGTCTCAACGACCAGGGCGGGGTGATCGACTGCCGGGGGCTGGACCGCTTCATCTCATTTGACCCGTCCGCGGGCCTCCTGCGGTGCGAGGCCGGTGTGCTCGTTGCGGACATTCTTGACCTGATCGTCCCCCGCGGCTGGTTCCTTCCCGTAGTCCCGGGAACGCGTTGGATCACCGTGGGCGGGGCGATCGCAAATGACATCCATGGAAAGAATCACCATCGGGTCGGGACCATCGGATGTCATGTGCAAAGACTCGAGCTTCTGCGTTGCGACGGAATTCGCAGAGTGTGCTCCAGGGACGAAAACCCGGATTGGTTTCGCGCTACGGTGGGTGGGCTGGGTCTGACGGGTGTAATCACATGGGCGGAGATCCGTCTGAAACGTATCCCGGGTATCGATATCGACTGCGAGTCGATCCGCTTCGAGAGACCGGCGGACTTCTTTGCTCTGGCCGAGGAGTCGGATCGGTCCTTTGAATACACGGTGGCCTGGGTAGATGCACTGAAGACTGGCAAAGGGGCAGGGCGCGGTCTGTTTTTCCGGGGCAACCACGGTGACCAGGCCGCCGCAACGGCATCAGCCGGTCGACCCGAGGCCAAGGGTTTCTCAAGGCTGCCTCGGGTCCGTGTCGTAACCCGTCCCGCGGTACGCGCGTTCAACGAGCTGTACTACCGGCGACAGATTCGTAAACGAAGGCGCTACAAATCAGGTTACCGGCCCTTCTTTTTCCCGCTCGACGCTATCGGCGGCTGGAACCGCTTGTACGGTCCCGGCGGATTGCTGCAGTACCAATTCGTGGTGCCGATGGCTGATGCCGAAGACGTCGTAAGCGAGGTGCTGGCGCTGGCCGCACGATCATCTTCAACGCCGTTTCTGAGTGTCCTGAAAGTGTTCGGTGATCGGCAGTCTCCAGGCTTGCTGTCATTCCCGAGTGCGGGTGCAACCATGGCGCTCGACTTTCCCCATCTCGGCGACGCGACCTTGAAGCTTCTGGACGGCTTCGATCGATTGGTGGGAGCTGCGGGCGGGTCGATCTATCCGGCCAAGGATGCGCGGATGCCGGCGGCGGTTTTCAATCAGTGTTTCCCCGGCTGGCACGAGATGGTCCCTTATCTGGATCCTGGGATATCCTCGTCTTTCTGGAGAAGAGTGACAGGAAGTTCGGTATGAATCGTGTCCTGATATTCGGAGCAAGCTCGGCCATAGTGGAGGCGACCGCACGCCATTTTGCCACCGCCGGAGATGCGTTGTTCCTGGTGGGGCGGTCCAGGGCCAAACTCGATTCCGTGGCAGACGATCTGCAAGTACGCGGCGCAGACCGCACCGAAATCGCGATCCTCGACGCAGGTGATGTCGACGGGCAGAAAGAGGTTATCGCGCAGGCCCTGGAGTGCCTTGGGGGAGTGGACATAGCGATCATCGGCTACGGGATATTGCCCGACCAGGCGTCGGCGGATGCTGATCCGGAGCTGGTCCGGCAGACGCTTGAGATTAATGCGGTCAGTACCGTCTGCCTGATGGCTCGCCTGGCGATGATTCTTGAGCGGGCCGGCAGCGGCGCGTTGGCGGTGATTTCGTCAGTCGCAGGCGACCGGGGCAGGGCATCCAACTACCTGTACGGGGCTTCGAAGGCAACCATCGATCACTATGCTGAGGGCTTGAGGTGCAGGCTGTCAGGCAGCGGAGTCCGGGTTGTCACCATCAAGCCTGGGCTGGTGGACACCCCGATGACAGCGGATTTCGCCAAGGGTGCCTTGTGGGCACGACCGGAGACCGTCGCGAAAAGAATCTATGCGGGGTTGCTGTCCGGCCCGGAAGTCCTCTACGTGCCGTGGTTCTGGCGTTGGATCATGTTGGGGCTGCGCATGATCCCCGAGCGGATATTCAAACGACTGCCACTTTGAGCGCCGCAGGAGACGGTCGAGCGTCTCTGTACCACTGGCTCCTGAGTCTTTGCGGAAAATCAGTCGCGTTGTGCCTTATTCGTTCCATGCAGCTCTCCCTGAGTTCGGGTGCTGCGGGCAGTGGAGCTTCCAAAGTGCGAACGGCAGTGCTTCGTCCGGACGGGCAAGAACATCGTCGGTCCTGACCACGATGTCTTCCTGGCGCAGATGCAAGGTGCCTACCGGTGTCCGATACAGCGGTGCGGTGACTTCGACCTCGACATCCGTCTGCCAGGGTTCGATCAGGCCAAAATAGAATCGGACGTCATGGGTACATAAGTAGTCGAGGATCCCAACCTCCATGAGATCGTCGTTGTACTGGTAGTCGTTGATGAGTCCGTCCATCGGTAGAAGAGGCAGATCCGAGTAGTAGGCGATGGCTCCGGGCCAGTCATAGACGAATATCCTTGTGCCGGGCGGCAGGAAGTCTTTCAGCCACTTGCCGAATTCGTCCGGCCAGCGGTACTTGTTCGTTCTTAACTCGATTCCCAGTACAGTGAGCCCCGCGTAACCGTAGGACTTGACCCAGGCTCTGCCAGATCCCGCCAGTAACAGAAGGACTGCGCCGGCCACCGCGATCCGACTCGCATTTGAAGGACTGACCAGAGATTGATAGCGGTCCGCGAGCCACTGATACAGATAACATGCCGACAGGGCGGCCGTGACTACGGCGGAGACGTAATACCAGGCCCAGAAGGTGTAATGATCCGTGAAACAGACGACGTATCCGGCGTGCATTATGACGCCGGTGCCTAATCCTTGCCACAGCACCCGGCGTTTTCGATCCCGGTCCAGTAGCAGGCCGATAAGCAATGAGACGAACCCGAATGGCGCCGCGAGCTTCCCCATCGTCCCGAGCTTGCCGAAGTCAGCCTGAAAGGCGGGGAACGTGCTCTTTATGGCGCCACTAATCGGCACCAGGTGTCCCGTAGACAGGAGATTTCCCAGCACGTAAGGCACGACGAACGCAGCTCCACCGGCGATGAGTGCCAAGACGGGACCGATCCCGGTCCATCGTCCGCTGCGTGTGGAGTAAACGAGTCCCAGGGCCAGTGTCACCGACAACACAAAGACGTTGTCGAGTCTTGCGAGTACGGCCAAACCGGAGACGAGTCCGACCAGAAACCATGGACGGGCTCGAGGTGATCCCAGTGCACGCCAGAGAAAGACAAGACTTGCGAGCGTTGTCAGCGCGTTGATGTGCGCCTCGGAGCCGTAGATTGCGGTGCCCAGCAGGTAGGCGGCCAGGATCGCGATCCCGATCAGCCAGTATCGCAGGCCCATGAGAATCGCCAGTCGCCGGAACACGAGGGCGGACGCCAGGAACAGTAGGCCCTGGAGGATGAAGACCAAATACAGGGAGGTCGCCTTGTCGCCGCCGGCAATGAAAGTGGTCGCGGTTACCAGCCACATCCATAGAGGATGGTATCCGTTGGTCGGCGTTATGCCGTGGAACGTACTGCCCAGACCGGAGACAATGTTATGCGCCACCTGCAGGTAGAAATAGGAGTCGTCTTGCATGAACTCGGCAGGTCTGATCAGCGAGGGCAGGACGTTGATCAGCAGTAATGCGATGACGGTCAGTCCAGCCCATATGCCGATCCGGTCCGAGGGGCCAACCGCGGGAGTTTGGTGTGGGTCGTTTTTCCCGCCCGGAGACACGGCCCCGTTTACCATGGCTCACCTGGCGTAAGCTGATCAGTCAAAGCATGCCGATCATGCCAAACTCCCGAGGGGGGCATCAGGCCAGGGAATATGAAGCGCCTTTGCAATCGCTGCGCTGAACTCGGTCGATGGCGCCGGGCTTTTCCTGTCGGTTGCATTCTCATGGCGTCGCCTCCGGCCGGCCATCCAACGATCTGTGTTTTCGTATTGCCAATACTCACTCTCCGGCCGTCCGTAGCGAGGCGATAGCCAAGCGTATGACCCACACGTCACCAAGTCTGAGATCAGCTTCACATAGATTTATAGTCAATTACGCGACACTGCCAGTTTCAATATATAGCCTCCAGGCGCGACAATGAGTGCGGCCATTTGGCTCTTTGCACGACCGTCCTTTCGAGGGAAGTCGGTGACCGGGTGGGTGAAGTTGATCTCCGGAAGCAGGGTGGAAAGATGAGTTCGCGCTGGCAATTCGCCGAGAAACATCCGCTGATAAGTAATCTGATGGTCATTGCGGTTGCGGTGATCACGACAGTTCTCGCCGTGGACCTGACGGCATTCTACTTGCTCGGCATGCGGCGAGTCGGTCACGGGCCGGAGAGATTCTTCCAGTATTCATCGTTTCTCGGCTGGGAGCATCAGCCGAATACCGAAGGTATCTGGTATGCGTACAAGGATGGGACAAAGAACTTCGTGCGCATCAATGCCTTCGGATATCCGGATTCGGAACGCAAAGCGCAAAAAGAACGCCCACGGATCGCCCTGATCGGGGACTCGACGACTGAATTCTGGGAGGTGGAAGAAGAGCGCCGTGGCCAGTACGTACTGGAAGACCGGCTCAACGGCGAGCTTGAAGTGCTGAACTTCGGTCTGCGTGGTGCCGGGACAGACCAGATCTACCTGCGGCTAAGACAGCAGGTGCGATACTTCTCTCCCGATATCGTGATCTACACATTCTGTGTCAATGACATTGGCAACAACGACACCGAGGAGGGAAAACCGTACTTTGTACTCGACCGGCAGGCGCCAGAGGGTATCGTCCTGCGCGGCTATCCGATTCGGAAGCAGAAGGTGTTGCATGCCGCGTGGCCGCGCAGCATGCTGGAGCAGTCCTTTACCCTAAGAAAGCTCAAGCACTTCGTCGTCGGCATCACACCGCACCTGAGATCGGACCAGCCGCTTGAGGAGCACTACGAATTGAGGCCCTTCAAACGGACGTACAATAGCGAGGACGAGGACAGAATGGAGCTGTTGCGGCAGCTCATAGGGGCAATGTCCAGGGAAGCGCACGCGATGGGAGCCCGGTTCCTGCTGGTCGAGGGGATCTACCGACCAGCGCTTGACGGCGACATGCGCCGGCAAGTCCTGGATGCCTACGGGGATCAATTTGATTTCGACAAAGTCTCCAGCAGCCTGGAAGAGTTCGCTTCAGAATTCGGAGTTGAATTCCTGTCTCTGCAGCGACTAGTCAGGGAGCGTAGTCTGGATGCCACTACTCTCATGCATAGAGAAGACACCATGCACCTCAATCGAAACGGAGTTGAATTTTACGCAGACGCGGTTGCGGACCGGATTTCTCAGCTTGGATGGATTGATGACGTCCGTGAGACGAGCTTGGGTGAAAAACCATGAGAGTGGTCGACAGGCGCCCGCATCGGATGGCACGACGCCGTTTTCTGGCCGGTCTCGCCTCTCTTCCGGTGGCCTGGGTGGCCTGGCCCGCGTCCGCCGATGCTGATGTTACAGTTGCGTCGGCCCTACGCAGACTGTTTAACGACTCAATCGATCACCAGGTCGCGATCGGGAGTCTCTATCTGGCCAAGGAGCCGGCGGAGGCTTCGCGTCAGTGGCTGGCGGGACACGTCTGTGGCGCCTCCTGGATGTCTTCTGACGTGCCGGTTCATGCCTTGGCAGATCGGGTCCGTGCCCTGCGTCACGACGACTTTTGTCGCGGTGACCTGGTTGAGATTGACGGTTGGCTGCTGGCGAGAAGCGAGGCGAGGTTGTTCGCGCTGGCGGCACTTGTTCTCCCTGCCTGACAGATGCTGGCGCGCTTCGATGAAATACCATCTGGCACCCGCTTAACGGCGGATATCTGTATTGTCGGCGGCGGTCCGGCGGGCATTGCCATCGCCAGGGAACTCACCGGCACCGGCTTGTCTGTCCTGCTGGTCGAGAGCGGCGGACTGGAGTTCGACAAGGACATTCAGAATCTCTACAGGGGAGTCAATGAGCGAGGTGACTTCTCTCTCCACAAGTCGAGATTCCGTCTCTTCGGCGGGACCAGCTACGTATGGGGCGGCTGGTGCGCGCCACTGGATGAACAGGACTTCGAGTCCCGGGCGTGGGTGCCCAACAGCGGCTGGCCGATCCGCAAGGAAGATATCGACCCGTTCTATCGCAGGGCGCAGCCACTCTTTGAAATCGACCGCTACCGCTATAACGTAGAGGAATGGGACTTCGACGCTACGCCGGTCTTTTCCCTTGATCCGGAGAAGCTTGCCCACAGGTTGTGGCAGCTCAGTCCACCGACCGAGTTCGGGCCCGCCTATGTTGACCAACTGCGGAAATCAGGCAACGTCCGCGTCCTTCTCTATGCCAACGCCACCGAGATCTCGGCGGACCCGTCCGGGGCGACGATATCCGGCGTAAAACTGCGGGATCTCAACGGCCGGCAGGCGGAGGTCTCCGCGGCGGCGTATGTGCTCGCCTGCGGAGGTATCGAGACGACTCGTCTTCTATTGGCGTCCGCCCGCAACGCTCCAGACGGGCTCGGCGATACCAGGGGGCTCGTGGGTCGATACTTTATGGAACATCCCCATCCGGACGCTGGTGGCGTGATTTTCACGACAGCTGCGAAAGACTTCCGACCCTACTACGAAAAGGAATTCGAGTCCCAGGGCATCGTGGTCGGCCTGGGCCCCAGCGCTTCCGCGCAGGAGCGACTCGGTATCCTCAACTGCAGCGTGGCGTTTCACGGCCCTATCTACCATGAGCCAAGCGCAGGTATGGATTCGGTCATAAAGCTCGCGCGCGCGCTGGAACATGGGCAATGGCCCGACAACGCTGGCGCTCATGTCGCGAGGGTTCTGCGTGACCTCGATGACGTCCTGCGGGAATCGTACTTGCGCGCTACGGAGGGGGCGATCAGGGGGTTCGGTCTCATCGCCCGGACCGAAGTGGCTCCGAATCCTGACAACCGCATTACACTCACATCTGATCGTGACCAACTGGATATGCCGCGCGTCCGCCTGGACTGGAACGTGGGTGAACTGGAACGTGTTACTGTCGAACAGACAGTGAATCTCGTTGCGCAGGAGTTTGGCCGGCTGGGGGTAGGGCGTGTCAGGATCAATCAGTTGCTGCTTGAGGACGATGATCGCTGGAGCAGAAACCTCAGTTGGTTTGGACATCACATGGGCACCACCAGGATGAGCGACAGCCTGGGAGCTGGCGTGGTCGACACGGATTGCAAAGTCTTCGGGACCTCCAACCTCTATGTGGCCAGCAGCTCGGTGTTCCCTACCTGCGGTTATGCGAACCCTACGCTGACGATAGCCGCGCTCGCGATCCGACTGGCCGATCATCTCAAGATGTCGGCGAAATCAGGTCTCCTGCAGGAGTCATGATCTTGATCTCGTCTGCCGCCATGGGTGCTTGGGGACAGGCTCCGCATCTGTCAGACCGGCCGCGTGTGTGCATCGACGCTCGCAAGAGTGCTCGGTCGTGCAGCGTCGACGTCCGCGGCACAGGCCATCCGGTTGCAATCGCGATCGACGGCTCGTCTCAGCCACAAGGATGATCGGGTGAGTTTTTTGGGTGGGCCCAGTACATGATACGCAGCGGACGATTCCCCCTGGGCGTCGTTTCCCTGCTGGCGATCGTGGCAGTCGTATTCGTATCACTCGAGTTCAAGAGGCGACAAGACCTCTACTGGTACGACGTCGGTCAGGACTACAACTATGCCTTTCAATCCGGTTCCGCAGACCGGGCTTCACTGTTAATCACCCAGGAAGGCTTCATTCTCCCCGAGACAGAGAAGCCTTGGGATACGGCGCTGCTGCCGATCCGGGTGGCGGCCACCATTCCTGGCCACTGGATCGAGCCGTCCATCGAAATCAGGGCCGGCCGGAATGCCAGCCAGCAAGTGTTTGAGCGGGGATCCCGGGGCTTGCGATATCTGCTGCTGAATTCAAGTCTTGGCGAACCCGGGCGGTCAGTCTCGTTGACAGGCAGCCATCTTGGCTGGTCCGATCAGGGCGCTGAGATGCTCCTGTTTTCGGGCCCCCGGGTTTCCAATGGCAGGGTTCTCATTGTCGCACCACACCCGGATGATGCGGAGATCGCGGCGTTCGGCCTGTACTCCAGTCATGACGCCTACGTAGTCACCGTCTCACCGGGTAACTACGTGGACGGTCGCTACGCGCATCTCGAGGCGGAGACATCGGCTCAGGATGCGCTGCGAGGACGGGTGCGGGCGTGGGACAGCCTGGTCGTGCCGACCTGGGGTGGCGTCCAGCCGGACAGGATCGCGAATCTTGGCTACTGGAACCATTCCCTCGAAGGGTTTTACGAAAGGCGTTCCCGGGATGGTGAGGAACCTGCAGATACTGCCCAGGACCCCAATCGGTATCGTAGCGGGGCTATCTCCAGCCTGATCGGCCAACGGCGAGCTGAGGCTACCTGGGCGAGCCTGGTCAGCGATTTCAGGGCCCTGCTAAGAACGGTGCGACCGAGCGTCATTGTTGCCCCGCACCCGGCGCTGGATGCTGCCGCTGATCATCAGTTCACTACGATCGCTTTGCTGGAAGCCCTGGGAGATGCGGATCAACACCAGGCGGTGTTGTTGCTGTACACGAATCATCATGTCCTGAGCGAGCACTATCCATTCGGGCCTGCCGATGCGGCCATAACCTTGCCTCCCTGGTTTGATGAGGAGACGAGATTTGGTGGCGTTTTCTCATTCAACCTGAATGCCCGCAAACGCCAGGACAAGCTGTTTGCACTGGAAGCAATGCATGATCTTCGTGCCGCCCCGCGCACCTTGTCAGGTGGTCCCGCCGAGCGTTTCCTCGGTCTTGCCGGTTCCGCTCTTCATGAAGTTGTCCGCAACCCGCTTGGGACCTACAGTTATTTTCGCCGCGCCGTTCGGCCCAACGAACTGTTTTTCGTCTATCGGCCGGAAGACAGGGCCCGATTGGGGCGTCGTGCTGAAGGGGAGTACGTCTATCCGTAAGAGACACGGGTCTCGGCGAATCGCTGATTCTCCGGGCGGACAGTGGATTCTGACCCCAGTAAGATGTGATTTGTCTGATATAAATGCATATATAAAACAATAATATACTAGCTATTTATGATCTGTTTTGGAAGATAACAGAGTGGATCATGAGCACGGATCGCAGGCCGGATGATGCTGGCGATGCCAGTCGGGTCTTCCCAAGCCGTGGGAAGACAGCAATCTCAAGGGGACGCAGGATCAGATTCTGTTAGAATTTTCCGCCCTCACGCTCCGCGAAGAGTCTTTGTCTGGAGACTCCGGGGAGCGAGAATACAGTCGATGGTGGCCCGTGCTGGTCCTCCCGCGACGGCTAACCGTGAACCCCGTCAGGCCCGGAAGGGAGCAGCGGTAGCGGCGATGCCGGGTGCCGGGATCAGGCTGGTACGGGCCGCCCCCATCAACAGGCGGCAATCCGGGCTTCTCGGGACGGTCCCGGCGGCCTCAGATGGTAAACTCCTCAGCTTGATTCGAACATGGGGGAACGAATGAGCTATCAGGCGCTGGCCCGCACTTGGCGCCCCGGTACATTCTCCGACCTGGTCGGCCAGGAGCATGTGGTCAAGGCGCTCGTCAACGGCCTGGATGACGATCGTCTCCATCATGCCTATTTGTTCACCGGGACGCGCGGCGTCGGCAAGACGACGATCGCCCGGATTCTGGCCAAGTGCCTTAACTGCGAGACAGGAGTCAGTTCCACGCCATGCGGAACCTGCGGAGCTTGCGTAGAGATCGATTCTGGCAGATTCGTCGATCTCATCGAGGTCGATGCCGCATCACGCACAAAGGTCGACGACACACGAGAGCTCCTGGATAACGTCCAGTATGCGCCGTCTGTTGGCCGCTACAAGGTTTACCTGATCGACGAAGTCCACATGCTGTCGAATCACTCATTCAACGCGCTCCTCAAGACCCTGGAGGAACCGCCGCCTCATGTGAAATTCCTGCTGGCTACAACAGATCCACAGAAGTTACCGGTGACCGTCCTGTCCCGATGCCTGCAGTTCAACTTGAAACGCTTGCCGGTCTCCATGATCGGCGAACGCTTGCAGAACGTGACAAAGGCGGAGTCGATCGGGGCCGAGCCCGGCGCCCTGGAGCAGATAGCCGTGGCAGCAGACGGCAGCATGCGAGATGCCCTGAGCCTGCTGGACCAGGCGGCGGCTTATTGTAGTGGGGAACTGGGCGAAAGCGACGTCCGGGCGATGTTGGGAACGATAGACCAGGGCACGGCCATCAGACTGTTGAGAGCCCTGGGTGCGGGGCAGGCGGACGAATTGCTTGCCACGGTGGCGGAACTGGATGAGATGGTGCCCGATTACGCCTCGGCTCTCGACGAACTCGCTATGCTGATCCAGCGGGCCGCCGTCGCCCAGGTTGCAGAGTCTCCTGTCGTGGGTACCGGGAGTGGCGGCGATGCCATCCGGGAATTTGCCGAATCAATTCCCGCGGAGGATCTGCAGCTTTACTACCAGATCGCACTGATCGGCAAGCGGGATCTGCATCTGGCTCCTTCCGCGCGCGCCGGTTTCGAGATGATCCTGCTAAGGATGTTGGCTTTCCGGCCGGCCGCGGCGACCCAGGCGCCGCCGTCACGGACACGAACGGCTAAGGCTGGCACCCCGCGCCGATCAGGACCTTCCTCGCGTACAGTCCAGCCCGCCGCGGATGTACGGCCGGCTGCCGCCAGGAAGTCGTCTCCGACAGCTGAGCCGGAGAAGCAATTGAGCGTGGAAGAGTTGGCGGATTGGGACACCGCTCTGTCGAACATGAAGTTGACCGGCGCCGCGCGGCAGCTTGCCAATAACTGTCAGTTCCGATCTGTGGACGGCGATGTTGTGAACCTTGTGCTGGATGAGTCAGCTGCGCATCTTCGGACAGACACGCTCATGAAGAAGCTGCGTAACGCCGTCAGCCAGGGGCTTGGACGGGACATCAGGATCAAGATTGAGCAGGGCCGGACAGAGGCGGAGACTCCGGCACAACGCAAGACACGCAAGGAGCGGGAACGCCAGCAGCAAGCCGAGAAGTCGATCGAGAGCGATCCCAACGTTCTGGCCGCTCAGAAAGCATTCGGGGCAACGGTCGATCCTGCATCGATTAAACCCGTCAAACATTGAACAAATTTATCCGGGAGCAGGCGCGATGAAAGGTGGTTTAGGTCAGCTGATGAGACAAGCCCAGCAGATGCAGGCTGACATGCAGAAGGCTCAGGAGGAACTCGGCGACCTGGAAGTCACTGGATCGGCCGGCGGCGGAATGGTGTCGGTGACGATGACCTGTCGACATGAGGTGAGGGCAGTCAAGATCGACAACGCCATGATCGGTGACGACAGCGAGATGCTCGAAGATCTGATCGCGGCGGCTACCAACGACGCACTACGTCGCGTCGAACAGACGACACAGGAAAAAATGTCCGGTCTGACTTCCGGCATGGCGCTGCCACCCGGCATGAAGCTGCCGTTCTGACTCGGTGAACTATTCGCCGCTGTTATCGCGTCTAATCGACGCGCTCCGTTGTTTGCCGGGCGTAGGGCCGAAGTCCGCCCAAAGGATGGCGTTTCACTTGCTGGAGAGGGATCGCAATGGCGCCGGCGAACTGGCCCGGGCCATGTCCGACGCGATGGATTCAGTGGGTCACTGCGAACGCTGCCGCATGTTGACGGAGTCCCGTCTCTGTCCTATCTGCGAGTCGGGCAGTCGCGACCCGTCCTTGCTCTGTGTCGTCGAGACACCGGCAGACGTCGTCGCGGTCGAGAATTCGGCGGGATACAGCGGTCGCTACTTTGTGTTGACCGGCCACCTCTCGCCATTGGACGGGATAGGTCCGGAGGAGCTGGGTCTCGATCAGCTGGAGAAGTTGTTGGACGAGGAGCCGATCGCAGAGATTATCGTTGCGACTAATCCCACAGTGGAGGGTGAGGCGACGGCACACTATATCGGTGAGCTCTGCCGCTCAAGGGGACTGCGCGCGAGCCGGATTGCACACGGTGTGCCGGTGGGGGGCGAGTTGGAGTATGTCGATGGCGGTACGCTTTCGCATGCCCTCGCCGGGCGCCAGTTGATGGAGCCGGACTAACTGACGTCCGACTTGAGTTGTTCCATCAATCGCACCAGGCGGCGATAGCTTTCGTAGCGACGGGCCGAAATTTCTCCGCTTTCAACGGCGTCCTTGACGGCGCAGCCCGGTTCCTTGAGATGCATGCAGTTCGAGAACCGGCAGTCACCGCGCCGCCGGACGATCTCCCGGAAGCCGTCTGAAACATCGCGACTGGCGATGAGGGATGGGGCATAGTCCCGGACTCCGGGTGAGTCGATGACCGCTCCGCCGACGTTCAGTCGGTGCAGCACAGAGGCGGTTGTGGTGTGGCGACCTTCGCCGGAAGCGCCAGAGAGGGCGGCGGTCTCTATCTCCGCACCGGGCACTAGCAGGTTGAGCAGCGATGACTTGCCGACTCCGGAATGGCCGACGAAAATGCTGATCCTGCCCTGCAGCAGGTCACGGAGATCTTCGAGGCCCGTCCCATTGCGGACGCTGGTGGTCACCACCGGATAGCCAACTGCGGAAAACTCTGACAGATCCAGCGTGGAGCCCTCAGGGTCAAGATCTGACTTGTTATAGACCAGGCACCCATCGGTACCCATCAGTTCCGATGCCGCCAGGTAGCGGTCGATCAGAAAGGGATCGGGATCCGGCCGGGGGGCGGCAACCACGACGACTTGTTCAATATTGGCCGCGAGAATTTCCCGATCCCCGCGGCGGCTGGGTCGGGTCAACTCTGTCCTGCGCGGACTGATCTCAAGGACAATCCCGTCACTGTCATCAAGCGCTCTTGCCCACTGGACCCGATCCCCACAGACCGCCCTGAGACGACGCCGGGCAAGGATGCAGCGATGACGGTCTCTGCCCTCGTCCTCGACGATGACGTGGCGACCATAGGCAGCCACAACAAGACCGGTCTCGGGTTCTGCATGAGATCCGGGACGAGTCGTGGCGCCGGCATTCATGAATCGACGCCAGTGTCCGGGCAGTTGGCACCGGAGACGACGTCACCGACAAATCCCTCTGATAGAATTTGCGCGCCCGCTGCGTTATGGATCACTGACATGGCAAAAAATCCGGATAACCTGATTTGGATCGACCTGGAAATGACCGGGCTGCAGCCCGACTCTGACAGAATCATCGAGATTGCCACCGTCGTCACTGACAAGCAACTCGAGGTTCTTGCCGAGGGACCGGTCATCGCTATCCATCAGGCCGACACTGTTCTGATGGGTATGGATGAGTGGAATACGCGACAGCACAATGGCTCCGGGCTGGTCGGAAGGGTCCGGGACAGCGGCAACAGTGAGGCAGACGCGGAGCGTGCGACGCTTGCATTCCTGGCCGAGTATCTCGATCCTGGTGCCTCCCCGATGTGTGGCAACAGTATCTGCCAGGATCGCCGTTTCCTGGCCCGCTGGATGCCGACTCTGGAGGCTTTCTTCCATTACCGGAACCTGGACGTCAGCACACTCAAGGAGCTGGCACGCAGATGGTATCCGGGCAGGGCCGATGGTTTTGCCAAGCAGTCGTCGCATCTTGCTCTCCAGGACGTATACGATTCAATCGAAGAACTGCGCTACTACCGTAGCAATCTCTTCGTGTCCTCATGAGCGCGGTGGAACTGCCGCCCGACTGGAATCCGCCTACGCTTGACGAGGTGCGGGCGGCCGCTCGGCGGATCGCGGGGAGAGTACACAAGACGCCGGTGATGAGCTGCACCGACATCAACTCGATCACCGGCTCCGATCTGTTCTTCAAGTGCGAGAATCTGCAGCGCATTGGAGCATTCAAGGCACGCGGTGCAATGAATGCCGTGTGGTCTCTCGACCAGGATGAAGCCGTCAGGGGCGTCGCGACCCATTCCTCCGGCAATCATGGGGCGGCGCTGGCCTTGGCCGCGCGGAGTCGCGGTATCGCCAGCTGGGTCGTGGTGCCGGACAACGCCCCGGCGGTTAAGCGTGAGTCGGTCCGGCGGGAGGGGGCCTCCGTAGTGGACTGCGCGCCGGGAATGCAAAATCGCGAAGCCGCCTTGGCGAGCTTGGTGGAAGAGACCGGTGCGATCGTTGTCCACCCATACGACGACGATCGGGTGATCGCCGGGCAGGGTACGGCTGCGCTCGAGTTGCTGCATTCATGTCAGAATCTGTCGATAATCCTGGCCCCGGTCGGGGGCGGCGGCCTCATTGCCGGAACAGCGATTGCCGCCAAGGGGCTCAATCCCTCCATCAAGGTCATCGCATGTGAGCCTGCAGCAGCGGATGACGCAAAGCGATCGTTCGAACAGGGCCAAAGGCTGTCCGTCGACGCGCCTGATACCATCGCCGACGGCCTGAGGGCATCGCTCGGAAGGCGTAATTTCAGGATCATCTCTGAACTGGTCGATGACGTTGTCACCGTCAGCGAGGAGGGCATCATGGCGGCGACACGGCTCGTCTGGGAGCGGATGAGGATCGTCATCGAGCCCTCGGCCGCGGTCCCTGTGGCCGCGTTGCTGGAAGAGCAGGTTCCTGGATCCAGCGGAGCCAGAATAGGCGTAATTCTTACCGGCGGGAACGTGGACCTGGACGCACTCCGATGGTCCTGATCAGCTGCCGTCCGATTACGGACTGCCCTCGGTACCGGCGGCCTGCACTGCAATAGATACCTGTTGCCCCGCGCGTAACCGTTCAGCGCCACGGATGACGACTCGATCGCCTGGTGACAGGCCGCCCGTGACCTGGATCATTCCGCCGGTGCCCAGGCCGGTAGTGACGGACACCCTCTCGGCGGTTTCGTCCTCGAGAATCCTGTAGACGGAAGTCCCTTCGCGACGCAGGACCAGGGCGTCCCTCGGTACAGCGAGGACCTCAATGGGTTCAGCATTAGGTACCGACAGACGAACGGATTGTCCG
>Ga0316191_10001323_pt1 | contig 17327 bp, 13 predicted proteins | sample Eddworburr2cm_MG_FD_204928 | JGI IMG/M metagenome (GOLD analysis project Ga0316191, IMG submission 204928) | Coastal sediment microbial communities from Maine, United States - Eddy worm burrow 2 cm | ecosystem: Environmental > Aquatic > Marine > Coastal > Sediment | place: USA: Maine...
AAAGGCACCTTCAAGAACATCTGTCACACGGTCCAGATCGTCGGGGCAGAGCGCATTAACAAAGTTCGGGTCGATCCCGTCCATGCCCCATGTCTTGCAGTCTTGTTCATAGAACCCCAGCAAGAGGCCGTTTTTTTCCTGACGGCAATAGTAGTCGCTGATGGGACAGCGCAAGAGCGGCATCCGGTGGCCCGCGTCTCGGATGGCGGGAATATCTTCGGTCAGAAAATACTGATGCTCCATCGAGGTGACGGGATGCTGCACGCCCATCATCGCGCCGACCTCGTTCACGCGGTACCCTGCGGCGTTCACAACCACATCGCAGTCGACATCACCCTTTTCAGTGTGGACCGTCCATGTATCATCAGCGCGTTGGGTCAGGCCCGTCACAGGTGTTTCGCGGTAAACTTCAGCGCCTGCTTTGCGTGCGCGCCGTGCCAGCGCCTGACACAATTGCGCAGGGTCAATGTCGCCGTCCGACGCGTCCCACAGACCGCCCAGCAGGTTTTCGGTGGAAATCAGCGGGTGGCGCCGTGCGCATTCCTCGGCATCAATTACTTCAAAGTCGACGTCCATACCCTTGGCCATGGAACGGAAATGGCGGTAGCCTTCCATCTGGGCTTCGGTATTGGCCAGACGTATGCCCCCGTCACCATGATGGTAATTGATCGGGTACTCGGGGTCGTTCGCAAGCTCCTGATACAGCGCGATGGAATGGCTTTTCAGCCCAACCATCGTCTGGGTCATCCCGAAGTTTGTCACCTGTGCCGCCGAATGCCATGTCGTGCCAGAGGTGAGTTCGTTTCGTTCGATCAAAACGACATCGGTCCAACCCTCTTGCGTCAGATGATACAGTGTCGAACACCCTGCTATTCCGCCACCGATGACGACTACTTTGGTCCGAGATTTCATGATGGGTGCTCTGGTTTCTGGGTGTGTTGGCAGATTAAACCTCAGACAAAAGCCAGCCGCCAGTCCAATTGCGACGAATTGCACAAAACTAATCAAAAGGTATGTCGCAAAACCATTTGCACGATGCCTGCTTAAGCACGCATGCTTGGGACAGAGGGAGAGTGAGGATGTCCACGCAGAATGTATCAAGCCGTCGCAGGTCGGGGCGTAAATCCCGTCTGGCACAACGTGCGCGGCCCCCGCTTTTCAATCCGGCACCACCCGGCGCACAGGGGGGCTTTTACCGACCTCTCAGCACCACGGATTTGACCTCGATTTATGATATGGCGCTGCAGTTGTTGTCTGAACTGGGTATGGGCACCGTCCCCGAGCGCCTTGCAAATGATCTGCTGGGTGCGGGGGCGCGGTCCTTGGAGAACGGGCGCATCACGTTTTCCAAGGCGTTGGTCGAAGACTGCATCGCAAGTGCTGCCAAACGTTTTACGCTGCACGGGCGTGATCCGGCCCGATCAATCGATGTCGGCGGGGACCGCGTTTATTTTGGAACCGGCGGTGCTGCGGTCAACACATTGGATCTGGACAGCGGGGTTTACCGTCCTTCCACGTTGAAAGACCTGCATGATTTCACCCGATTGCAGGATACGTTGGACAACGTATCATGGTTTACCCGCTGCTGCATCGCCACCGACGTGCCGGATATCCGCGACCTTGATGTGAATACGGCCTACGCGCTAATGAAAAACACCACCAAACCGGTGGCGACCGCCTTCACTGTGGCAGAGCATGTGGACCCGATTGTCGCATTGTTTGATATCGTCGCCGGCGGCGAAGGCGCGTTCGCCAAGCGACCGTTTGCCAAAGCACATATCAGCCCCGTCATCTCGCCCATGCGCTACGGTGAGGATGCAGTCGACGTCGTATACAAGTGCATCGAACATAACATTCCCATGTCGTGCATCACCGCCGCTCAGGCAGGGGCAACCGCGCCGGCAACACTGGCGGGCTTTCTGGCGCAATCGCTTGCCGAAACACTCGCCAGCCTTGTGATGGTCAACGTCATCTCTCCGGGGTTTCCCATGGTGTTTTCAAACTGGCCATTTGTGATTGATTTACGGAGCGGGGCGTTTGCGGGTGGGGGCGGAGAGACCGCGCTATTGAATGCAGCCTCGGCCCAGCTGTCCAACTGGTTGAACCTGCCATCCGGCGTTGCCAGTTCCATGACCGATGCCAAAGCTATCGATGCGCAATATGGCGTTGAAAAGGGAATGACGAGCCTTGCCGCCGCATTGGCGGGGGGCAATCTGATCTATGAAAGCTCTGGCATGACGGCAGCACTGCTTGGGGTAAGCTTTGAGGCGTTTATTCTGGACAACGAGATGCATGCCATGACGTATCGCGCGCTACGTGGCATCGAGGTGAGCGACGAAAATCTTGATTTTGATGCGATCTCGGATGCTGTTCTGGGCGCAGGTCATTTTCTGGGCGCCCAACAAACATATGAGGCGATGGAACGCGACTATGTCTACCCCAGTCTAGCTGATCGCGAACAGCCAAGCGTGTGGCAAGCTGCAGGTGCCGGAGACGCATGGACCCGCGCCAAAGCGCAGGCCAAATCAGTTCTGGCAAAGCACCATCCCAGCTATCTGAGCGCCGAGCAGGACAGAGCGATCCGCGCGGCTTTCCACATTCTGACCTAGAGGTTACGCGGTCTCAGTCGCCGTCGGCAATGCCTGACGCGCGAATGCGCGCACGACGCGAACGGTAGCTGGGTAGTATGATAAGGATCGCTGCAATCACGAGAAGTCCAAGGGTCATTGGCCGCTCCCAGATGAACGAGACGCCATCATAAAGCTGCATAGAGCGTGCAAAGTTGTTCTCGAGCATGCCGCCAAGGATAAAGCCGATCAGAAGCGGCGCCAGCGGGTAATCCGCAAAGCGCAATATCGTGGCAAATATCCCGAAACCAACCAGCAATAACAGTTCGGTCGCGTTGTTCTGGCCGATATAGGCGCCCATCAGCGTGAAAAACAGAATGAACGGGATCAGAAAATTCCGCGGAATGCTCAGGACTTTGGCGATATATGGAATGAGCGGGAGATTGAGGACCAGCAAAACCAGATTGCCAATGAACATCGACATGATGACTGCCCAGAAGATCTGTGGCTCGTCAATCATCAGGCGTGGTCCGGGCGTGACATTAAGCGCAATCAGAGCGCCAAGCAAAATGGCTGTGGTCCCGGAACCCGGAATACCTAGCGTCAACAACGGCACAAAAGACCCTGTACAGGCTGCGTTATTTGCCGTCTCGGGGGCGGCAAGCCCCTTGATCGAGCCTTTACCGAATTCGGCCTGCTCTTCTTTGGATGCGATGTTCCGCTCGACCGCGTAGCCGAGGAATGATGCAATTGTGGCCCCCGCACCGGGAAGTACACCAATGAAAAAGCCCTGAATGGATTGCCGCCCGATGACAGGGGCAATCGCTTTGGCTTCGGCGCGGGTGATGCGCAGATCCTTTATGTCGCCATCGCTTTCCTGGGTGTCGCGCGGCTTGAGCACCAAAAACAGCGCTTCGGGCAGCGCAAACATCGCCATGGCCAGTGTGATAAACCCAAAGCCTGACTGCAGGTCCATCAGGCCCATCGTAAAGCGAGGCATGTTAAACAGCGCACCTTCGCCAACCGTTGCCATAATCAGCCCGAGGATTGTCATCAACAAGGCTTTGGCCACTTGTCCGGTGCCGGCAAAGGCAGCAATCGCCGACAGGCCCACGACCATCAGCGCAAAGTATTCTGCCGAGTGGAACAAGAGCGCCACAGAGGACAGCATGGGGGCAAAGACCATCAACAAGACCGCGCCGATTGTGCCGCCTGCAAAGCTTGCAATAGCGGCGATCGTCAGGGCTTTGCCCGCCTTGCCTTGTCGCGCCATCGGAAAACCGTCAAAGCTGCTGGCGACGGTGCCGGCCACCCCCGGCGCGTTCAACAGGATGGACGACGTAGAGCCGCCAAAAATCGCACCATAGTACACGCCGGCGAGCAAGATCAGTGCTGCCGAGGGATCACCCATCGAAATCGCAACAGGGATCATGATTGCAATGATCGACATCGGCCCCAGTCCGGGTAGCATCCCGATGAATGTCCCGATGAGGCACCCGCCGATCACCATCAGCAGGTTTTGGATGGAAAGGGCCGTTTGCAGACCAATCAAAAGACCTTCAAGCATGTTCTCAGATCCCCATGAATACTGGAAGCGGGCGCAGGAAAATCCCCAACACCACTTGAACCAGATACCAGACCACGCCTGTCGCGATGGCTGCGATTATAACTGTCAGGATGAAGCGCCGTTCGCCAAGGATAACCGATCCCAAGATCAGAAAGCCTGAGGTGGAGAGTATAAAACCTGCAGGGCGGAGCAGCAGCGCGTAAAGCACCATAAGCCCTAGCAACAGCAACGCCTGTCCGAGGTTGTATTCCCAAAGTTTGCGGTAATCGATGTCGCCGATTTTCGCTTCACCCTTTTCAAGGCCCAGCACGATCACGAGCGATGCCGCGATACCAAGCAGCGAAAGCACTTTGGGGAAGGTTGAGGGCCATATGGGATTGCGCTGCATGAAAGGTGCGAGCATGTCGTCCATCGTAAACCAGGCGGCGTAGCCGTACACAAGGCACACGCCTAGCAAAACCAGTCCGATCCAGCGATCCAATGCCATAAGACCCTCCCCCGAAAGTCGAAAATGATGTTGGGCACCCGCGTTTCCGCAGATGCCCGTTTGCTTACGTCTTAGAGAAAGCCGAGCTTTTTCATAAGGTCGCCGATAACCTTCTCTTGTTCTTCAAGGAAAGCTTTGAAGGCATCGCCCTCATTGTGGATATTCACCCAGCCGTTGCGGGCGCGCACGTCTTCCCATTCGGGCGTGTCGTACATGGCAGCAATCGCTTTTTGGTAAGCTGCAGTCTGTTCTGCAGGCAGACCGGGCGCGCCGAAGAAACCACGCCAGTTCACGAATGTTGTGTCGATGCCCTGTTCTTTCATGGTCATCGCATCCGGTGCGGCGGCCACACGTTCGCCGGCTGTCACGCCGATGATTTTAACTTCGCCTGCTGCCGCCAGATCGACCGCTTCGGAAAAGCCTGTGGACAGTGCCGCGATCTCTCCTGACAGGAGTGCTGCCATGGCTTTGCCGCCCGCGTCATAGGGGATATACTTGACGCCAAGCGCATCTTTGCCTGCCGCTTCCATCACCATTGCTGCAACCAAGTGGTCCATACCACCGGGTACCGAGCCACCGCCAACGGCTGTGTTTGAAGGATCCGCGTCATAGGCGGCCAGCAAATCGGCCATGTTGTTGATCGGGCTGTCTTTGCCCACAACAATCGCCGCGTAGTCCCCGATGGTACCTGCGACCAAAGTCAGATCGCGGAAGTTATGCGGAAATACACCAGTAAGCGACCGGATCACGATTGGCGTGGAGTTTACCATCAACGTGCCGTAGTTGCTTTCGGCATTCTCGATCAGGTAGCCGATGGCTTTGCCGCCGCCGCCGCCCGACATGTTTTCGTAGGATGTTGTTCCGACCAGACCCGCGCCTGTCAGTGCTTCACCCGTGCCGCGTGCCGTGCCATCCCAGCCGCCACCGGCGCCGCCGGGGATCAAAAAGTGGATGCTCTCGACGACTTGGTGTCCACCGGCCATCGCGGGTGCGCCAAAAGTCATTGCGGCCATAGCCGCGCCCATCAGGGCCCTGCGGCCCAGTTTCAATGTGGTCATTGTTTCCTCCCATTTGACAACTGATCCTGTTGCGTCTCAGTTGCTCTTATACAAACACGGCAACCTGACATGTACCTGTCATGGATCAACCTATGTGAAGCAGCAGCATGAAATTTCTTTTGGTAGAAGACAACATCGAATTGGCCGAGGCACTGTTGCAGCGCCTGAGGTTCGACGGGCATGTTATTGACCATGCAGATAAAATTGAAGATGCGATCGCCTTTTCCGAGGCGGGCGAATATGATCTTATCCTGCTGGATATTATGCTGCCCGACGGAGATGGTCGCGACTTTCTGAAAAAGCATCGTGCGGCGCAAAACGACACGCCGATCATTATCCTGACGGCGCGTTCCCAAGTGTCCGACAGAATCAGCATGCTTGATCTGGGTGCGGACGACTATGTGACCAAACCCTTTGACCACGCAGAGCTCGAGGCAAGGTGCCGTGCGGTTCTAAGGCGGCGCAGCGGTGCGGCCCAAACCGTTACGCGCCTTGGTGATGTGGCATTTGACCCGGTAGCGGGCGTTTTGACAATCGCCGGCGATAGCGTTCGGTTGCGCAACCGTGAACTGCGATTGCTAGAGCTTTTTATCAATGCGCCCGGTCAGCTTTTTTCCAAGCAAAAACTCGTGGATCGGTTGTTTTCCTATGACGATGATGTGTCCGACAATGCGATTGAAGTCTATGTCGGGCGGCTGCGCAAACATCTTGAACGGTCATCGCTGCGCATCAGAACGGCGCGCGGGCTTGGTTATAGTCTAGAACATGAATGACGTGGTGCGGTCTTCTGCGTCGCTACGGCGGCGGCTCACGGTCGTTTTGATCGGTGGCGCTGCGGTTCTGGCGCTGGTTTTGTATTTCGGTGTAAGGCTTTATGCGACGCAAATCGCGCAACAGGGGCAGGACAATATTCTCAAGGCCTCCGTCACCACCATTCTTGATACGGCAGTGATCCGCGACGGGACGCTGGAGATTGATTTCCCATATGCGGCTTTGGCGATGCTAAACACGGCGTCTGATGACCGCGTCTTTTACGCGATCTTGCAGGACGGTGCATTGGTTTCGGGCTATGATGGGCTTCCGCAACGCGACACGGCTGGGTCTGATGCGGCATCATGGTCTGCCGCCTACGAGGGAGCCGAGGTGCGGCTGACCACTGCTGGGCGCAGGCTTTTTACGACTGATCGTGAAACCGGTATCACAGTGACGGTGGCGCAAACACAAGATGCGCTTTCGGTGACGCTGGCACAAATTTCGCGTAATGTGGCGCTGTTTGGTTCCGGTTTTTTCCTTCTTGCGACCGCGCTGTCGTTCTGGGCAACGGCCTCAACCATCGGCCCTCTGAAACGTCTCACACAATCCGTCACGCGCCGCGGCCCGCAAGACCTAAGCCCCGTGACCAAACCGGTGCCCGCCGAGATGGTGCCATTGGTGGCGTCGCTGAATTCCCTGATGGGGCGGCTGGAGCAATCGCTGACCCGTTCAGAAGATTTTATCGCAGAGGCGGCGCACCGCGTACGCACACCGCTCGCAACTGTCCGTTCCCACGCCGAGACGACGTTGCACCGAGTAGACAAAGAAGAGAACCGGATCGCTTTACGCGCGATGATCCGCGCGATCGACGAAAGCTCGCGCGCGGCGGGGCAGTTGCTGGATCATGCAATGACGACGTTCCGCGCCGATCACCTTGATCGTCAGGAAATCAACTTAAGCGAATTGGTGGCAGATTTGGTCAACAGATTGGAACCCGTCGCGGAAATGAAAGATATTGCTCTCGTTCTCGATGCGCAAAGGCGTGTGGATGTTTCCGCAGACCCGATACTGGTTCAGAATGCTATTCGAAACCTGATAGACAATGCATTGAAATATTCCCCCGCCGAGAGTGATATCAAAATTATCGTGGCGCACACCGATCATGCCTTTGTCAGTATCTGCGATGCGGGTCCCGGTTTCCCGCCGGATCAAATGGCCGGTCTTGTGCATCGCTTTGCACGCGGCAAGAACGCCAAAGGTATCACCGGTTCCGGCTTGGGGCTGACGATTGCGCATGATGTAGCTGAGGCACACAATGGATCGTTGCATCTTTCTAACAGAGCAGGGGGCGGCGCATGCGTTACCTTATCTCTTTAGTCTTGTCGTTCTGGGCGGCGCTGGCTTCCGCGCAGAACTGGGAAGCCCGAGCGCTTTTTGGTGATCCGGACGCGGCACAAGTTCTCAAGGTCATTTCGAGTACCGACATTGACCTCTTTTCATCTGTAGCAGAAAGCTTTGTCGCGGGTCGCGAAGGTGTTTCCGTTGACTACTACGTTGCGGGCACGGCTGACCTTGACCGCATCCTTCGCCAGTCGCCAGAAAAATTCGATGTTGCGATTTCAAGCGCTATGGACTTGCAATTCAAGCTGGCAAATGACGGTTTCGCCCGTGTCTTGGAAGGAATTGACTATCCGGCTTGGGCGGAATGGCGCCGCAGTGTTTTTGCGTTCACCTCAGAACCCGCAGCGATTGTTGTGAACCGCGCGGCCTTTGCCGAGAGCGGCGCGCCGCAGACACGCCAAGCGTTAATCCGTGCTTTACGCGAAACGCCTGAACGGTTTCGCGGCAAAGTCGGAACGTATGATGTGCGTCAGTCAGGACTGGGGTATCTTTTCGCCACGCAGGACGCCCGCACGTCCGAGACATTCTGGCGGTTGGCAGAGGTGATGGGGAATTTGGACGCCCGTCTCTATTGCTGTTCAGGTGACATGATCGAGGATGTGGCAGCAGGCCGTCTGCTTGTGGCCTACAACGTACTGGGCAGCTATGCGCAGGCGCGTGAGGACCTGTCGGATCAGATTGAGATCATTTTGCCCATCGACTTTCAAACCGTTATGATGCGGACGGCACTGGTGTCAGCGCGGGGGCCGAACCCCATTGTTGCCCGCGATTTCATGGAACATCTGCTGACATTGCGCGACACTACCCCGACAAGTGCGCCCGCATTGCCCATGCTCGATCTGGACAAGCCCGCATCAGAGCAGTCTACCATTCAGCTGGAACCTGCGCTTTTGACGTATCTTGACCGGCTCAAGGCACAGCGTTTTTTGCAAGAATGGGCAGATGCCATAATTCAGTAATACTAACGCTGAGGTGACTATTCGGCAGCTTTGTTTTCCGCAAATGGCGGCATCTCTTCAATCATCATATCGGCGATGAAGGTATAGGCCAAAAGCCACGCGTCCGCTTCTTTGTCTGACATACCGCCAGGAAGATGTGCTTTTAAAGAAGAGATAAGCGCCATGCCAACAGGGGCAAAATGTGCCGGCAGTGCGCCGTATTTCACGTGGCGCCGTGCCAGCCCGACAATCGTTTCTTCTACCACCTCGGGGCGGTGCAGATTGCGCACAGTATAAGACAACGTGTCCGACAGCTTGAGGCGTTGCGATGTCATGTCTTCTGGAAACATCGGGCGCACGTCCGGGGCCATGTCGAATAGTGACTTGTAAAAGCTTTCGGCAAGTTCGGCTTTCACTGGAAATACACGGTCAAAGCTGTCTTGTACGGTTTTAATCTGGTCCGGTGTCACGATGACTCTCCTTTGCGGCGTCTGGCGCTGGTGTGACGTGCATAAGTTAAAATTGATTTGATGCTTGGCTGAAAATGGCGTGCCTTACTGCGCGCGCCCTCTCTTTCGGAATGGGACGTAGTGGCTTATCACTGCTTGATATGATGAAATCAGGAGCGTGGGATGAGCCTTACCGATCCGTATCGATTATTTCCAACAGAGCCCAAGACCCGTGCGATTGCGCGTGCGCTTTATGAGACAGTTGCCGATCTTCCAATCATAAGTCCGCACGGGCACTGTGATCCGCGTTGGTTTGCCGAAAACGCGCGTTTCGAGAACCCCGCGGCACTTTTTGTCGTGCCTGACCACTATGTGTTCCGGATGCTCATCAGTCAGGGCGTGGCGCCCAGCGATCTTGGTATACCGCGCATCGATGGTGGTTCGGTTGAAACTGACCCCCGCGCGATCTGGCAAAGATTCGCGGCCAATTTCCATCTGTTTCGTGCGACGCCTTCTGCACTGTGGCTTAACCATTCGTTCGAGCATGTTTTCGGCCTTACGGAACCGCTGAACTCAGATACCGCCCAAAGCTATTACGATCACATCGAAAGCAAGCTGGCGACGCCAGAATTTTTGCCCCGCGCATTGTTTGAGCGGTTTAACGTCGAAGTGCTTGCAACAACCGAAGGGGCATTGGACGATCTGGAGTGGCACAAGCAAATCTCTGACAGCGGCTGGTCGGGCCGTGTCATTACAACCTACCGACCTGATGCCGTGGTGGATCCAGACTTTGAGGGTTTTGCGGAAAACCTCGTCACACTAGGCGAATTGACGGCTGAGGACACAACCACGTGGGAAGGGTATCTGGCAGCCCATCGCACGCGCCGCGCATATTTCAAGGCACAAGGCGCAACGGCGTCCGACCACGGGCACCCTTCGGCAGCTACGTCCAATTTAGCGCCAGCCGACGCGCGCACCCTTTTTGAAACCGTCCGCACAGGTCATGCAACGCCACAAGAAGCCGAGGTCTTCCGTGCTCAGATGCTCACCGAAATGGCGCGGATGAGCCTTGACGACGGCTTGGTCCTGCAAATCCATGCCGGGTCGCGCCGTAATCACAGCGCAGATGTCTATGCACGTTTCGGGCGCGACAAGGGTTTTGATATCCCGGGACGCACGGACTATGTCGCTGCGCTGAAGTCGCTGCTGGATGCGGTTGGTATGGAACCTGCGCTTAGCATTGTGGTGTTCACGCTGGACGAGACAAGCTACGGGCGCGAACTGGCCCCGCTCGCCGGCGCATATCCCGCGCTCAAGCTGGGGCCACCTTGGTGGTTCTTTGACAGCTACGAAGGCATCAAACGCTTCAGGGAAGCTACGACTGAGACGTGCGGTTTTTACAATACTGTGGGTTTTAACGATGACACGCGCGCGTTTTGTTCAATTCCGGCGCGGCATGACGTGGCGCGCCGCGTTGATTGCAGCTATCTGGCCGAACTTGTAGCGACCGGCCGGCTGACCGAAACGGATAGCTTTGAGGTGGCGCATGATCTGTCCTACCGCTTGGCCAAAGAGGCCTATAAGCTGTGACAGAACTGCACCGCCTGACCCGACGCACGCCTGCCCATCGCGCAGGCATCGTGCATCTTGGCCCCGGTGCCTTTTTCAAAGCGTTCAACGCGAGCTATACAGATGACCTGCTGCGTGCGCAGGGCGGTGACTGGGGGATTGTCGCCGTTAGCTTGCAAAGCGATCGCGCAGCGCGCGAGCTTGCGCCGCAGGGCGGTGTCTTTACGTCAGTGACGCTTGGGCCTGATGGCGAGACACCGCAGGTTATCGGGTCAATTTCCGAGGTGATGGTCGCGCGGGAAAATCCGCAGGCGGTTCTCGAGGTGATGGCTGACCCGCAGATCAAAATTGTCTCTCTTACAATTACCGAAAAAGGCTACTGCCGCCATCCGGCGACGGGCGCGCTCGACTTTGACAAGTCCGACATTCAAGCCGATCTTGCACATCCTGAACAGCCTGTGACAGCGGTCGGAATTATCGTGGCAGCTTTGGCACGGCGGCGTGCTGCACGCCTTCGTCCGTTTACGGTGCTCAGTTGCGATAATCTGCCGGATAATGGTGCTACGGCGCGGCGGGTGGTTGTGGATTTTGCCAAGGCAATCGATCCTGATCTGGCCGGTTGGATCGAAGCCGAGGGGCGATTTCCGGCAACGATGGTGGACCGCATCACCCCTGCCACGACATCTGATGACATTGTGCGGACAGCAAAACTGACAGGGTATGATGACCCCGCCTGCGTGCTGCATGAACCGTTCCGCCAGTGGGTGATCGAAGATGATTTTGTGGAGGGCAGACCTGACTGGGATCGCGTTGGCGCACAGTTCGTAGAATCCGTTGAAGCGCATGAATTGATGAAGCTGCGTTGTCTGAACGGCACCCATTCTGCGCTGGCCTATTTGGGATATCTGGCGGGACACGAGACGATTTCAGAAACGGTTGCGGACCCTGTCTTTGCACAGTTTTGCCAAACGCTGTGGCTGCAAGAAATCCTGCCCACTGTTCCGCAGCCTGAAGGCGAAGATCTGGCGTGCTATACGGCTTCCCTGTTTGAGCGGTACCAAAACCCCGCCATCCGCCACCTAACATGGCAGATTGCCATGGATGGCTCGCAAAAGCTGCCGCAACGCATTTTAGGCACTATTGCAGACCGGCTCGCTCAGGGGCAGGTCGCGGCAGGGCTGTGTCTGACTGTAGCCGCTTGGATGCGTTACGTGGGCGGAAAGGACGAGCAAGGTGCGGTGATCGACGTGCGTGACCCATTGGCAGACAGGCTGAAAGCCGCATCAGATGCAGGCAAAACGGCCCAACAGAAAGTTGCGGCTTTGCTGGATGTGTGGGACGTGTTTTCCCCCGCGCTGGTGACCGATCAACGTTTTGTCGATGCGGTTAGCCAAGCCTATGAAGCTCTTCAGGACATCGGTGCGCGTGCGGCTGTTGCGGCCTGTAACGAGACGTCAGGTTGATCCGGAAACGCGCGGTACCAACGCCCTGACAAGATCTTTCATATCAAGGGTGCCCACTGGCACACCATCTGATATGACGCGGTACGTGTGGGTTGTATCGCCGCCCGATAGGGCGATCAGATGCTCAAGCGTGTCATCGGCCGACACTTCACCGGCCACCGCCCTGTCAGACATTTCACGCATGACGGACCGCACGCGCAACACGCGTGCCCGGTTAATATCGCTTACAAAGTCTTCGATGTAAGGATCTGCAGGGTGCAACAGAATGCTTTGCGGCTCCCCTTGTTGGACCACGGCACCGTCCTTCAAGATGACCAGATGGTCTGCCAGCTTAAGGGCTTCGTCCAGATCGTGGGTGATAAAGATAATGGTTTTTTTCAACTCCACCTGCAGTTCAAGCAGTAAGTCTTGCATGTCCGTCCGGATCAGCGGATCAAGCGCCGAAAATGCTTCATCCATCAGCATGATGTCCGTGCCAGCGGTCAGTGCCCGTGCGATCCCGACGCGCTGCTGCATGCCGCCCGAAAGCTGGGAAGGGTAGCGGTCTTCGTATCCGTTCAGGCCGACACGGTCGAGCCACTTGCGCGCGTCGCGGTCCTGTGTGTCGCGATCAGCGCCTTGAACGGCCAGCGCGGTTGCTGCGTTCTGCAAGACGGTGCGGTGCGGCAAAAGCGCAAATTTCTGAAACACCATAGCCATTTTGTGCTGGCGCAACTGGCGCAGCTTGGCTTCGGATAAGGCCATGACGTCCTGTCCGTCGACAAGGATCTCACCTGCTGTCGGGTCAATCAAACGGTTCAGATGCCGGATCAGCGTACTTTTACCGGACCCTGACAGCCCCATCACAACAGTGATTTCACCCGCCTGCATGTCGACGTTGATGTCTTGAAGGCCCAAGACATGGCCGTAGTCCGCCAGCATGGCGTCCTTGCCGACACCAGCGCGTACGTGGGTCATCATCTCTTTGTCGCGCGGTCCAAAAATCTTGTAGACGCCGCGCAGCTGTACTTTGGGTGTCATCTGATGTGCCTCACCGCGCCGTTTTGTTCTTGTCGATACGGCCAAGCGCCGCTTTCGAGGCGCGATCCAGAATAACCGCCAAAAGCACGATCCCGAAGCCTGCAACAATGCCTACGCCCAGTTCAAGATTTCGAATGCCGCGCAGCACCAGAACGCCCAAACCGGGGGCTGACACGAGCGAGGCAATCACCACCATTGCAAGGCTCATCATAATGGTCTGGTTCACGCCCGCCATAATGTTGGGCAAAGCAAGCGGAAGCTCGACCCCCCATAGTTTCTGGCGTTTTGTCATGCCGAAAGCATCCGCAGCTTCGATGACATCCCGATCGACCAACCTGATGCCAAGGTCTGTCAGGCGGATGACGGGGACAATGGCGTACAGAATGATCGCAATCCCGTACAGTTTAGATTCTGTGACAGAAAACAGGAAGATAAGCGGGATAAGGTAGACGAATGTCGGCAGGGTTTGCAGCAAATCCAGTACAGGAACGACCATGCGCTGCAAGGTGTTGGAGCGTGACATGGCAATACCGATGGGTACACCAAGCGCCACCGAAAGCCCTGTACAGACGAAGATAATCGACAGGGTTTCAAGCGCCACATCAAGATGGTCGATTAAACCCAGAAAAAGGAACGACAGTGCCACAAAGACCGTGACCCCCACGGATCGCGCAACAACCCATGTCAGTGCAACAAGTACTGGTACGATGATAAACCACGGAGTGTTTACAAAGAGCCAAAGCGCGCCGTCCAGCATCCACGACAAAGGTTGTGTGATCGGATCCAATACCAGTTTGAGGCTTTCGCGTGCCGCCAGAAATGCGTCTTCAACGCCAGCCGTCATATCGCGGGTCTGTGGGATCTGGGCGCACGCCTCGTGCAACACATCGAGCGATGGAAAGGGCAGGCCGCCGGCAGTTTCTTCTTCTGTGCCGCTGTTGAGCTGTCCCAGCAATGCCTGCATAGAAGTGGGCGCGGTTTCGGCGCTTTGATCGCACCACTCCCGTAAACCCAGCGTGTCAAAAAGGCTGTCGTAATAGGCCATGCACGCCCCTGTCCCGATCCTGTGAGGCACCGCCCCCGATGGGGACGGTGTAGTGGTATAGTCCAGTCGTTACTGAAGCAGTGCGCTCAGCTTGGATTTGGCATCGTCATTCAGCCATCCGGCCCATGTGTCTTTGTAGTTGGTCAGGAAATAAACTGCTGCTTCTTCATAAGACGCGTTGTTTGTTTCCTGCCATGCCAGCACCTCACCCATTTGAGCATTGGTGAACGTCAGCTTCCCGAGCATCTCGGCAACTTCGGGTTCGCGCTCTGAAAAGGTGGTTGTGACGGCTGTTACAACGTTTGATGTTGGGTATGCAGACAATCCTGGCGTGCCGCAGTCTTCCAAACCGTTGCAGGTATGCGTCGCCTCGTCATAAGCGGGCATCTCAACCTGTACCATCGGGTATTTGCCCAGAACAGATGTCGGGGCCCAGTAGTATCCGAACCAAGGCTCTTTTGCCTCATAGGCGGCCGCAATTGCCGTCGCGAGTGTTTCACCCGAGCCGTGCTGGAACCGCTCTACGCCCGCATCAGCGAGCCCTGCAGCCTTGAAGTTGTTATTGTTTGTGATGTCACATCCCCAACCTGACGGGCAGTCGTGAAACAGGCCACCGACAAGGTCGGGATTGGCTTTGATGCCCTCAAGTGTTTTCAGTTCGGGGTGCGCATCCGCCAGATATTGTGGGATCCACCACGCTTCGACGCCGCCATCGGACAGAACTTTTGACAACTCGACCAGTTTTCCTTCGGCCACGAGTTCTTCGTATACTTCTGTGTAGCTTGTCCACAGCTCTGTCAGGATGTCAGGTTGTCCGGTTTCCGCGACAGAGGTCATGGCAGGCACAGTCGTAGTCGGCACCACGGTCACATCACAGCCATACCCTTGGGTCATCAGAAAGTTGGCAACTGACGTCACAACCGCTGCTGATGCCCAGTCCATTTCCGTGATCGAGACTTCGCCGCAGTCCGCATAGGCGGCATTGGCCGTCAAACCGGCCGATAGACACAGGCCTGCAGTCAAATATTTGAAATTCATAAATTTATCCCCTTGTTGATGGCGCGTATCGGAAGCGCCTTTGCATTTCGCTATTCAAGCGTTGCTTTCAGCGGCATTGTGTTGTGCGGTCGTATGCTACAACTGCGGTTTGCACCGCGCATTTTGAAAACACTGTGGAAATGAGTATTTAGCTGCGCCACTGCGGTCAAGCATTCAAGCGGCATTGCCTCAGTCTGTGGTTCGTGTTGGCAGCTCTGTTTGAAGTGAATGAACCAGTTGTGGCATATAAGCCCGTCACAACCATCAGAATCAGTCAGCTATGATCGTAAGGTCTGTTACCTGTTTGACCAGCCAAGCAACGGGTAGAGCTTGTCGCGGCACCAAGTGGTCGCAAACCATTCGTCAACAAAAGAAAAAGCAAATTGGCGATCTCAAAATTCTCTGGTTTGACCAGTCGTTTTAGTGCTAGATCAGATTTGCCTGCAGCGAGAGTTGCTTGCATCAAAGCGCAATTGGGGAGGTGCTTGGCTGCAATGGAGTGCATTAATTGCGCATCGGAAAACCGTGAAGGCCGCAAATTTTGCGGCGGTTGCGGCATTGCGTTGCCCATGTTTTGCGTGTCCTGCGGTTTCACCAATGAACCTGATGATGCGTTTTGTGGTGGTTGCGGCTCAAAAGTCGCCGACCCTCCAAGACCTGCTTTCGTACCTGCAAGACTGCCGCGTTCAGACATATTCGAGGGTGACCGGCGTCAATTGACAGTGATGTTTTGCGATCTGGTCGGATCAACGCTGATGTCCGAACAACTCGATCCTGAAGAAATGGCGCGTTTTTTGACGGCTTACCGTCTTGCCTGCGCTGATGTGGTCGAGCGATATGGCGGGTTCGTCGCAAATTATATGGGCGACGGGCTGCTTGTCTATTTTGGCTACCCTCATGCGCATGAAGACGATGCACAGCGCGCGATACGCGCGGGTTTAAGCGTCATCGAAGCGATCAAAAACCTCAACAAGGATTTCGGGACCGTCACGCAAGAGCTTAATGTGCGTCTTGGGGTAAACACTGGTCTTGTTGTTGCGGCTGACATTGACGCAGGTGAACGGCGCGACAAAATTGCGGTTGTTGGCGATACAACCAACATCGCGGCGCGTCTGCAGTCACTGGCCGAACCGGGCACGATTGTGATTGGTCGGCGCACGCACCGTTTGATTGAGGGGCTTTTCACTTGCAAAGCACTTGGACCCAAAAAACTTAAGGGGATGTCTGGTCCCATCGAGGTATTTCGCGTCTGCGAGGCAACTGACGCGCGCAGCAGTTTTGAAGCCAAGTTGCGGCTTGGCCTGACGCCGATGGCCGGTCGCCATAAAGAAATGGGTATTCTGACGGACCGCTGGGATCACGCCAGAGAAGGCATCGGCCAGGTTGTCCTGCTTTCCGGTGAGCCAGGCGTGGGTAAATCACGTGTTTTGCAGAATTTCCAATCAATTGTGACAGATGACGGGTGCGGATCAATCAGCTTTATCTGTTCAAATTATGGGCAGGACACGCCGTTCCATCCGGTTGTAGATTTTATAGAACGCGCGTTGCAGGTTGGCTCAAATGCGACCTCCGAGGACACGCTACAAAAGCTTGATGCTTTTCTGGCCGATCTCGGTTTGGCCGAACCGGAATATGCCTCGTTGATTGCAGCGATGCTCAACGTTCCGGCTGTCGGGCGCTACGAGGTGCCAACGCCGACGCCCGAGGACCGCAAGAGTAAAACCCTCAACGCACTGGTTGCAGTTGTGAACGCATTTGCCAGGAAAGGGCCTTTGCTGGTTTTGGTAGAAGACCTGCAATGGGCCGACCCTTCAACGCTGGAATTTCTCGACCTTCTAGTCGAAAGTGTCAGCACAACATCCATACTGGTGGTGCTGGCGTTCAGAGCGGATTTCGAACCGCGATGGGAAAAGCAGCCACATTTTACCGAGATCAAGCTGCCCCCCTTAAACCGTGCAGAAAGCATCAACAT
>Ga0316191_10001324_pt1 | contig 17324 bp, 18 predicted proteins | sample Eddworburr2cm_MG_FD_204928 | JGI IMG/M metagenome (GOLD analysis project Ga0316191, IMG submission 204928) | Coastal sediment microbial communities from Maine, United States - Eddy worm burrow 2 cm | ecosystem: Environmental > Aquatic > Marine > Coastal > Sediment | place: USA: Maine...
TCGCGAACTGGATGGGTGAGTTCTTCGCGGATCTGCGTGCTGCAGAGTCCGCTGATTTTTACCGGGCCGTCGCGCAACTGGGTCAACAATTTCTGGAGATCGAATCGCAGTATCTTTCAATGCAGGTGTAAGCGTTTTAGAATTCATGCCGGTGCGACTGCCAGCGTCAGTTCACCATTAGGAGGACGTCATGAAAAACGATAAGACACGTTTTACCGCAGACCGCAGGTTGTTTCTCAAGGGTGCCGCTGTCGCCGGAGGCGCTGCCGCATTGACCGCCGTGTCGGCAACCACCCTGGTTGACGAGGCCACGCCAGCACAACTCCCCCCCGATGCGCAGGAAAAATCTGCATCACAGGGTTATCACGAAACCCAACACATCAGGGACTATTACCGGGCCCTCAGGTCCTGACCCGTTGTCTCTGCTGCTGCGCTGCCCGGGCAGCCATCAGGCAATAACAGTGCTGTAATTATGTTGAAGATTTCCGGAGGCTGGATATGAAGCTGGTCAAGAAGCAGGATACAGATGCATCAACCCTACGAGCCGCAGTCCTCGGTGGCGCCGTCGATCGTCGTACCTTTCTGAAGCGTTCCGGTATTACTGCTGGCGGTATTGCTGCTGCCGGCACGCTCTCCATGTCGATGATGAAAAAGGCTGCAGCGACCGATCGACCGCCGACAGACGAAGGCAACCCTGCCCGGATACGCAGCATTTGCACCCACTGCTCGGTCGGCTGCGGCATTTACGCAGAAGTCGAGAACGGTGTGTGGACCGGACAGGAGCCTGCATTCGATCATCCCTTCAACAGGGGTGCACACTGTGCCAAGGGCGCCGCGGTACGCGAGCATGGTCATGGCGAGCGCCGGCTGAAATACCCGACCAAGCTGGTGAATGGCAAGTGGACCCGGGTGCCCTGGGAACAGGCTATCAACGAGATCGGTGACCAGATGCTGGCGATTCGTCAGCAGTCCGGTCCGGACTCTGTTTACTGGCTGGGTTCTGCCAAGTACAGCAATGAACAGGCCTACCTGTTCAGCAAGTTCGCCGCCTTCTGGGGGACCAACAACATGGACCACCAGGCACGCATCTGTCATTCCACTACGGTCGCCGGTGTCGCCAACACCTGGGGTTATGGTGCCATGACCAACTCCTACAACGATATCCACAACAGCCAGGCGATCCTGATTATTGGCGGGAATCCCGCGGAGGCGCACCCGGTGTCTCTGCAGCACATTTTTCGGGCTACGGAACGCAACAATGCGCCACTGATTGTCATAGATCCCCGTTTTACACGTACGGCTGCGCATGCCGATCAATATATCCGCCTGCGGCCGGGCACGGATGTACCTGTTATCTGGGGTATGCTCTGGCATATTTTCGAAAACGGCTGGGAAGACCAGGAATTCATCAAGCAGCGGGTCTATGGCATGGATGAGGTGCGTGCCGAGGTCGCGAAATGGACGCCGGATGAAGTGGAACGCGTCTCCGGTGTGCCGGAAGAAACCATCAAGCGCGCCGCCCAGACCATGGCCGAGCATCGTCCGGGTACCTTCATCTGGTGCATGGGCGGCACCCAGCACACGATCGGTAACAACAATACCCGCGCCTACTGCATCTTCCAGCTGGCGCTTGGCAACATGGGCGTGGCGGGTGGCGGCACCAACATCTTCCGTGGCCACGACAATGTGCAGGGCGCCACCGATTTCGGCGTGCTGAGTCATACCCTGCCCGGCTACTATGGCCTTTCGGAAGGGGCGTGGAAACACTGGGCAGCGGTATGGGATGTCGATTACGACTGGCTTGCCGGGCGCTTCGACAAGGAAGAACGTCCGGGCGAATTCTTCGGTGAAGAGACTCCGTCCGATACAGTGGTGAACTCGATGACCGAGAAGGGCATCCCGGTGTCACGCTGGATCGACGGTGTACTGGAAGACAAGAAAAACATCGCGCAGCGAGACAATCTCAGGGCCATGGTGTTCTGGGGACATGCACCCAACAGCCAGACGCGCGGCAGGGAAATGAAGGAAGCGATGGAGAAACTGGACCTGATGGTCGTCATCGATCCCTATCCAACCGCCAGCGCAGTGATGCAGGACCGCAAGGATGGCGTCTACCTGTTACCGGCAGCCACCCAGTTCGAGACTTACGGGTCGGTCACGGCATCCAATCGTTCCCTGCAATGGCGCGACAAGGTGATTGATCCGCTGTTCGAGTCGCTGCCTGACCACACCATCATGTACAAGCTGGCCAGCAAGCTGGGGTTTGCTGACGAGCTCTGCAAGAATATCCAGGTCAGCAATGACGAGCCGCTCATTGAGGACATCACGCGCGAATTCAACAAGGGTATGTGGACCATCGGCTATACCGGGCAGAGCCCGGAGCGCCTCAAGGAACATCAGCAGAACTGGCACACCTTTGACTATACCTCGCTCGAGGCCAAGGGTGGACCTGCCAACGGTGACTATTACGGCATGCCGTGGCCCTGCTGGGGAACGGCAGAGATGCGTCATCCGGGCAGTCCCAACCTGTATGACACCAGCAAGGAGGTGGCACGCGGTGGCCTGAATTTCAGGGCGCGCTTCGGTGTGGAACACGATGGCGTCAACCTGCTGGCCGAGGGTTCCTGGAGCAAGGGTGCCGAGATCAAGGACGGATACCCGGAGTTTACTGACGATATCCTCAAAAAGCTGGGCTGGTGGGATGACCTGAGCGCCGCTGAGCAGCAGCTTGCCGAAGGCAAGAACTGGAAAACCGATCTCTCCGGCGGTATTCAGCGCGTTGCCATCAAGCACGGCTGTGCGCCGTTCGGCAACGCCAAGGCACGCGCCGTGGTCTGGACCTTCCCCGACCAGGTGCCCATACACCGCGAACCGCTCTACACCTCGCGGCGCGACCTGGTCGAGAAGTACCCGACCTACGAGGATCGCAAGAATTTCTATCGCTTGCCGACGCGCTATGAATCGATCCAGGCGAAGGACTACACCGGTGATTACCCGCTCATCATGACCAGTGGCCGGCTGGTGGAATACGAAGGCGGCGGTGACGAAACCCGCTCCAACCCCTGGCTGGCCGAGTTGCAGCAACACATGTTTGCCGAAATCAATATCGTTGACGCCAATAACCACAACATCAGGGATGGCGAGCAGATATGGCTGGAATCACCGGAAGGAAGCCGTATCAGGATCATGGCAAAAGTCACGCAGGAGGGTGTTGCGCCAGGTGTGGTGTGGATGCCGTTCCACTTTGCAGGACATTTCGAGGGCAGGGACCTGAGGGACAAATACCCCAAGGGCAGCGACCCCTACGTGCTCGGTGAGGCCTGCAACACGGCATTTACCTACGGCTATGACTCCGTTACCCAGATGCAGGAAACCAAGTGTTCCCTGTGCCGCATCACACCCGCTTGAGAGGAGACTGAATCATGGCCCGAATGAAATTTCTCTGTGATGCGGAACGCTGTATTGAGTGCAACGCCTGTGTGACAGCCTGTAAAAATGAAAACGAGGTCCCCTGGGGTGTTAACCGCCGCCGGGTAGTGACCATCAATGACGGTTCGCCCGGCGAGCGTTCCATGTCGGTTGCCTGCATGCACTGCTCGGACGCGCCCTGTGAGGCGGTGTGCCCGGTGGATTGTTTCTACTTTACCGATGACGGTGTGGTGCTGCACGACAAGGATATCTGTATCGGCTGCGGTTACTGTTTTTACGCCTGCCCGTTTGGCGCGCCGCAGTTTCCCAAGATGGAAGCCTTTGGCTCGCGCGGCAAGATGGACAAATGCACCTTCTGTGCCGGTGGTCCGCTGCCGGACAATTCACCGGAGGAATATGCAAAGTATGGCAGCAACCGGCTGGCAGAGGGCAAGCTGCCGTTGTGTGCCGAGATGTGTGCCACGCGCGCCTTGCTGGCGGGTGATGGCGACACCGTTTCCGAGATCTTCCGCGAGCGTGTCACCTGGCGCGGCGCATCCGGTTTTGCCTGGGGCTGGGGGGTCGCCTACAAGAAGCCGGGCATCCGTCGTGGTTATGAGGTTGAGGGCAAGGCCACGGGCGGTGATTGACAAGGAGCCTGCCGTTATGAGTCATCGCGCGCAATCAGGTGCAGCACATCGCCGCATTATCGTCTGGTCACTGCTGTCGCTGCTGGCCCTGACACTGCTGTTACCCCTGATCCCCTATGCGGTTGCCTATGTCGCCCCGGTGGCGGGCGGTGTACCAAACCCGGGGTCGGACCTCTGGCGTGCAGTACGCGAAGGGGAGGCCGGCACGACGCAGGTGCAGGGTGTGGACAGCGGCATACTGATCAATGCCAGCGGCGAAACCTGGCGTCACTTCCGCATGCAGCAACTGATCCCGCTGGGTGCGCTGTTTATGGGCAGTGTGCTCGCCCTGATTGTGCTGTTTTTTCTGGTGCGCGGTCCGTTGCGCATACAGGGTGGACCGACCGGCAAAAAGATCCAGCGCTTTAATGTGTTCGAGCGTACCACTCACTGGTTCACGGTCAGTATTTTCTGGTTACTGGCACTGACCGGCCTGATACTGCTGTATGGACGTTTCGTGCTGATACCGGTGCTGGGACCCGCGGGCTTTGGCTTGACGGCGTCGGCCTGCAAGGAAGCGCATAATCTGTTCGGCCCGATGTTCCTGGTGGCGATCCTGATGCTGTTCGTGACCTTCGTAAAAGACAATTTCTATGCCCGTGGCGATATGATGTGGCTGCTCAAGGGGGGTGGCATGATCGGCGGTGGACATGTCAGTGCCGGTCGCTTCAATGCCGGTGAGAAGATCTGGTTCTGGATCGCCGTGCTTGGCGGTCTGGTATTGTCGGTCTCCGGATTGATACTGGACTTTGCGGTGTTTGGCCAGGGACGCGAGGTGATGGCAATTTCGCACGTGCTGCATGGTATTGCGGCACTGATCGTGATCACGGTTTCGTTCGGACATATCTATCTTGGCACCGCCGGTGTGGAAGGCACGCTCGGCAGCATGACCAACGGTTATGTCGACGAGGCCTGGGCCAAATCACATCACGACCGCTGGTATGCAGAGGTCAAGGCCGCCGGAAGTGCGGAGCATGAAACGGCACCGGTTGATGATGGCAGTCCGGCACGTGATGGTGTCATGGATACCAGGGGATGAATGATGTTTGCACAACTCGTTGACGGTATCTTCTGGGATATTGCACTGTGGGTGTTTGCACTCGGTGTGCTCTGGCGCATCCTGTCGATTTTCCGGGTGCGCAACAAGCCGGATTATTCGGTGCCGCGCGGTTCGGGTCTGGTCGGCGCGATCGGTGCCAACCTGCGGCGCTTCATGCCGCGCGCCGAAATGGTTTCACGCACCCGCCTGCATGTGGTCGCCGGCTACCTGTTTCACCTCGGTCTGTTTGCACTGCTGTTGTTCGCGGCACCGCATGTCCTGTTCATCGAGGAACAGACCGGACTGGGCTGGACACCCATGCCGTACTGGGCGTTTATCGTGGCTGCACAGCTGGCGTTTATTGGCCTGCTGCTGTTGTGGATCCACCGGGTCATGCACCCGGTCACCCGGCTGATATCGGATGCCGACGATCACATTGCAGCTATCCTGACCTTTGTTGTGATGCTCACCGGTTGCATGGCGCTGATCGAGGAATTCGACGGTCTGCGGGTGTTGCACCGCTTCATGGTTGAACTGTGGCTGGTGTACTTTCCGTTCAGCCGGTTGATGCATGCCTTTATGTTTATCCCCAGTCGCGCCTTTACCGGTGCCTGGTTTGGACGCCGCGGGGTGAAGGCATGAGTGACAGACTGACACGTGGACTCGAGGCCATGCGGGCGCAGATGGATACCCGGGTGATGTCCTACATGTCGAGCTGCGTGCATTGCGGCATCTGCGCCGAGGCCTGCCTGTTCTACACGGAAACCGGGGATGCGCGCTACACGCCGATCTACAAGACCGAACCGCTGCGCAAGCTGTGGCGTCAGGAATACACCTTCTGGGGAAAACTCGCTGCCAGCATGGGACTGAGCAGCAAGCTTGCCGAGCAGGACCTTGCCGACTGGGAGGAACTGGTCTATGACGGTTGCACCATGTGCAGCCGCTGCAGCCTGGTGTGCCCGATGGGTATCGATATCGCCTACATGATCCGCAAGGTCAAGGAAGGCCTGGCTGCGGCCGGCTTTTCTCCCGAGGGTCTGGTGGAGGCCGGCAAGCGTGCCGTCGAGATCGGCAGTCCCATGGGTGTTACCCTGAAGACGCTGCAAGCGACTATCCGGGTGCAGGAGAAGGAGACCGGCCTCGTGATACCGCTGGATGTGGCGGGTGCCGACTACCTGTGCCTGCTTTCTTCCGGTGAGGTTGCCGGCTTCCCGGAGTTCATTGGCTCGCTGGCAAAGATCTTCAAGGCAACCGGCGTGTCCTGGACCCTCAGCAGCGAATACTTTGAGGCCACCAACACCGGTGTACAGCTGGGTAATTCGAAAATGGCAGCCACCCTGGTGGAGCGCGTGGTCGCGGCGGCGGAAAAACTGCAGGTCAAGACAGTCATCAGCCCTGAATGCGGACATGCCTACAGCACCATCCGCTGGGACGCACCGAATTTCATCGGTCGGCCGCTGCCGTTTGAGGTCGTGCATATTATGGAGCTGCTGGATGAATTGCGCAGCGACGGTCGTTTGAAAACCGCAGGCTTTGCCGACGAAAAACTCAGTTACCACGATCCCTGTAATGCCGGGCGTCGTGGTGGCGTGCTGGATCAGCCGCGCAAGCTGCTGAACATGGTGGCGCCAAACTTTGTGGAACTGCCCGAGACCGGCGCCATGAACTGGTGCTGCGGTGGTGGTGGCGGGGTTAGCTCCAATGAACGTGCCGATGCGCTGCGTCTCAAGGTGTTCAGTGCCAAGAAACGGCAGCTGGATGCGGTCAGGCCCGCGGCGCTGGTGACGGCCTGTTCAAATTGCCGGCACATGCTGGAAGACGGCCTGGAAGAAAACGAGATGCACGATATCGAGTTGCTGGGTATTACCGAGTTGATTGCCGATCACCTGGCCGAGGAAAATAGCTGACGGCCTGCTCGCTCAGGACTGCGACCCGGAGGCATGCCAGTCACCGCTGCGGCCGCCGGATTTATGCAACAGGCGTACATCCTCGATGACCATGCCGCGGTCCACCGCCTTGCACATGTCGTAGATCGTCAGTGCGGCGACCGAGGCGGCGGTGAGTGCTTCCATTTCGACACCGGTCTGTCCCCTGAGCCGGCAGGCAGTGGCGATGTGCACGCAATGGTTGTCCGTGTCCAGCGTAATGTCGACGTCGATACCGGTGAGCAGCAAGGGGTGGCACATCGGGATCAGGTCGGCACAGCGTTTCGCTGCCTGGATGCCGGCAATCCGGGCGACAGCAATGACATCGCCTTTCTTATGCCCGCCGGACCCGATAAGATGCAGCGTCTCTGCCGCCATGCGGACACGGGCACAGGCACGTGCCTCGCGCAGCGTCTCGGGCTTGTCGCCAACATCGACCATGCGCGCGGCGCCACTGGCATCGGTGTGGGTCAGCTTGTTCACAGGGTATTATCACAATACATAGCAAGGGAATATTGCTCATGAAACGGTTTTTTGCAAATTTGATTGCTTTCCTGTTGCTGGCACCACCGCTGGCGTTCGCCGCAGAGCAGCCACTGATACGCATGGCCACCACCACCAGCACGGAAAATTCGGGGCTCTTCACGGTGATACAACCGGCTTTTGAACAGGCGCTGGGTATCAAGGTGCATGTCATTGCGGTCGGTACCGGCAAGGCGCTGGAGCTGGGGCGGCGCGGTGATGTTGACGTGGTGCTGGTGCATGCGAAGCCGGCAGAGGAGGCCTTCGTAGCGGCTGGCGATGGTGTTGCCCGGCATGAAATCATGTACAACGATTTTATCATCGTCGGCCCTGCGGATGACCCTGCCGGCGTCAGCGGTATGCAGGATGCTGCCAGTGCCTTCGCGAAAATAGCGGCGGCCGCCGCGCCGGTCGTGTCGCGTGGCGATGACTCCGGTACGCACAAGAAAGAGCTGGCGCTATGGCGGCAGGCAGGTATTGAGCCGGACGGCCCCTGGTACCGGCAGGTGGGACAGGGCATGGGCAAGACCCTGCAAATTGCCGGCGAAATGAATGCCTACACACTGGTTGATCGCGGTACCTGGCTGGCCTACCGGGCAAACAGTCCGCTTAAGCTGCTGGTTGCCGGTGGTGCAGATCTGAAAAATACCTACGGCATTATCGCGGTCAATCCGCAAAAATTCTCTGATGTGGACTATGCGTCAGTGCAGCGCCTCATTGACTGGTTTACATCCGCTGAAGCCCAGGCGCTGATTGCCGGTTACCGCGTTGACGGTGAGCAGTTATTCTATCCGGTCAGCAGCCAGTAAATGGACAGCCTGACTGCGGCGACCGCTGAATCCTTCCGCCTGCTGTTCTCCGGCGATGCGGCGTTGTGGATCATTATCTTTACTTCGTTCAGTGTCTCGGTGCGGGCAATCCTGATTGCTGCACCATTTGCGTTTGTGGTGGCCTTTCTGATGGCACACCTGCGCTACCCGGGACGGCGCACCATGATTGCCGGTTTCAGTGCTCTGCAGTCTATTCCTGCCGTGGTTGTGGGGTTGACGGTCTATCTGGTGTTTTCCCGCAGTGGCCCGTTGGGTGATTTGAAGCTGCTGTTTACCCAGTCAACCATGGTGATCGGGCAAATGTTGCTGTCGTTTCCATTGCTGGTTGCACTCAGCCATGCGGCATTCCAGGCCGCAGACCGGCGTGTCTGGGAGACCTCGATTACACTGGGTGCGAAACCGTATCGTGCCTTTCTGACCCTGATATACGAAATCCGTTTTGGCCTGATTGCGGCATTTATTGCCGGCTTTGGACGAATTATCGCCGAGGTTGGCTGCTCCATGATGGTGGGCGGAAATATTCTCGGCTATACCCGTAATATTCCAACTGCCATTGCACTGGAGACGACCAAGGGTGAGTTTGCCCAGGCGATAGCACTGGGTATGGTGTTGCTGGCGATGGCGCTGCTGTTGAATGGCATGCTGTCATTTTTCCAGGGGCGGGGTGTGATGACGTCATGAATGAAATCGTCCGCTACAGCGCCTTGCGCAAGACCTTGAATGGCGAGTTGCTGCTGGATATCGAGGTGCTGGAGATTCATGAACACAGCTGTGTCGCGCTCAGCGGCCGCAATGGTGTCGGCAAGTCCACGCTGATGCGCATCATCGCCGGTCTCGAGACGCCGGACAGCGTCACGGTGATCCTTGACGGCAAGGCGCTGCCGTGGCGGCGTGCCTGCCAGCAGTTACGTACCCATGTAATCTACCTGCACCAGCAACCGTACCTGTTTGATCGCAGCGTCACTGACAATATTGCCTATGGCTTGCGTCAGCAGAAATTTTCGCTCAAGGAAATATCCAGCAGGGTGGCGGAGGCGCTGGACTGGGCCGGTATCAGTCATCTGCAAATGCGCAATGCCCGCGAACTCTCCGGTGGCGAGCGCCAGCGTGTCGCCTTTGCGCGCGCACGCATTCTCAGCCCGCGCGTGCTGCTGCTGGATGAACCAATGACCAACATGGACAGTGAGGCACGCGAACAGGCTTGCCGGATGATAAAACGGCTCAAGGATGATGGTGTCAGCATCCTGCTGGCAACACACGAGTTTCATACCGTGGCGCATCTGTGTGATGCACACCTGTCGCTGGAGTCCGGCAACCTGCGGCCACAGTTGATCGACACGCAAAGTGGTGAGCGCAAGATTATTCCCTACGGCTGATTTCGCTGGATACACGACTTCACCGATACTGTCGCATGTCTGGTACCATCCCTGATTGAAGAACACATTGGTACGGACTTTCACCGGATAGCATTGATGCAGAAGAATGAAATCGAAAAGCAGCCCGGCTGCTGTGAAGACGAGCTGAATACCGGCCTGCTGACGGTTGCCGAGGCACAGGCACGCATACTGGAAAGCGTGACCGCTGTTGGCGGTACAGAAACACTGCCGCTACGTGCAGCGCTGGAGCGCGTGCTGGCCGAGGATATTGAGTCGCCGATTGATGTGCCGTCGCATACCAATTCCGCGATGGACGGTTACGCGGTGCGTGCCGCAGACCTGCCGGCCGGGGGGGAGCGCGAGTTTCCGGTTCCGGGTACCTCGTGGGCCGGCCGGCCCTGGTTGACACCGATCGAAGCCGGACAGGCGGTACAGATCATGACCGGTGGTATGCTGCCGGCGGGCGCGGATACCGTTGTCATGCAGGAGCATGTGGAGCGTGCTGGCGACACAGTACGCATCGGCAGCGGTCACAAGCCCGGTCAGAATGTACGTGCTGCCGGTGAGGACCTTGCTGCCGGACAAGCAGTGTTCACTGCGGGCAAGCGCCTGACTGCCGCCGACATCGGCGTGCTGGCATCGCTCGGCCTGGCCGAGGTCAGCGTCACGCGTCGTCTCAAGGTTGCCTTCTTTTCCACCGGCGATGAATTGCGTGCGGTAGGAGAGCCACTGGGTCCCGGTGAGATCTATGACAGCAACCGTTACACCCTGTACGGCATGCTGCAGAAACTGGGTGTCGAGATAATCGACATGGGCGTGGTGCGTGACCGGCGCGAGCTGATAGAACAGGCGTTTAAAGACGCAGCAGCCACGGCAGACGCCATTATCACCTCGGGTGGCGTATCCGTTGGCGAGGCTGATTTCGTCAAGGAGACCCTGGAAAAACTCGGCAGCATGTCGTTCTGGAAGATCGCCATGAAGCCGGGAAGGCCGGTGACCTTCGGGCATATCGGCGCTGCCGTGTTTTTTGGACTGCCGGGCAATCCGGTTTCCGTCATGGTGACATTCTTCCAGTTCGTCCGACCAGCACTGCTGAAGATGACCGGCAATAGCGGTTTGCCGGATGTGTACACGGTGCGCGCGCGCACCACGACTGCCTTGCGCAAGCGCCCCGGTCGCTTTGAATTCCAGCGCGGCGTGCTGGAGCAGAGTGGTCCCGGTGAGTTCACCGTACGCAGTGCCGGTGCACAGGGTTCCGGAATACTGCGCTCCATGAGCGCGGCCAACTGTTTTATCATGCTCGACCCTGACAGCACCCGTGTGGAAGCCGGTGATACGGTCGAGGTGCAGCCTTTTCAGAATCTGCTTTGAAGTTGCGAGAGTGACCATGTCCAGCAATCCCGGTGAACGTCAATTCAAACCCCTGAACATCGCTGTCATGACGGTATCGGATACGCGCACTGCAGCCAACGACACGTCCGGTGATGTGCTGGTGAAACTGCTGACCGGGGCCGGCCATACGCTTGCAGAAAAGCGCATCGTTCCGGATGATATCTACCTGATACGTGCCACTGTCTCGCAATGGATCGCCGCGGACAGCATCAACGCAATCATCACGACCGGTGGCACCGGTATCACCGGGCGCGACAGCACGCCGGAGGCAGTGAAGGTATTGCTTGACAAGGAGATTGCAGGTTTCGGTGAGGTGTTTCGTGCCGTGTCCTACGAAGAAATCGGCACCTCGACGATTGCGTCACGGGCCGTTTCCGGGGTCGCCAATGCAACCTTTGTATTCTGTTTGCCGGGATCTACCGGCGCCTGCCGAACCGCCTGGGGGAAGATCATCAGTCATCAGCTTGATTTTCGAACACGGCCGTGCAATCTCGTAGAATTGATGCCACGGGTACTGGAAAGAAGGTAGCTGCATGCAGGTCGATTGTCCTCTGTCCGGGAATCCGGATCTTCCTGTCACAGAATTTCGCCGGAGGCAGGAAGCACATACGTCCATGTAACCGCTGTTGAAGCCTTCTGTCTGTCTGTTCCAGTCAATAATGATGAGGAGACCCCCTATGTCTGTTAACAAAAATCTCCCGGTGTTATTGGGTTGCGGCATGCTACTGGGTAGCGCGCAATTACCGGCGTCCCCTACTGCCACCATGCTGGCTGATACCTGTGCCGGTTGTCATGGCACCGATGGTGCCAGTGCCGGACCCGCGACACCCTCCATCGCCGGCATGTCGGAAGAATACCTGGTCGAATCCATGGAGGCCTTCAAGAGCGGTGAACGCCACAGTACCGTCATGGGTCGTATTGCCAGGGGCTACGGCAAGGAAGAGTTCAAGCTTATGGGCAGTGTGTTCGCCAAACAGCCGGTAACCGTAACCAGTCAACAGACGGATCCCGCCAGGGTGGCTGCCGGAGCGCAGCTGTACGGCGATAACTGTGAAAAATGCCACGACAAAAATGGTGCCCTTGCCGATGACGATGCCGGCATCCTGGCCAGTCAATGGCTTCCCTACCTGCAGTACTCCATGGTGGATTTCAAGTCGGGATCAAGAGAGATGGCCAAGAAGATGAAGAAGAAGGTGGACAAGCTGAGTGCTGACGAGCTTGAAGCCCTGTTGCAATTCTTTGCCAGCCAACAGTAGGTGACAGACAGAATAATGAACAGGATTAATCGCAGAAGCTTCATCAGGATCGCCGCTAGCGCAGCTGCTGTCAGTGTCGTCGGCTTCCCCGCCATTGCTGCAGCCGGTGGCAAGCAACAGGTTGTTATTGTCGGTGGTGGTGTGGGCGGTGCCACAGCCGCCAGGTACATTCGCCGTGCCGATGCCTCGGTTGAGGTTACGCTGATCGAACCGAACAAGCATTACTACACCTGCTTCATGAGCAACGAGGTGCTTGGCGGTGACCGCCAGCTGGACTCTCTCAAGTTCGGTTATGACGGACTGGCCAAACACGGTGTAACGGTGGTGCACGACACGGTCACGGCTATCGATGCCAAGGGTCGCACGGTCACCACCCGGGGTGGCAAGAGTTTCAGTTATGACCGTTGCATCGTCGCACCCGGTATTTCCTTCGCTGACAATATCAAGGGCTACGATATTGTGGCGCAAGAGAAGTTTCCGCATGCCTGGAAGGCGGGTCCGCAGACCACGCTGCTGCGCCAGCAACTGGAAGACATGGCGGACGGTGGCACGGTACTGATTGCGCCGCCACCGAATCCGTTCCGCTGTCCACCCGGTCCGTACGAACGTGCCTGCCAGATTGCGTACTATCTCAAGGCACACAAGCCAAAGTCCAAAATTCTCATCCTCGATGCGAAGGACTCGTTTTCCAAGCAGGGGTTGTTCACCCAGGCATGGGACCGGCACTACAAGGGCATGATTGAATGGGTCAGTGCAGTTGACAGCGGCGGTGGCGTCAAGAGCGTCAATGCCGCTGCTGGCACGGTGTCCACAGAGTTTGATGAATACAAACCGGCCGTTGCCAATATCATTCCGGCACAGGTAGCCGGTACGATTGCCAGCGTGGCCGGCCTGACCGATGACAGCGGCTGGTGCCCGGTCGAGGGCAAGACCTTCGAGTCGAGCATCCACCAGGGTATCCACGTGATTGGTGATGCCGCTATCCAGGCACCGTTACCGAAGTCGGGCTATGCCGCCAACTCGGAGGCAAAGGTCGTGGCTGCGGCGGTGGTGGCTCTGGTCAACGGCCGCGATCCGGGCACCCCCTCCTGGGTAAACACCTGTTACAGCATCGTGGCGCCGCAAGACGCTATCTCGGTCGCCATGGTCTACAACCTGGTGGACGGCAAGGTTGCCACGGTCGAGGGTTCCGGCGGACTGACGCCCGTGGACAGCTCGCCGGAAGATCGTGCGCGTGAAGTGCTGTATGCCCACAGCTGGTTCAACAACATCACCAACGACATCTTTGGTTGAAGCCGGCGCTCTCAATCCGGGTCAAGGCGGGTGGATCGCCCGACGCAACCATCACCTGACTGTCAGGCGGGGCTACAGGTCGAGCAGCAGTTTCAACGGCTTGCGCATGCCGGCAATCTTGCAGGCCTGCTGCCCGTAGCCGTAGGGAAACAGGCGGTAGACGTATTTGCGCGTCGCGACCTCCTTGCCGTGTCTTGCGCGCAGTGTCTTCAACAGTGTCCGCAGTTCCGGGATGCATTCGCACTGCTCGAAATGTTCCCGCACAAAGTGCACGATCTCCATGCGTTCGTCGGTCAGTTCCATGCCCTCACCGCGGGCAAGGACTGCAGCGAGTTCCGGTGACCAGTCATCCGTGTTCAGCAGGTAGCCTTCATTATCGATTTCGATAGTCGTCCCGTTAAGTTGTAAACTCATTGACGCTCTCCGTGCTCAGTGGCGGGCGGTGTTCAGCCAGGTGATAATAAATGCCGCAAGCGCTGCGCTGTCGTTAATGTCCAGTGACGGCAGGTCGCCGCAGTCAGCCTGGTGATCGGAGGCCACGGCGATAATGTCGGGATCCTCCGCATACAGCAGTTTCTTGCCCAGTGCCTTGCGGTGCAGTTCTATCTTGGGAAACGGCACATGCTTGAATCCCTCGACCAGCACCAGGTCAATGTTGTCCTGGTCCAGCCGGGTGAGCAGCTCATCGAGACGCGGTTCCTGCGGCGTCGTGTTTTCTGTCATCAATGCCTGGCGCTTGCTCGAGGCAATCAGAAGTTGTCCGGCACCGGCCTTGCGCAGGCGGTAGCTGTCCTTGCCGGGTTTGTCGATATCAAACTCATGGTGTGCATGCTTCACCATGCCAATGCGAATGTGCTGTGCTGTCAGCAGCGGGATCAGTTTTTCCAGCAGGGTGGTTTTACCCGTGCCGCTGAATGCAGCAAAGCCGAGTACCGGTTTGAGATGGCTCATGAGACGAAGTTTCCCGGGAACAGCAGGCGCCCCGGAAAACCCGGGCGCAGTATGAATCCCTCTACATAACTGGCGTAGTCCTCGCGTACGCCGCGTACCAGTATAACCCAGGAAATGCAGACTCCCGGGAGTAGCAACAAAAGTATCAGCGGTAAATAAGTCACCTTGAGCGACCACGCCGCCAGGGGCAGCAGGTACAGGGGCCAGCTGAACAAGGTGCCGCGCAGGCCATGTTTGACGGCAAGTATTACACGTGCAACATGGCGCCGCACACGCTGTGCGCGCGAATTATACACACTCAGGAATACACCGCGCTCGAAGTCATTGCGGATATCCGCCAGCCGTTTTGTAGTCGTACTCATGTCTAAAACATCATTTGATTTGCAGGAGCGGCGTCCCCGCCGCGATTTATCATATATCGACAGACGTTCCCGAATCGAGCCGGGAACGGCGCTCCTGCATCAAACATTACCTGTTGCCCGGGATTCAATGGCACTCCGGCAATACACCGACCTGCGGCATCCCGGCCAGGCCGGTCTCGCGGGCATGTTCTTCAAACCTCCTGTTGCGCCAGAAAAAGGCGCCGGGCATGGTAGTGGGAATGACCAGCGCGTAAAACAGGGCGCGGCCGGTGAGTGCCGTGCCGGCAATAATTATTGCGCTGGCCACCCACAGCAACACTCCGGCACCGCCTCCCAGATCCAGTGAACCCGTCAGTAGCAGCAGCAGAACGGCTACGGCGATGCCTGCATTGCGCAACAGGTAAGTCTTGCCGAATTTGGTGCGTTGCACATGGTGCGAGGCCATGCCCTCACCACCGGCGCGGCACAGGTCGCGGGCATGGTAAAACAGGCCGACGGCCTCCAGCAGCAGACCCGTCAGGATCAGCCAGGCAAAGCCATCGACGGTACCTGTCCAGGCTTGTCCATGCAGCAGCTGTGTGCTCATAACAGTCAGTACAATGACCAGTGGGCCCAGTGCCAGCATGCTGCCATAGAATGAGGTCAGCACCTGCCAGTGGTTCCAGAAGGGACGGGCGGGAATGCGATAGATGCTGTGCATGAAATACAACGCCGCCAGTCCCGAGACGACTGCGCCCCAGCCGCACAGCTGAGCCAGGGTGGCGGTCAGGCCGGCAGGTAACCATGCAAACAGCATGGGCAGGCCGTTTAACAGGGTATAGGCGCCGAGGAAATTGTAGAACACGGCGATGCCTGCCACTTCCCGGCTCACCGGCGAATAACGCAGGTTGTTAAAGGCACGGTAGAACCGGTGCGGACGGCCGAGATGCAGGGTCGACATTACCAGTGCCAGTGTTTGCACAGCGATCATGCCAAAAAGCAATAACGGCAGTGCGACCGGGTGGGCAGACATACTGAGGGTCTCAAAACCCAGCAGCGGGCCGACAAACAGGGTGATGAAGGCGCCAATGACGGCCTGCGAGATCAGTGTGAAGATCACCAGCGGGTCTTCGCGGGTACGCAGTTTACGCAGGTTCCAGGCGCGCTTGTTCCCGGACCCGGCGACCCTGGTTTTGTAGGCACTCTCAGGTTGCTGCTCGTCGCGTTCATAGCGCAACGGCATGCTGTCGGTACGCTTCATCTCGCGTGGCAGGCTGCGGGTTTGCTGAAAACGGATATTCGGGTGCGTGATCTCGGCTGTCGGAAAACCGGGGATCTGTGTTTGCAACCGGGCGCGATGCTCCGGGGTGGTTTCGATGATGCCGAAGTCCAGCGCACCGGCCAGGCAGGCAGCAGCGCAGGCCGGTTTCAGGCCGACTTCCAGGCGATCGACACACATGTTGCACTTGGAAACATGTCCGGCGGCGGTGTCCAGTTGCGGGGCGTTATAGGGACATACCCAGGTGCAGTAGCCGCAGCCAAAACAGATGTCCGGGTCCTGCAGTACAGCGCCATACTCGGCGAACTTGGTATAGGCACGCGTCGGACAACCCTTCAGGCACACCGGGTCGTCGCAGTGATTGCAGGCCATGGAGATATTCATGCGCTGGTAGGCGGGCCAGGAGCCGCCCTCGACATAGCCGACGGCACGGAAGGCAAGGTGGGCCGGCAGGTCGTTCTTCTCCGAACAGGCTGCCTCGCAGGCATGACAGGCAATGCAGTTGTCGGCATTGAAATAAAAACCGTGCTGCTTGTAGCGGTTCGGGTTGTCCGGGACGCTGCTGTCACCGTTGATGTGCAGTGACTGGCCACGTAACGGGTCGCCTTCCGGCACCGTTTCTATGGACTTGCCGTAACGATTGGTCTGCGGGTGTTCGACCTGCGGCACGAAGGCATAGCCCGGTTCCCCGGGGCGTGGTTCAAACATGACGCCCGCACTTGCTGGATTGCCTGCAGGAGTGCCGTCCCCGGCGCGGTTTGCGGCGAGACGCCGCTCCTGCAGGTGTTGGATAAACTTTCATCAAAATGCCCTGGCAGCCAGGTTGCGCACGGCGGCGGCTTCCTGGTCGGTGATGGCCTCGATACGCACGGCACACTGCTTGTAGGCCGGTTGCCGTGAATGCGGATCGAGCAGGCCAAGCGACAGGCGGTTCACGCATTCATGAAAGTGGAACGGGATGAACACCATGTCGCGTGCCACGCGCTGCGTGCACTGCACCATGACGACGGCATCGCCACGACG
>Ga0316191_10001327_pt1 | contig 17319 bp, 12 predicted proteins | sample Eddworburr2cm_MG_FD_204928 | JGI IMG/M metagenome (GOLD analysis project Ga0316191, IMG submission 204928) | Coastal sediment microbial communities from Maine, United States - Eddy worm burrow 2 cm | ecosystem: Environmental > Aquatic > Marine > Coastal > Sediment | place: USA: Maine...
TGTCTTGTCCTCCGAAGCGACCCATACAAAACGTGACTGCGATTTACTTTCCTTGTAGGCCGAGACCCGGAAACGGCGCACATGGAAACTGCAACTTATCAGGAGTTGCTCGAATTTCTTACTTGGCTCAGCCGACCACACCGCCAGGCACCCCTGATCACGCAGCGCTTGGCGACAGGCCCCAATTCCTTCACGACCGTAAAGACGGCGGTTCCCGGTATCGGTCATCGCATTGGGACCATTATCTATATCCAGCAGAATCGCATCGAATCTGCTTCTGGAACGTAAGATAAGCTCGACGATATCGCCCGTCTTGAGGTCAACTCGTTCGTCCCCCAGCGGCCGGCCGTTGAGTTCCCCGAGGAACTCACGATTCCATTCGACGACAGCACCCAACAGTTCACCCACCACCACTTGGGCGTCGGGGTTGAGCATGTCGAGTGCCTGGCGCAGGGTATAACCCATACCCAATCCGCCGATGAGTATTCTGGGTGCCTGGCGACCACCCAGATGCGCACAACCCAGCCGCGCCAGCGACCGTTCCGACTCATGGCGGCGACTGTGCATCAAGTCCTGACCGTTGATTTCGATCGCAAAATCATTGTCATGCTGATATAGCACCATTTTGCCGCCGTCCGGGGTCCGGGCCGCAGCTATTTTCACTCTCGGTTTCATGACGGCGTCCTAGAGGTGACAAGTGGAGGGTGACAACCGGCAGCCCATCTCTTGTCGGACCAAGTTAGGTGTTTGTATTTTACAAAAAATTTGCCATATATCCCGACATTTGTCACCCACTAAAATTTTGGCTCACTCGAAAAGAAGGTGAAGTTATCAAATCGAAAGAAATATTATCAATAATGTTTAAAGGTTTGACCATAAAAGCATCGCCGCATACGCCCGCCATGGTTTCCAGGAGCGGGCCATGTCTTTAAGCAGTTTTTCAGGTGCAGGTGCTCCATTGGAGGAAACAGCCTTTAGCAGACCCAGATCTGAATAAGGAAATGCATCAGTACTTTTTATGGTCCTCATTATAATATACTGGGCAGTCCATTCGCCAATTCCCTTTATTTCTAGCAATGCCCTTTTTAGATCAGCAGGATCAGAGGATGGGTGAAAAATAACGCTGCCCTCTATCATTGCTTTTGAAAGATGCTTAATGGTTGAGACCCTGGTTTTTGTAAGACCAACACCTTCAAAATCAGATATAGCCAGAATTTCAGGGCCAGGGAACACATTTGTCAGGCCGAATTTATTCGGCATATTAAGTTTTTTCCCATACTTTGAAGCAATCCTGCCAATGATGGTTGTGGCTCCTTTTACAGATATCTGCTGTCCGACAATTGCCCTTATACAGAGCTCAAAAGAATTAAATGATCCCGGAACCCTGATACCCGGGTTTTGTTTTATCAGACTACTGAGAAACTTGTCTTTTATTAAAAGATCATCAATTTGTTTTACAGGCGCATTCAGATCAAAAATATTTTTCACGGTTTCCGTGATATAAAACAGCTTTCTTATATCAGGAAATTCAACTTCCAGATTTACTCTATTCTCCCTATTCTTACAGGATACGGTGATAAATCCTGTCGTATTATCTATTTCTATGCTTCTGCTGTAGATCTCAGCGTTTACAAATTCAACACCAGGTATCGCTCTCATTTTCAGAAAACCGGTTATCTGTCCAAAATTAAACGGTGGCTGAAAAGAAAGATGCAAAATATTGGGTTTAGATGTGGATTTTTTGGATTTCCGCAATGCTGATGGGGGTTTATTATAGATCTTCTTCAATTGATAGTTAAAATTGCGGATACTTTTATACCCTGAAGCAAATGCAACGTCTGCCATGGAAAGACTGGTTTCTGTTATGAGCTTTTTTGCAAACAGCAGTCTTACTGCATTGATGACGGATGAAGGGGTCGTTTCCAGGTACTTTTTGAATAGTCTGCTAAGATGTTCACCGGATATGCCGAGTTTATTCCCCAGTAATTCAAGATCGTAATCTTGCTCAATATTCTGACTTATAAGCTTCAATGCCCGCAGGATAACGACAGAAGTTCCCATCCAAGCTGCCGTACCTGGTGTACACTCGGGATGGCATCTTAAACATGGTCTGAAGCCTGCGTCAATGGCAGCTCCTGCACTTTTGTAAAATTCCATATTTGAAAACTTGGGGGTTTTTGCAGGACAAACCGGCCTACAGAATATTCCGGTGGTTTTCACAGCGATAAAAATAAGACCGTCAACCGCCGCAGCTTCTGATAATACAGTGTTGCGATATGTTTTTTCTGATATTTCCATATACTTTAAAATTAATTCTCTCTTTAAACATGTTCCTCTTTACTTCCAGAGATTCAAACGTTGAAAACCGACTGGCCATCACTAAAACCATTATGGTTAGGGTCGCGGAAATAAATAAATTCACAAAGATTGCGCCGGATTTTGGTTTGCCTTCAAGGCGCGCCAAGAGGAGCATATTGTCTATATCTAACTTTTGGCGCAACGCCGATGGCGGGCCAAAAGACAAGTCCGCCGGGGCGGATTGATTTATTTGATTCCGAGGCCCTTCCCGGCACGATAAGGATAAGCGATCCTTTTAAACCCCATTGAAGCAGTGCTGACGGTAAATGAAGTCACAAGCCTCCTGGGGGTGACAGTGGCGACAGTACGGAGATGGGGAAAAAGGAAATCATCAAAACCTACCTATATAATGATCGAAATGGATGCCTTTATGAGCATCCCGGGAATTTACTGATTTTCGTAAGTCATATCGCCTTGCAGGTAGGATTTAGCAAAGACTTATTTAGCGCTGATAGCGAGATATCGCTTTCATCTGAATATAGCCATTTTTTCATATCGGCTTTGATATTCGGCACCTACCAAAAGGATTTTCTGCGCTTTTTCGCTCCTGATATAGGCATCGCAGATTTCCAGTCCATGCAGAAACCCGGTGCATTGCTGAAAGCTTGTGATTATCACAAAACCCATCAGAAATCAAAAAAGATCAGATATTGAGAATATCAAAACCGCGCACTGCTTGCCAAAGCAGGCAATATTGCGGTGTTCATCCAGCTCTGAACAATTGTATCAGTATTCCTCACAACCGACATGCGGCTTCCGGGACATCCATTAAGCTATGCGTTGATATCGATGATTGCCGGGATCTTCCTGCTGCTCTTTTTCGGCTTTGCGTTGACGCGCATTCTCAAAATGGCTTTTTGGAAGGGGCACCCTGAAGTGGAAAAACAGCATTGGGGATGGTGGATTCTTTATATATTCAGCAAAATAGTTCTACCCATCATCCGGCCCGGTGTAATCACCGCCGCCCTTTTCGCGTTCATACTGAGTTTTGACGAAGTCGTTATTGCGGCCTTCATCGGCGGGTACCGCATGACCACCCTGCCCAAAAAAATGTTTGAAAATGTCAGAGATGAAATGGACCCCAGGGTCGCCGCCATTTCGACTATCCTTGTGTTGATCGGTGTGCTCTTGCCGTTGACCATCGGCCGTCTCAATCGACAGCGCTGCGCGCGACTAGCACCCCGAAATTATTGGCGGTAAATTTCTCCGGCACGCATAACGAACGAGACATTGGACAGGGCCCTTACATTGACGGTCGGGTCCTCATCGACGATAATAATGTCCGCCTGCTTGCCGACTTCAAGCGATCCGATCGTCTGCGCCAGGTTCATGGCTTCGGCCGGGGTTTTAGTGGCGGCCACAATGGCCTGCATGGATGTCATGCCGCCTTCCACCATGGCGTCTAATTCCTGCCAAAATTGATCGAAGCGCGTAAACGGCAGGCCCGCATCGTTGCCGGCCACACATCGAACGCCGGCAGCCAGGAATCCATTGAGGGCTTTCAGTTTTTCCTCAAAACTGTAAGGCATGCGCTGGAGCCGCTCCTCCTCTTCGGGCGTAATATCCCCTTCCTGTTTTTTTTGATTTATTCCGACGATCCAATCTCGGTAAAGCTGGATGGTGGGGGTCACATACATGCCTGCGTCGGCCATCTTTTCCGCGAGTCGGGGGTCAAATTTCAATGTGCCGTCCGGAAGTTCGCAACACCCATGTTCCATTTGGTCGACGCCGGCCGCGATGGTATTTTCCATCCCGGGTATTCCGCGGCAGTGCGTCGCAACGGTTTTACCGATTCTATGAGCCACCTCCACGGCGGCGGCCAGCTCCGGGATCGAGTAAGAAGCGCTGCCGGGGTATGAACCCGGTGTTCCGCCACCGGTGGCCATGAGCTTGATAAAATCAGCCCCATGCTTTAGCTGCTGTCTGGTCGCTTTGGTAATCTCTTCCGTCCCGTCCGCCTCAAGGCCCCAGCACCAGGCATGACCGCCGGTCATGGTCATGGGAGGGCCGCTTAGTATCAGACGCGGCCCTTTCGTAATTCCCAACTCGATAGCGGTCCGCAATCCGAAGGTTACGCCATGCATGTCACCGCAGTCACGCAAGGTAGTAACCCCGCTCATCAATGACAGGCGGGCATTTGCGGCGGCCGTGAGCAGCCACACTTCGTCGGATTGAGACGGGAGGGTACCCAGTGGTCTGCCGTCGGCCGGCAAACAGAGGTGCGCATGGCTGTTAACAAGGCCTGGAAGTGCGAAATTATCCGAATAGTCGTGTATCTCGGCCATCGGATCGAGGCCCGGCATATCCGCTTGGCGCCCGATCGCACGGATGATTTCCCCCTCGATTATCATAAATGAATTTTCAACCAAAACACCGTTGTCAACATCTGCCAATCCTTTCACCTTGATAACTTTCTGCATTTCCTACCTCCACCGCGTTAGATTTTCTTCCAGACAATTATTTTAGGCGGCGCTATCGAGAACCGCCGGTAGGTCCATTAATTTATAGACAACTCCCGAAAACAAGTAAAGATCTAGTTGGGTATCACCTTCTCCATTGAGATTAAAAGTTCATTTTTTAAATCGTCACCGGTTCGATAGTTATCCTTGGTAGCCCAGCCATCGGTTAACTGATGCATCCAGTATATTGGTTTTGGTGGTGTTTCCATCCATACTATTAAAGCACTGAAGTCTGCACCGCGATATTTTTCAAAAACATTTTCATGCACCGCACGGACACCTTTGTCCCGTCACATGGGACAGGTGGGGGAGAGTAAGGCTAAGAATCGGATTTTCTCATGATCAGTGTTAAATCGTTCTCTTAGCGATTCCAGAGAATTTCCCAGCTTAACTATACTCGGTGATTGGTTGTCATTTCTCATTCCAACATCCTCTCTCCCTCCAGGTTATATGATGCAATTCATCGGGTGCATCTTATCGAGCTAACCGCGGAATATTTTACAAATATTATCGATCCACAAGAATGTCAATGTGTTATTAAAATTCCGAGACGCTAAATATGTCCCTGTTATCCTGGTAGGAAAACGAAAAAAAATAGGGACCGGCAAGGCTGCCGATCCCCTATCGCATTATTGATTAAAGGGAGGAAAATGTTAAAATAGTCGGCCCGGGTAGCTAAACTGAAGCAACTTACAAGCCGTATAGATTAGCACTGGCGGTTAATGCTTCAATCTTGCTATGACCCCTTTTTTGAATTCTTCACCTTTGGCCTCATCTCCCACTTCACCAGCGATCCCTTCGAGCACGCTCTGCAGGTTTGCCTCGTTATTAAGATACCCAACCCTTGCAAAGTGTTCCTCACATATGATAACCGCCATGGGTCCTAAATACTCCGTTGCAACCACCTCAATCGCTTGCCTGGCAACTCCGTTTTGGTTCTCTGAAGGTTCGGTTTTAGACGCCGGTTCGGTGATTTTTACTGCTGTTGCAGGATTAATTTCACTGATCCCCAGAAATTCAAAGAGCGCATTGGATGACGGCAGCGAGGCATCTGCTTCGCTGTAACGCAAAACACCCGGCGCGAAAGTACAGTGCCCTGCCCTGACTTTTCGGATGTTCTCCAAGGCAGCGCGCCCTTTAGATTGACGGTAGGCAACCCCAATAATTTGGCCATCCTTAATACTGATTGAGGCATAGTGGTTCTCCCTGGTCGCCACAGAGAAAGTGCCCGTATCTCCAGCATCACATATGTGCCGGAGTTTCCAAATTATTTCCTTGTAGCTACTTATTTGTTTTTCTTTGGACATGATTCTGATCCATTGCTGAACTTCATTACAAATGGCTACGGCGCAATACCGGGCGGCCACTTTTTTATTGATATTATCACGCTTAAACAGTTCGAAACGTGGATTAAGAAGCCTTGGCCGGTTTGCCCGAAGTTTTGCCGATCAGAACCTGCTGTCCCCGCGGAGCACCCCCAAGCACCGTTTGAACATATTTTCGATCACCATAATACCTGGTTTTCTTGCCCTGATACGAAATTTCTAAATTTAACATCTGTGATTCCCGACACCCAACATAAGAAAACTTGCATTCTTGACTGCATGTTGTTAGAAAAAGACCGAGCAGGCCTAATAGCATTCATAACCGCTATAGAGGTATTAAGGGGGGGATTTATGGAATACGTAATTTTAGGAAACGGCATTGCCGGTGTCTGTGCGGCTGAAACCATCCGGCAATTAGATGGCGGGGGCGGCATCACCATGGTGGCGGATGAAACTTTTACACCGTACAGCCGGCCCATGATCAGCATGGTTCTGGCCGGACAGGTGGCATCGGACCAACTACCCATCCGAAGCAGCAGCTTTTACGAGGACTTGCAAATCACTGCTGTGCTGGGGAACCGGGTTTCTGAAATCGATGTGGATCAAAAACGGGTAATGATCCATAGCGGCCCGGCCCTGCATTTTGACAAGCTGCTGATTGCAACGGGTGCGGACCCCCGGCCGATCAAAGCCGAAGGTATGAATCTGAAAAACATTTTTTTCATGCGAACCGAGGCCCATATTCGCAATATGCTGGCGGCAATCCCCCAGACAAAAAAAGCGTTGGTCCTGGGTGGCGGACTTGTCGGATTCAAGGCGGCCTACGGCCTGCTTCAGAGAGGACTCGATGTCACCATGCTGATCACATCGGACTACCCCCTCTCCATGCAGGTAGATGCAACCGCCGGCAGACTGATTCTCGATGAGCTCCGGGATTACGGCCTTAAGGTCAGGGTGGGCATAAGCGTCGAGGCATTTGACGGAAACGGGTCTGTGACCGGCGCTCATTTGTCGGATGGGACGCGCACCTCCTGTGACCTGGTAGTGGTGGGCAAAGGTGTTCTGCCCGCTTTGTCATTTGTGCCGCGGGATAAAATCGATATCGATCTGGGTATTCTGGTGAACGAACAGATGGAGACGAGCACCGCCGGCATATTTGCCGCCGGTGACGTCGCTGAGTGTGTCGATATTTCACGCAAAACGCGATGGGTCAATGCCATCTGGCCCGAAGCCGCCACCCAGGGCCGTATTGCCGGAATCAACATGGCAGGCCGTCAAGTCAGCTACAAAGGTAGCCTGAGCCGCAATGTCTTGAGGATTCTGAACCTGGACGTGATGACCATGGGGCTGGTGAATCCGCCCGAAACTCCCGAATACGAAGTCATCTGTGCCGGCGAACCGCGCCGCAGGACGTATCGCAAGCTGGTTTTTCGTAAAAACATTCTGACCGGAGCAGTTTTGATAAACGCCATTGAGCAGGGTGGTATTTTTATGGGTCTGATTCAGAATGAAATCCCGCTCAATGTCCCGAACAGCGTTCTGTCGCAGCCATCCTTTAACGTTAAACAACTGATGATTTAAAAGGAGGTCCTATGAAACAAGTTGTGGTTCACCCGGAAAGATGTGTGGGCTGTATGCAGTGCATGGCCGCCTGTGCCGTCGCGCATTCGCAAACCAAACAAATGCATACAGCCATAATGGAAGCCCCCCTGCCCAAACCGAGGGTGCATGTGGGGGTGGGTCTGTATGGAGAAGGTTTCCCCAACCGCTGCAGACACTGCAACCCGGCGCCCTGTATGCCGGCCTGCCTGTCCGGCGCCATATTCCGCGATACGGAAACAGCGACGGTGCTGATTAACCCCGACACCTGTATTAACTGCGCCTCCTGTGCCATGGCCTGTCCCTACGGGGTCATCCGCTTTCATGAGGATTGGGTCGCCCCGCCGGGGAAAACGATTGCAGCCAAGTGTGACAACTGTGATGAGCGCAGGGCCAAAGGCTTGATACCGGCCTGTGTAGAGGTATGTAAATCAGGCGCCCTGACGTATGAAGAAATGGCCGCTGCCATGAAGAAAAAAACCGATGAGATTGCCCGCAGCGTATCGGCCGCGGCCATGGAAGAAAGTCATGTTCCGGCAGGTCTCGCTTTGTTGGCCGCCGCCAAAAAGGCCCAACTGGCCACTTATGACCACTGAATTCAAAGGGAGGAATTATGGACGCAATATATGAAAATTATACGGTTACCGAAGACGGCCGGGCGCTATTGAAAAAAGCCGAAAACGATCAGGTTGAAACGGTGTGGGACCGCCACAAGGCCCAGCAGCCCCACTGTGGATACTGTGAAACGGGGCTAAGCTGCCGCAACTGCATCATGGGCCCCTGCCGGGTGGATCCCTTCGGTGAAGGACCCCAGCAGGGGGTATGCGGAGCGGATGCCGACATTATCGTCGCTCGCAACCTGGCCCGCATGATCGCCGCCGGTGCGGCCAGCCATTCCGATCACGGCCGCGACCTGGTGGAGGTGCTGCTCAAAGTCGCCGAAGGTAGGGCTCCCGGATATTCCATCAAGGAACCGGGAAAACTGCGCAGCGTGGCCACCGAATACGGTTTGGCGGTGGACGGCAAGGACGACCTGACCCTGGCCGGCGAACTGGCCGATGCCATGCAGGAAGATTATGGTACCCGCAAATCGTCTGTTACACTGCTGGCCCGGGCGCCTGAAAAACGCAGAGCCGTCTGGGAAAAAGCCGGTATCATTCCCCGGGGCATCGATCGGGAAACCTCGGAAGCGATGCATCGCACCCACATGGGGGTAGACAATGACTGGGTAAGCATTCTGCTGCATGCTATGCGAAATGCCCTGTCAGATGGATGGGGTGGATCGATGATCGCCACCGAAGTATCGGATATTCTCTTCGGTATTCCCCAGCCGAACAAAAGCACGGCCAATATCGGGGTGCTCCAGGAGGACAAAGTAAATATTGTCGTCCACGGCCATAACCCCGTCGTATCCGAGACCGTTGTCGCCGCCTGCAATGCGCCAAAATTGTTGAAACTGGCCGAAGAAAAGGGCGCTAGCGGCATCAATCTGGTCGGGGTCTGCTGCACGGGCAACGAACTCATGATGCGTCACGGTCTTCCCATGGCCGGCAATCATCTGATGACCGAACTGGTGCTCGTCACCGGTGCGGTCGAGATGATGATCGTCGATTACCAGTGTATCATGCCGTCCATCGGCCAAACGGCCGCTTGCTATCACACCAAAATGATCTCCACATCGGAAAAAGCCAAATTTCCGGGCATGGAGCATCACGAATTCTCACCGGAAAACGCTTATGAAAAAGCGCAAGAACTGGTCAAAGCGGCGGTTGATAACTATTCGCGACGTAATAAAAACAGGGTTGCGATCCCCGCCATCCAACCCCAGGAGGTCGTCAGCGGTCTTTCAGTGGAGGCGGTCATCAATGCGCTTGGGGGCACACCCGATCCGCTGATCGAGGCCATTAAAGCCGGCAAAATCCGGGGAGCAGTCGGCGTTGTCGGCTGCAACAACCCCAAAATCAAGCACGACTACGGCCATACGCATTTGACCAGCCAATTGATCGCCAATGACATCCTGGTCCTGGATACCGGCTGTGTATCGGTGGCCCATGCCAAAGCGGGCTTTAAAACCCTCGACGCATTGGAGCAGGCCGGCCCGGGTCTCAAGGAAGTTTGCGGCGCCCTGGGCATCCCCCCCGTTCTCCACGTGGGCAGTTGCGTGGACAACGTGCGCATCCTGGTCCTGGTGGCGGCCCTGGCCAACACTCTGGGCTGTGATATCAGCGATCTGCCCGTGGCCGGGTCGGCGCCGGAATGGTATTCGGAAAAAGCAGCCACCATCGGCTGTTATTTTGTTGCTTCCGGGGTCTTCACCCACCTCGGCCCCATGCCACCGGTTACCGGCAGTATGAATGTGGTCAAACTTTTAACCGCAGGGCTGGAGGATGTGGTCGGTGCAACCTTTGCCGTTGAGGCCGATCCGCAAAAAGCATCCCGCATACTCATCGGCCACATTGAAAAGAAGCGCAAGGCGCTGGGTCTCGATTCCCGCGAAGCCTGATCCGTGTTTTCCAAATTAACACCGCCCGGCCGCACCTATCCATGCGGCTGGGCACAGTAATAGAGCGCATTCGCATTTGTCGGGTGCAGTTTGATTAAAGATGTCACCACCAGCGCATAAAATCTTCCTTGACAACCAAATCCACCTTCGGTAATTGAATACTAATACTTTCCGCTCATTATACGATTCCATATGTTGAGCTGCATCCGAATTCGGCAAACAATTCACTATTTTCGCTTATTCAGCTCTCAAAAAGAGAGTTCTTATCAATTAAATTCCCATAATGCCATTTAGAGGAGGTCAAAGACGCCAAGTTGCGATCAAATTTAAAAAAAGTTCGCGGGGTGCGCTTTTCCCACCTTGCGTTGCAGAGAGGGAAGATTATGGCCGGCCTCTTCCCTTATGGCAGGGTAAAAAAGCCGGCTTAACGGCGAGCCCAAAGCCCCCCAATTGGTGACTCGCCCTTTGATACCCAAAAAGGAGGCGCAACCATGAAAAAGAGAAGATTTTTCGTCACAGCATTCATTCTGGCTCTGGTCTTTTTCACCCATGGTTCTGTTTCGGCCAAGGAAATCAAAGTTCTTTCCCAATTTCCCATGAGTGGCCCGGTGGGATCGCTGCCGGAATTCGGCTGGGGATATATCGACGGCATGACCTGGATTAATGGGGAAGGCGGCGGTGTCAACGGCAAAAAGATCACCTGGTACCTGGAAGATTTCCGTTACAATCCCACGGTGGAGGTGGCCAATTTCAATAAATACGCCGCTGAACACAGCAAAGACGAACTATTGATGGCGACCGGCTACATCACCGGCGGGCTCAAGCCGCTGATTGAAAAGGTAAATGTAGAAGAGAAAATTCCCTGGCTCGACGGCTCTTACTCGACGGAGATCTTCGGTGAAGAAGGCGGCCCTTCCAAGTACCCCTACTACTATTCTTTAGGGGGGACTTATGGCAACCAGATAAGGGTCCTCCTGAGGTGGATCGATGAAAATCACAAAGCCGAGGGCAAACCGCGCGTCGGCTTTGTCTACAGCCCCACGGCCTGGGGCAGGGACGGCATGCCCGAAGGCATCGCTTACGCCAAGAAGTTGGGTTTTGAGGTGGTGGCCGAGATTGAATATCCCTATACGGCCACCGATGCCACCAACGAATGCATGCGGCTGCGCAAAGCCAAGGCTCAGTATGTCGTCTACCACGGCTATTCCGGTGCCACCAGCCACACGGCCATCTTCTTTAAAACCGCCAAAAAAATCCTCAAGGGCGTCCAAATGATGGGAACCCATTACACGACCGGCAGGTTCCCGATCCTGGTTGCTCAAGAAGCTTATGACGGATATGTCGGGGTGGCCACCCGGCCCTTTTTGGATGCAGTGCCCCGCGCCGAAACGCCCATGGACAACACCATGGTGAAGCTTGCCCATGATTTTGCCAAAAAGTACCGGCCGGAAGAATATGAAAAAGGCCTCAAAGCGGGCGGAATCAAAGATATGTTCCTCTACACCGACGGACTGACCTATGCCCTCATGATTCAGAAGATACTTACGGAGGCGGATAACAAATACGAACTCACCCGCGAAGGGGTCAAAAAGGCCCTCGACAACATGGTTTGGGACTTCAAAGGCATGTTTGACGGCAAAACATTTTCTTATAAATCCCATACGATTCCCATGCTGCAGATTTTCAAAGCCCATGTAAAAATGGTCAAAATGGGAGACAAAATGGTGCCCACCGGAGCGGTGGTCCCCATCAGCGACTGGATCAACACGGACGAAATTCAGTGGTAAAGGCGGACAAGTATCGAAATTCTAATGTTCAAATTTCGGTTGAACTTAGCTCCGCTTTGCTCCGCAATTGGAATGATGGCCGTAAAAAGCATATTGATTTCAATATATTATAGAAATTCCGAGGCGTTAAAATAGTCGAGGTAAAGGTCACCATGATCGATCTTCTTCAAACCCTGGGCTCCGGCGTGCTGGTGGGGCTTGTCTATGCCCTGCTGGGCCTTTGCATTGTCATCATCTTCAAAGCATCAGAGGCGTTCAATTTTGCCATCGGCGAGTTTCTCATCATCGGCTCCTTTCTTTTTTATGTCCTGTTTTTCAATGACACCCTGCCTTGGCATAAAGCCTTGCCTTTGGGGCTGCTGATATTTTTATTTTTCTCTTTTACTTTGGTAACCGACAGGCATCTTCACCTGCGAATTGCGATTCCCTTGGGTTTTGCAGCCGGCACGCTGGTCTTTTTTATATTTTTTGTCGGCCTCAAACTACCCTCTCTGATTGCCAGCCCTGTGCTTCGCTTCGTGGTTGCCCTTCCCTTGGGATTAATGGCTGCAGGGGTCGTGGGGGCCGTGGTGGAAAGATTTACCATCAAACCCCTGCTGGGACGCTCACCCATCGCCATGACGATCGTAACCCTGGGTTTGGGCTTTTTCTTGAGGGCCTGCATCCAGTTGATCTGGGGATCTCACTCCTATTCATTCTTTCTCGACCTGCCGGATATCACCCTTGAAATGGGAGAATTTCTGTTTTTATCGGACCCGATCTGGGCCGGTATTCTGTCCTTGCTGACTTTTGCACTGGTGATTGTCTTTCTTTTTCGCACACGCTGGGGCCTGGCTATTCGGGCGACCTCGGAAGACCAGGCCAAGGCCATGGCTTTTGGCATCAACGCCCGCTTTGTCCTGTTGATGGTCTGGGGAATCAGCGCACTGTGCATTGCCGTTGCCGGCATCATGATCTCTAATTTTGGTGCCCTATCAGCCGGTATGGGATTCGTGGGCCTGCGGGCCATCCCCGTGGTGCTCATCGGCGGGATGGACAGCATTGGCGGGGCCTTGGTCGGCGGAATTCTGGTTGGGTTGTGCGAGGCCGTTGCGGGCAGTTATATAGAACCTTTAGGGCTTATCGGCTTTAAAGAAGTAGCGCCCTATTTACTGCTGCTGATTGTACTTTTTATCCGGCCTTACGGCCTTTTCGGGACCGTTCGGATTGAAAGGGTATAGACATGCTGACCATTGAAAATCTGCGGGTTGTGTATCACGACGTTATCTCCGTTTTGAATGGGGTTTCCCTGGAAGTTAAGCAGGGAGAAATTTTAATTATCATCGGGACCAACGGTGCCGGGAAGACCACGCTGCTGCGCGCGGTTTCCGGTATGATCGATTTTTATGACGGGGATATCATTGAAGGCGACATCAAGATGGCAGACACTTCCATTAAGGGTCTCGATGCCACCGATATCATGAAGCGTTATGGCGTTACTTATGTAATGGAAGATCGACCGGTGTTCTGGTACCTTACGATCGAAGAAAATTTAAGAGCTGCGGCTTTCTCCCGCTGGGACAAACGGGTAAAAACCGATATGGAAAAGGTCTTTGAGTTTTTCCCCGTGCTGCACACCATGCGGCACAAAAAAGCCGGCTATGCCTCAGGCGGTGAACAGCAAATGCTGGCAATCAGCATGGCCTTAATGACCAAACCGAAAATACTGCTGCTAGATGAACCTTCCCTGGGACTGGCTCCCCTGATCACCGAGGAGCTTTTCGATATCATCAAACGACTCAACGAATCTGGAATCACCATCGTACTCGTGGAGCAGAACGCCCATGCCGCCCTTAACATCGGCACCCGCGGTTATGTTGTTGAGACCGGCCGTATTGTTCTTGACGGAATGGCGCAAGAGCTTTTGGAAAATGAAGATGTGCGTGAGTTCTACCTGGGATCCGGGGAAAAAGAACGCAGAAGCTATAAGGACGCCAAACGGTACAAAAGGCGCAAACGATGGCTATGACAGCAGTAAAAACAGACATCCTTGTGGAAATTGAAGATTTGCATCTTTCTTTCGGGGGCGTCAATGTACTCAATGGGATTAATCTATCCGTGCAGCGGGGCGATATTTTCTCCATCATAGGACCCAATGGTGCCGGCAAGACCAGCCTGCTTAACTGCATTAATATGCACTACCGGCCCAAGCGCGGCGACATCACATTCGATGGCAAGCAATTAAATGACCTCAAACCCCACGCCGTCGCCGCGCTGGGAATTGCCAGAACCTTTCAAAAGGTCGAGCTTTTCCATGGCATGACCGTGCTGGACAATATTAAGCTGGGCCGCCATTTTCTCATGAAGTTCTCCATTGTGGGAAGCTTTTTGCGACTTCCCAACATCGTTCGCGATGAAATCAAGCATCGCGAAGAGATTGAGGAGGAGATCATCGATTTTATGGGCCTGTCAAGCTTTCGTTATTCACCGGTGGGAATCCTCCCTCTCGGCGTGCGCAAAAGGGTCGATATGGCCCGCGCTCTGGCCATGAGACCCAAATTGCTCCTACTGGATGAAATAATGTCCGGCATGGCCGTTGAGGAGAAAGAGGACATCGCCAGCTATATTATGGATGTCGAACGCGATCTGGGAGTGACCATTATCTGGATCGAGCACGATCTGGCCGCAGTTATGGACCTTTCCAAGCGCGTTTGTGTCCTGAATTTCGGAACCAAAATCGCAGAAGGATCTCCTGCAGAAGTCCAAAAGGATCCCCAGGTCATCGAAGCTTATTTAGGGAGGCAGAAGGGAAGTGAACGCTAATAAGTAGTTTGACACGTTATAATTTTCAGGCTTTTTACTTTTGTTTTCCCCGTTTCAAGCATTTGAACATTAGAATTTGATATTTGTTTCGCATTTCGATATTCGAGTTTCGTATTTTTATATGTCACTATATGGAGATGTACAAAATTAAAGCCAATTTCAGGTAAACACCAATACCCAGCACCACATAAAGGCTATCCCATGCTTGAAAATACCCTGATCGGTCTGGTCGTAAAAAATGGGATCGAGATGCCCAATGATGTGGCCATGCGGGAAAAGCGCTACGGTGTGTGGAGCCCAATGACATGGCGCGAATTACAGCAAAAGGTTCAACACTTTGCTTTGGGATTACGCGCCTTGGGATTTGAAAAAGGTAACAGCCTGGCTATCATCGGAGACAACAAACCGGAATGGGTGATCGCCGAGCTGGGGTGCATGGCCGCCGATGGACTGCCCACCGGCGCCTACCCGGACAGCCTGGCCGAGGAGATGGAATACATGATCTCCTATTCGGAGGCCAGGTTTTTGGTGGTGCGCGACCAGGAACAGGTAGATAAAATCCTCGTCATCTGGGACAAAATCAAGGTTAACATCGAGAAAGTGATCGTATGGGACTCACGGGGCATGAGCCACTACTATGCGGGACACCCTTTTCTGGAGCGCTTTGAAAACGTATTGGCATTAGGGGCCGCAGAAGAGCATAGTCAAAAGGACTATCTGTCGAAAAAAGCCCGGGAAATCGATCCTTGTCAGCCGGCCATGATGCTGACCACATCCGGGACCACCGGTCTACCAAAACTGTCCATGCTCAGTCACGAGAATCTCATCTTTGCCTGTGAGAGCTTCGGCCAGGTAGTGAAGATGGAAAAGGGGGATGAAATTCTCTCTGCAGCGCCCCTGTCCTGGATTGGTGAGCAGATGTTTAACGTCGTCCGGTTTCTGAAGGTTGGCGCCCATTATAATTTCCCGGAAGAAACCGAGACCCTCCGCAAAGATCTCCTGGAATTGCAACCGTTTCATTTCGGCGGGACCCCGGTGGTATGGGAATTTCTTATATCCACCATCCAGGCCGCTATGGACAACGCCGATTTTGTCAAGCGCTATTTTTACAATCTGGCCATTCGCAGTGCCCTGAAAGTCACCGAAGCCGAGCTGTCCGGTGAATTTCCCGGGCCATGGAATCGATTGTTGTACCGTATTCTCAACTTCCTGGTTCTGCGGCCACTCAAGAACAAAGTCGGCCTGGGACGGGTGAAGGTGGCGATAACCGGGGGCGGAGCCATTTCACCGGAGGTCTTTAAGTATTTCAAGGCCCTGGGTCTCGATCTGCGCCAGGTTTTCGGCCAATCCGAATGCAGCGGAATCGTCACCACCCACCGTGGCGACGACGTAAGACCCGAGACCGTGGGTCTACCGATTCCCGGTGTGGAGGTCAGGCTCTCTGAGGATGGCGAGATTCTCGTACGAGGAAAAAACACCCACCTGGGGTATTTTAAAAAAGAAAAAGCCACCCTGGAGTGCTATACAGCGGATGGTTTCCTTCGAACGGGAGATGCCGGGTATTTCGGTCAGGACGGACACCTGTACGTCTTCGATCGCGCCAAAGACATCATGAATCTTGATGACGGGACCCGGTTTGCCCCTCAAGACATAGAGACCCGGCTGAAATTCAGCGCCTACATCAATGAAGCCATGGTCTGCGGAGGGGATCGCGCTTATGTCGCGGCCATTGTAAGCATCGATCTCGAGAATGTCGGCAACTGGGCCAAAAAGAGAGGCATCTCTTTTACCACCTTCCAGGATCTATCCCAGAGACGTGAGGTATACGCGCTGGTGCAAGAGGAGATACGCAAGATCAATGAACGCTTCCCGGAGAATATTCGCATAAAAAAGTTTGCCATTCTGCTGAAGCAACTTCATCCCGATGACGGCGAATTGACCCGGACCAGAAAGGTGCGGCGTCAGTTTGTCAACGAGAGATACCAAACCCTGATCGCAGATCTTTATCTATCCAGAAAGCAGCATGATCTGAATATTGAGATCCGCTATGAAGACGGCCATATCTCGACCTTTAAAGGAACGCTTGCGATTGAAGAGGTGTATGCTTGAGAGCGCTATCCGAAATCTACAATGACTACTTTTCTGCTACCGCGGTCTTCAGCTATCGCGAAGACGAACGAATCTTTCGTACGCGTTTCATGCGGGCCTGGTTCTGCGTTCTGCTCGCCCTTATCGGCCTCATCTTTTTAGGATCACTCGTGGGTCTGGGTGCCAATGAATACCACTATTTCATCATGAATCTGATCCTGATCAATCTGATAGCCGCCATAGGCCTTCAGCTCCTGATCGGTTTTACAGGTCTTCTGTCCCTCGGGCATGCCGCTTTTATGGGAGTGGGGGCCTACACCTCCGCCCTGTTGGTGACCGCATGGGGATGCCCTTTTATTCTTTCAATACTCCTAGCCGGTCTCGGTGCTGCTTTCTTG
>Ga0316191_10001328_pt1 | contig 17315 bp, 13 predicted proteins | sample Eddworburr2cm_MG_FD_204928 | JGI IMG/M metagenome (GOLD analysis project Ga0316191, IMG submission 204928) | Coastal sediment microbial communities from Maine, United States - Eddy worm burrow 2 cm | ecosystem: Environmental > Aquatic > Marine > Coastal > Sediment | place: USA: Maine...
TCAGCGCGTTGGTGACACGCCCTGTTACCTGACCTTTGACATAGACTGCCTCGACCCAAGCTATGCTCCCGGCACGGGCACCCCCGTTATCGGCGGTTTGACATCGGACCGCGCGCTCAAGATCATCCGTGGATTACAGGGCATCAACCTGGTTGGCATGGACCTGGTCGAGGTCGCGCCTGCCTATGATCACGCCGAAATCACCTCACTAGCTGGCGCCACCCTGGCGCTGGAAATGCTCTATGTACTCGGCGCCAACAAGGGTTCCTGAAGCCGCAACCCGAGCTTGATGACGCTAATCCAGCGCTGGTATTTCACGTACGAACAGGGGTGCGTAGACATCCTGTTGTGACTCCAGGTCTCGCGCTGCCGAGTGCCCGTCATAGACCGCCGCGGCCACGGTGCCGGGGGCATTGCAATCGCCGATTGCACGCAGTGTTTGCAAGCTATCCTGATAAGCCTGAAGTGACTGGAACAAATTATCGTCAGGGTCACGTGAGGTGACCATCAGCAGCGTATCGAATTCAAGCACACGCCGCAGCCTGTCACTGTAGACGTTTGCGATTGTTGCTTCGCCAGGGCGGACTTCGCATATAGCATGCGAAGTCACGATGTCGACATCAAGCTCGAGTAGGCGCGCCTGGATTTTCGACTGCTCCAGTGTGTTTTTTGTCCATTCTGCAACCACCGACTCCGGGGTCAGCAGGCAAACCTCATGCCCTTGTGCGCGTAAGCGTTCAGCCAGGGTACTGCCCATGAAATAATGATCGTCGTCGTAGATGAGTACTCGTCCGCTGATGTCTGCGCCGGCCAAAATATCGTCCGGAGTCAGCGCCCGAACACTGTCGATACCGGCGATCGGAAAGGCATGAGTGCGACCACAGCCGTCATTACGCCAGTGCGATCCGGTAGCGACCAGTACATGTGGAATCTCCAGTGCAATCACATCCTCCGCGGTCAATCGATTCTCGAGATAAATATCGACATTAGCCTTCTGGCTGAGCTGGAATTCACGATAGTCACGCACCCGGGTATAGCTCGACATACCGGGCAGCTCGCTTTCACGATTTATTCGCCCACCGAGGGACTGCGACGCCTCGGCAAGGGTCACCTGGTAACCACGATTGGCGAGTTGCAGCGCGCACTCAAGCCCGGCAGGTCCGGCGCCGACCACCAACACTGCATCGTCGCTGGCCGCCGCTGCAATCTTCTCCGGGTGCCAGCCCTGCTTCCACTCTTCCCCCTGGGTCGGGTTTTGCGTGCAGCGAATCGGCGCCGCCATCATGTCCTGGGCGACGCAGATGTTGCAGCCAATGCATTCGCGTATGTCTTCGATACGGCCTTCATCGATCTTGCGCGGCAGGAAGGGATCAGCTATCGATGGCCGCGCCGCGCCGATCAGGTCGAGCACACCTCGCTTGATTTGAGATACCATGGTATCGGCCGAGGTAAAACGCCCGACACCCACCACCGGCTTGCTGGTCAGGGTCTTGACGAATGCGGTGTATTCTTCCTGGTAGCCTTCATTGGGTTCAAAGCGTGCGGTCGAAGAATCGTTACCCCAGCCACTGATGTTGACATCCCACAGGTCCGGAAGCTCGGCGAGCATTCCGACTATGTCCCTCCCCTCACTCTCCCATCGCAGCCCGTCAGCACCCAGCAACTCGTCGGTCGCAAAGCGAAATGCAATCGCACAGGTATCACCAACTGCCTCTTTAACATCGGTGATAATCTCCCTTGTGAGTCTGACCCTGTTTTCAAGGCTACCGCCGTACTCATCGCTACGCCGATTATATTGCTTCTTGAAAAAGTGTTGTAACAGGCTCATATCGTGCCCGGCATAAAGATAGACGATATCGTATCCCGCCTGCCGGGAGCGCCTGGCCGCGTCGACGTGCCAACGACGCAGGTCAGCGATGTCTCGCTTGCTCATCGCGCGCGCATGGGTCGGGTAACTGCCGTGCGCAACCCCGGCGCTCGGCGCCATGGGTGCGATACGGCTGTACAAGTTGACTGCGTGGATCGCGGGGTAACACAATTCGATGCCCGCAAGCGCACCATACTCATGCACCGCATCGGTCATCAGGCGGTGTTGCGGTATGTCGCGGTCATCCCAGAGACGCCCCTCGATAAAGGGTGATGCCTCGGAACTGGGATGAATCTCAACCTCTTGCGTACAAATGACACCCCAGCCTCCCTCGGCCTTGATCGCGCGGTTAGCCGCCTCGGCGCGAGGCCGACCATGGCCCAGCGAATTGCAGTGAGGGACCTGAAAAAACCGGTTAGGGGCAGTGACCGGGCCGATTTGCACCGGCTCGAAGAGGATGTCGTACTTTGGATCTCTGGCCATTACTTACTCTTATACCTTAATCTTTTTATGTTAATACGCGATCACGTTTGACTTCAGACTGCCGACTACCCAACTCACGCGCGGCCTTATGCCCCGCATACACCGCTGCGGCAATAATACCGGGCGCGCGACAATCACCAATACGCTGAAGCGACACAAGCCCGTGTTGCAGAAGCTCGCTACGATGCTGATCGAGTGCAATCCACAACGCGTCATCGGCGACACGAGAGCTGATCGGAATCAATTGATCGGCCGCCAGTTGCGACGACTGACCACTGTAAACGCATTCGAGTTGAACCTTTCCCAGGTCGAAACCAACCAGCCCTTTGGCAGTCACAAACTCCACACCGGCTTCGATCAATGCCCGCATTACGGGACGATGCTCCTCGGTATTATGACTCCATTCAGCCAGGGAATCTGAAGGCGACACCAATGCAACCTGGCAGCCACTGGCACTGGCGAGCAAGGCGATTGCACTGCCGAGATAATAGTGATCGTCGTCATAGATCACCACCCTGCCCTCGGGTAATTTCCCGCGCAAAATTTGCTCGACACCAATCACCTGGTCACTGTCACAACCAGCGAAGGCCGAATTACGCCAACGTCCGACCCCATCGCTGCGCCAGCTGGCCCCGGTCGCAATTATGACGTGCTCGCATGCAAGCTCGGCGATCGCGTCGACATCGAGCCGGTTATCGGGGTAGATGTCGACATTGACCATGCGTTGCAATTGCCCCAGGCGCCAGTCGCGAACTCGCGCGTATTCGGCCAGTCCCGGCAGGCGCGACTCCCGATTGATGCGTCCACCGAGTTCCTGCTCGGCCTCGGCCAGGATTACCCGATAGCCGCGCTGACCCAGCGCACAGGCAGCTTCCAGTCCTGCCGGTCCGGAACCCACCACCAGCACCGACTGATCAGCATGACGTGCCTCAGTGCGCTCCGGATGCCAGCCACGTCGCCATTCTTCGCCCATGGTCGGATTCTGCGTGCAGCGAATCGGTACACCCAGTGAATTATGGGCATAGCAAACGTTGCAACCAATGCATTCGCGGATATCCTCAAGCCGACCCTGCTCGATTTTGCGCGGAAGAAATGGATCTGCGATAGAGGGCCGCGCGGCACCGATCATGTCCTGCGTGCCACTGACGATCTGGCTCAACATGGTATCGGGTGAGGTAAAGCGGCCGACACTGACTATTGGTTTGCCGGTCAAAGCCCTGAGGCCTGCGATTGCTTCCTGGTTTGCCGCTTCCTTGATGAAACGCGAGCTACCCATCTCCAGATGATAATCGTTAACCGTGATATCCCACAGATCGGGCAGTTCAGCAAGGTATCCAAAACATTCGATCAATCCCTGGGGATCGATATCGAATTGCGGCGGGATCGAATAGCGTACTGCAACTGCAGCACGCCCAGAGACAATTTCGCTAACGTCCTCGATCACTTCCCGCAGCAGTCGTACCCGATTTTCGGCTACGCCGCCGTATTCATCGTCACGCTGATTGAAATAGGGATTAAGGAAGTTGTGCAGCAGATAGCCATGATTGCCATAAACATAAACGATATCAAAACCCGCATCGAGCGCCCGCTTTGCTGCATCGCGATGCATCTGCCGAAATGCCTGTATATCGTCCAGCGTCATCGCCTGGCTTTGTACCGGCACACCCTGTGTCGACTCGTTCGCCAGACTGGCTACATCCATGGAGACTTCGCGACTGTAAAGATTCGGGGTAGTAAACCCGCCATACCATAGTTCGACACCCGCCAGCGCACCTTCGGCATGTACCGCGTCAGTCATCAGGCGCAGGTTGCTTATGTCGTCCGCATCGCGCAGGCTGGCGCTCTGATAGGGAGAGTCGTCAGAGCTTGCGTGTATCGAACAATATTCGGTGCACACGACGCCCCAGCCACCTTCGGCCTTGACACCACGCATTGCCGCCATCATTTGCGGACGCTGGTAGCCCATACCGCTGCAATGCGGTACCTGGTAAAAACGGTTGGGCGCAGTAACGGGGCCCAGCTGAATGGGCTCGAACAGCGGATCGTAGCGCGAGTCTCGCGGCATGAATCAGCCTACCGCGGTTACTTTTCCCATCTTCAACATTCGCTCGTTGGTATCTTTCAGGCTGCCCTCTTCCGGCACTTCGTCGAGGCTGGCTACCGGCAGCAACTCGCGCAGCCTGTTTTGAAACGCAGCGACACCTAGCTCCAGGTCTGACAGCAGCACTCCGTCGAATGCACTGGAACGCATGCCCTCGGCCGCCCAGCGAATCAGGTTGATGTCTTCGTCACCGACGTCCATGTTGATGTCGCGGTTCAATGCGCGTGCGCGTTGCATACTGGCGCGCTTGTCTGGCAGGGCATAGGTAACGCCAGCCATCACGCTTTTCTGGTAGCCAGTCGGATAGATCTGGTAAATTTCGATCTGGTCGGGAAACAGCGTCAGCACGAAACCGGGGAACATGCCCCAGTAAATCCACAGGTGCTGGTGCGACTCGGGCAGATAACTTTTATCGGGTAATGCCTCTACGTAATCGCGGTTGCGCTCTAGCTTGAGCTTGCGCTCCCTGAAACTGCCACAGGCGCGTGTCAGCCCTCCCGCCAACGGCTGGTCGGTATAGCTTGCGCCAACCAGGTCGAACAACTCGGGATGGCCGATGGGTACGTGGTAACCCTCGTTGTCGATGTCGAGCACCGCCTTCCAGTCGAGGTTGAATTTATACTGGTATGGATCGTCGAGTGGCTCCATCTCTTCGATACGATACAGGCCGATTTCCGCCGCCGCATCGGCAAACTGTTCGGCTATCGACGGGCCTTCACCACCGAAACGGATGAAGATCATACCCTGCCAGACATCGCAATCGAGCGGCTGGAGTCCGAATTGCGATTTATCGATATCCGGAAACGAACTGGCCTTGGGAATATTTTTCAGCGAGCCGTCCAGATTGTAGGACCAGCCATGGAATGGACAGATAAACGAATTACCACAGTGGCCTTTATCATCGGCGACCACGCGCGATGCGCGGTGACGGCAGACGTTATGGAAAGCTCGAATCTGTTTTTGCTGATCACGCACCACCACGGCGCGTTCGTTGGCGAAGTCGAAGCATTTATAATCGCCCGCCCGCGGAAGGTCGGACACGTGCGCGACGAACAGCCAGTTGCGCAAAAACACCTCTTCCATTTCGAGCTGCGTCAATTCCGCATTGTTATATGTCCAGGCCGGCAAGCCGCGGCGGGCAGCCGGATCACGAAACACTTTTTCTGCTGGTACAACTTTCATTACTACTACCTTGCTTAAATTAGATTAGAAAATATTACCCGCTAACGCGGGATCAGGCTGCCGGAGAGGGATGGCGATGATCGCTCCTGGTCCCTGCCTTTTCATTTTCGATATCCTGCATTGCGAGCAAAATGCCCTTGCGCAAAATAGCCACCATTTCATCGATTTGCTGCCTGGTGATCGTCAACGGCGGTGACATCACACACATGTTGATCAGCGGCCGCACGATCAGCCCCATCGCCTGGCAATGGCGGTCGATGCGGCTGCCGAGCGCGAGATCCGTATCCAGATCGCGGCTGCCCTCTTCCAGCTCGCACTCGACACAGGCCATCAGGCCGAGGCCGCGCACATCAGTGACGATCGGAATGTCGCGCAGGGTCTGCAACTGCTGCTGCATATAGGGTCCGGTATCCCGGACTTGCTCGAACAGTTTTTCACGCTGCATGATCTCCAGGTTCTTGATGCCGGCAGCCGCCGCTACCGGATGACCGGAATAGGTAAAGCCATTGGCAAAGACCGCCGAATCTCCGCCGCGATCCTTGATTTCCTGGATGAGACGATCTGATACCAGGAAAGCGCCCATGGGGATATAACCCGAGGTCAGACCTTTCGCCGTGGTAATGATGTCCGGCACAATCCCGAAAACGTCCTCGGAAGCAAAGCAATGCCCCAATCGTCCGAAAGCGGTAACCACTTCGTCTGACAGGTACAACATGTCGTGCTTGCGGCAGACCTCGAGGCATCGTTGATGATAACCCTCGGGTGGCACGATAACCCCGCCCGAGGCAAGAATCGGCTCGGCGACGAACACGGCACATTTATCGGCGCCGACTTCAGCAATCATGCTTTCAAGGCTGGCGATGCAGGCATCAAGAAACTCGGCTTCAGACTGCCCTGCAGGCTTTTGCAGCAGGTCCGGTGCTTCGATGTGGTGCACCAGGCCTTCAACAACATCCAGATTGCTCTTGTCACGCTCTTTCCCCGAAACCGTACCGCTCAGAAAGGTGCTGCCGTGATAACCGCGCTTTTGCGCAATAATGTGTTTCTTGGCGCGCTTGCCGCGCATATTGTTGTAGAACTGCACGAAGCGCAGCGCCGAATCAACCGCGGTCGAGCCCCCGGTGGTGAAGAACACATGATTCAGGTCGCCCGGTGAAAGCTCGGCAAGATCGGCGGCAAACTGTGCTGCCGGCCCGGTGGTCATCGACCACGGCGAAACATAGGTTAACGCCATGATCTGGTCGTACACAGCCTGCGCCATCTCTTTGCGACCGTGGCCGATATTGACGCACCACATGCCCGCGGGCGCATCGAGCAGACGGTTTCCTTCGCTGTCATAAACATACACGCCCTCCCCCCGGTCCAATAAAGTACGTTGGTTACCGCCTAGTTTGACGATGTCATCCCAGGGGTGAATAAACTGGTTATCGCGCTGCTTAAGTTCCGCCGAGGTGCTCATGCTGACTCTCCTGAATAAGGGCATAGACTTCTAAAAGGTCTGGCTATTATATTTATTGTTACCTTTTTTGCAATGTATTTCAATGATATAGGGCTTTCTATTGACTATATGCTCAGTATTTAATAGTATCCGCCGACCGACGGAAACAGGAATAGCGTGTCCATTCAGGTGACTACAAAGAATTTCGCGAGCCGCAATCGCAAGCATCAGAGCGAGTTTCGCAAGCACCAGTTAATCGAGGCGACCATGGATTGCATCGACAGGCTTGGCTTGTCGCAGACCACGCTGGCGCGCATCGCCGAGCGCGCTGGAATTTCACAGGGTAACGTTGTTTTTCATTTCCACAGCAAGGAGGCGCTGCTCGAGCAGACCTTGCGCCACCTTAATAATGAGTACCGCTCCAACTGGCGGACTGCGCTCGCAACCGCGCAGCCTGATGCTTACTCGCAACTGCGCGCATTGGTCGAGTCGTCGTTCAAACCAAAAATATGTAATCGCCGCAAGATCAGCGTCTGGTTCGCGTTCTGGGGTGAATCGCGCTCACGGCCCACCTACATGCGCATCTGCGGCGATAACGACAAGGCGTTTTCGGACCAGTTGCTGGCCCTGTGCCAGACGATCGAAGCAGAGTCGACGGCGCGCCTCGGGTCGGAAACCGCGGCGCTCAGCCTCGAAGGCATGATCGATGGCCTGTGGCAGAATTTTTTGATCGGACCACCCGGATTCAAGCGCGCCCAGGCGATTAGGGCAGTATTTGAATTGATGGATTCGATATATCCAGATCGCAAGGATGGGGGTGTTGCCATCGCCTGATTTTTGTGATCACGAAACCTGGCGAATTTATGTTAGCATACGCTAATAAATCTTGCCCTGGCAGCCCGTTGGTCTTTATGATATTGACTTTACCGACGCGTAGACAGCGTTGTTAATGCTGAGTACAGGTTGCCACCACCACAATCAAACAACGAGTCTATCAACCGCTTGAATTTCCCGAGGAGGGATTATGAAAAAAGACACTGCTTTTAAATCCACACTGGTCGGCCTGACCGTGGCTTCACTGTTTACGGTCGCGACCGTGGCAACGGCAGCCGGCAAACTCAACGTCAGCAACTGGGCTGAATATATGGCCGAGGACACGATCGACAACTTCGCCAAGGAATACGACATCGAAGTCACCTTTACGCCGTATGATTCGGTCGAGGCGATCGATTCGAAACTACTCGCCGGTAACTCGGGATACGACGTCGTATCGCATTCGAGTTCAGCGGTGGCGCGCCTGTTAAACGGTGGCATACTGCGCAAAATCGACAAGACCAAGTTGTCGAATTTCAAACACATGAGCCCCGACGTCATGGCCCAGATCGGCAAAAACTGGGATCCGGGCCACAACTATATTGTGCCTTATATGTGGGGTACCCACGGCGTCACCTTCAATCGCGAACTGGTGCTGGAGACCTATCCGAACGCACCGATCGGTTCGGAAGACCTGATCTTCAAGCCTGAGCACATGAAAGAGCTGGCCAAGTGCGGTGTTGCCTTTCTTGACTCCCCGACCGACGTGATCCCGATGGTGTTGTCTTACATGGGTCTCGATCCGTCTTCGACCAATGCGGACGACTACAAGAAGGCCGAGGATGTATTGAAGGCGGTGCGCCCGTATATCAAAACTTTTGACAACTACGCCTACCAGCGCATGCCGCAAAAAGAATTTTGCGTTGCGGTCACCTGGGGCCCCGACGGGCTGCTGGCGATGTCCGGCGCAGAGGAAGCGAATACCGGCGTAACGCTCGAATTCTTTTTACCCAAGCATTCGCAACTCTGGGTCGATGGCTGGGTGATCCCGGCAGACGCCAAGAATATCGAGAACGCGCACCTGTTCCTGAACTACATGATGCGCCCCGAAGTTGGCGCTAATGACAGCAACTACACCTGGTACGCTACCGCTAACAAGGATGCCGTTCCGATGATCGACGAGGCGGTGACCAGCAGCTCGGCGGCTTTCCCGACAGCAGCGCAGGTCGCAACCATGTACACGATGAAGCCCCTGCCTCCCAAGAAAGAGCGTATACGCACGCGCACCTGGACCAATTTCAAAGCCAACAACTAGCCGTTACAGCGCCGGGGTGAATCTTTCACCCCGGCGACAAAAAAATATAGGGGAGAGCAGATGTCCGAAGCGATCAATTATCAGGACAGGCCCTGGATGGACCCTGACGCCGAGCCTTTCATCAAGGTACAAAGCGTCAGCAAGTTTTTTGGCGACTTCACCGCGGTCGACAGCGTCGATCTTGAAATCTACAAGGGTGAGCTGTTCTCGCTGCTCGGCGGTTCCGGTTGCGGCAAGACGACACTGTTGCGCATGCTCGCCGGCTTCGAAAATCCGTCCACCGGAAACATCTTCATCGACGGCGTCAACATGAACGGCGTGCCACCTTACGAGCGTCCGGTCAACATGATGTTTCAATCCTACGCGCTGTTTCCACACATGACCGTGGAGAGTAACGTTGCCTACGGCCTGAAGCGTGACAACCTTGGCGCCAGCGACATCGCGCAGAAGGTCGAGGAGGTGCTGGAAATGGTCGAACTCACGCGCTTTCGCAAGCGTAAACCGCACCAGCTCTCCGGCGGTCAGAAGCAGCGCGTTGCGCTGGCACGCGCACTGGTCAAACAGCCCAAGGTCCTGTTGCTCGACGAACCCCTCGGCGCGCTCGACAAGCGCCTGCGCGAACAGGCGCAATTCGAACTGATGAACCTGCAGGATCAGCTCGGCGTTACCTTCGTCGTGGTTACCCACGACCAGGAGGAAGCGATGACGCTGTCGACGCGCATTGCGATCATGGACAATGGCCGCTTTATGCAAATCGGCACGCCGACCGAAATCTACGAATTTCCCGAATCGCGGCTGGTCGCCAACTTTATCGGCAATGCCAATATGTTCGAAGGCCGCATCATCGAAAATGGCCCCGATCACGTCATCGTGCAAAGCAAGCAGCCCGAATGCATGTTTTATATCGATCACGGTCTGTCGATCCAGGAAGGCAGCAAGGTCTGGGTCGCGCTGCGCCCGGAGAAAATCACCGTTTCCAAGCAACCCCCGGCGAACGGGTCGAACAATACCCTGAAAGGTATGGTGCACGGTATCGGTTACCTCGGCGGGCACTCGACCTACCGCGTGAAAGCGGGTGACACACTGATCGAAATTACTTCGCCCAACCAGAGTCGCCCCAAGGACGGCAATCCGCCGATCGACTGGGACGAAGAAGTACACCTCAGCTGGGAAGCGTCCAGTTCGGTCGTGCTGACCCGATGAACGACGTCGCCGAAACCACCGAGGTCGTTCAATCCGGGCTGGGTCAGCGAATCCTCCGATCACTGCAAACCAACTGGAAGCGGCTGATCATCCTGGTGCCCTTCCTGTGGCTGCTGATCTTTTTCCTCGCGCCGTTCTTTATCGTCACCAAGATAAGCGTATCCGAAGCCGTCATCCAGAGCCCGCCGTTTACACCCATGATCGCCTGGGCCGAGGACGGCGCGATGCAAATCAGGCTGGTGTTCGATAATTTCGCCTACCTGTGGGATGACCCGCTATACGCCAAAACTTACCTGAACTCGGTCATGATAGCGGGGTTTTCGACCATCCTCTGCCTGCTGCTCGGTTACCCGATGGCCTACGCCATCGTGCGTTCCAGTCACACCGCCAAACACATCCTGCTGATGCTCGTCATTCTGCCTTTCTGGACGTCATTCCTGCTGCGGGTATACGCCTGGATGGGTTTGCTCGCTGACCAGGGAACCATCAATAACCTGTTGATCGCGCTGGGCATCATCGATCAGCCGATACAGATGCTCTACACCACGTTCGCCGTCTATGTCGGCATCGTCTACACCTACGTGCCCTTCATGATTCTGCCGCTGTACGCGAACATGGAAAAACTCGACTGGACCCTGCTCGAAGCAGCCGCCGACCTCGGCGCCAGGCCGATGACCACGTTTCTCACCATTACCCTGCCGATGACTCTGCCGGGAATTATTGCGGGCTCGCTGCTGGTGTTCATTCCGGCGACGGGTGAATACGTCATTCCGGATCTGCTCGGCGGCGGTAACGTGCTCATGATCGGGCGCATTCTGTACAACGAATTCAATGCCAACGTCGACTGGCCGGTTGCCTCGGCGGTCGCCATCGCCCTGCTGGTGGTGCTGGTCGTGCCCATGATGCTTTATCAACATTTCCAGTCAAAGGCGGATGGGGCAACATGAGTAACGGCAAGCGCTCGTATTTTCTTATTACCACAACCTGTTTCGGGATAGCGTTTCTGTATATCCCGATGCTGATGCTGATCATTTATTCCTTTAACGAATCGAGAATCGTACCGGTATGGGGTGGATTTTCGACCAAGTGGTACGGCGTTTTATTCGAGAGTGAAGAGATTTGGGAAGCCTTGACCCTGAGTTTCAAGATCGCCACGGTCAACGCCTGCTTCGCGACCGTGCTCGGCACCCTGGCGGGCCTCGCCCTGGTGCGCTTCGGCCGTTTCAAGGGGCGCACCCTGTTCAATGGCATGATTTCCGCGCCGCTGGTGATGCCGGAGGTTATTACCGGCCTGTCGCTGCTGCTGCTGTTCATTACCCTGAAGGAGTTCATCGGCTGGCCCGATCAACGCGGCTTCACCACGATCACCATCGCCCACATCACCTTTTCTATGGCCTACGTCGCCGTCATCATCCAGTCGCGGCTGTCCGGTATGGCGCAGGATCTCGAAGAAGCCGCGCAAGACCTCGGCGCAAAACCGTTACGCGTGCTCATCGATATCACCCTGCCATTGCTCGCCCCGGGTATGGTGGCCGGCTGGTTGCTGGCCTTCACGCTGTCGCTAGACGACCTGGTCATCGCCAGCTTCGTCACCGGTCCGGGCGCGGTTACCCTGCCGATATTGATTTACTCACGAGTCAGGCTCGGTCTGCGCCCGGATATCAACGCGCTCGCAACCATCATCATCCTGGTAGTCGCTATCGGTGTACTGATCGCGGCCTGGATCATGTTCCGTCAGCAGAGACAGCGCGAACTCGAGCTGAAAATGACCAGCGAAGAGGTCTGACCTGCGCAGCTCGACCCCGGTGTTGGCATCCCCAACCAGTGCTCGCGGCAGGATCCGCCGTTATTGCGCAAGGCCAGATCAACTTCAAATTGACTTTACATTTTCTTGTGATCACAATTGCGCGACTAGCTTCTGAAGCGACCCCGTTATTTTTTAGTCGGCCAAACCGGGACACACGCTGTCCCATGAACATCAACGGATGCTTGTTATGAAAGACTGGATCGAAAAAAATCAGATCACCGAAGTGGAATGCATAATTCCCGACCTCGCCGGTGCCGCGCGCGGCAAGATAATGCCGGCGTCAAAATTTGTCGGGGCCACCGCACTGCGCATGCCGCAATCGGTTTTCATGCAGTCGGTGACCGGCGATTACCCGCATATCTGGGAGAAACTCAACCCACTCGACATCGACATGGTCCTCAAACCCGATCCCAGCACCATTCGCCTGCTTCCCTGGGCGCGTGAACCCTCGGCCCAGGTCATCCATGACTGTTATGACATGGATGACAAGCCGATCGCCTTTGCGCCACGCCAGGTATTGCGTCGCGTACTTGAATTTTACGCCGCCGAGGGCTGGAAACCGGTGGTCGCACCGGAGCTCGAGTTTTACCTGCTACAACCAAATCTCGACCCAAAAAACGCACTGCTGCCGCCGATCGGGCGCACCGGCCGCGTGGAGCGTGCCGGACAATCATTCAACATCGACGCGGTCAACGACTTCGAACCGATGTTCGACGATATGTATGATTTCTGTGAAGGCCAGGATCTCGAGATCGATACCCTGATCCACGAAGAGGGCATGGGGCAAATGGAAATCAACCTGTTACACGGCGATCCCCTGGACCTCGCCGACCAGGCATTTCTGTTCAAGCGCACTGTGCGCGAAGCCGCGTTGCGCCACGATCTTTACGCTACCTTCATGGCCAAGCCGATGGAAGGGCAACCCGGCAGCGCGATGCACATCCATCAAAGTGTCGAAGACATCACCAGCGGTGAGAATATCTTCTCAACGCCCGATGGCATGCCCAACGAGCTCCTGTTGAGCCATATCGCCGGACTGCAACGCTTCCTGCCAGAAGCCATGGCGTTGATGTCGCCCTACGTAAATTCCTATCGACGCATCGTCAAGGAAATGTCGGCACCGATCAATTTCCATTGGGATTTCGACAACCGCACCACCGGTTTTCGCATTCCCGAACGCAACCCGAAATCGATGCGCATCGAAAATCGTATCGCCTCGGCAGACGTCAATCCATATCTCGCAATTGCAACTTCGCTGGCCTGTGGTTATATCGGTATGAAACAGGGGCTGAAGCCGACCCCGGCACTGCAGGGCAGTGCATATGACCAACCTATCCAGCTGTCACGGCACTGGTACGATTCGCTGCAACGCCTGGCCGACTGCCGGGAGATTCGCGAAATCCTGGGTGATTCCTTCGTCGAGGTATACGTCGCCGTGAAGGAAGTTGAATTCGATAATTTTCTGAATGTCATCAGCCCCTGGGAACGGGAGCATTTACTGTTAAAGGTCTAGCGAACATCATGAATACAGCAAGCGCAGCAAATTCAAGCAACACCGAAAAATGGCAGGGTATGGATGGTCACCATCTCCATCCGTTCACCGACCCCAACGATCTACTGCAAAAACCACCGCGTATCATCGAATCCGCGCAGGGCGTCTACCTGACCGACTCGGATGGCAACGAATTACTCGACATGATGGCCGGGCTGTGGTGCGTCAACATGGGCTACGGACAGCAAAGCCTGATCGATGCCGCTTCCAGACAAATCAGTCAATTGCCTTACTACAATGCCTTCTTCAAGACCTCGACGCCACCGGCGGCCGAGTTGTCGGCGCTGCTGGCTGAAGTCACCCCGGCGCACATGCACCATGCATTTTTTACCAGCTCCGGATCCGAGGCCAACGATACCGTGTTACGCCTGGTGTGGCGTTACTGGGACGTAATGGGAAAGCCCGAGAAACGCGTCGTAATCAGCCGCAAGAACGCTTATCACGGTAGCACCATCGCCGCTTCAAGCCTTGGCGGTATGGATGAAATGCATGCCCAGGGCGGTATCATTCCGGATATCGTGCACGTCGACCAACCCAACTGGTTCGCCAAACGCTGCGAGCTCGGCCACGACCTCGACCGTGAAGAATTCGGTCGCCAGGCAGCACAGTCAATTGCCGACAAGATCGAAGAGCTCGGCGTCGATAAAGTCGCCGCCTTCATCGCCGAACCGATCCAGGGTGCCGGTGGCGTCATCGTGCCTCCCGATAGCTACTGGCCGGAAGTGAAGAAAATCTGTGAACATTACGGCATCCTGCTGGTCGCCGACGAAGTGATCTGTGGCTTTGGCCGCACCGGCGAATGGTTCGGTTCCAATTACTACGATTTAAAACCCGACCTGATGCCGATCGCCAAGGGCCTGTCGTCGGGTTACCTGCCGATCGGTGGCGTTATGGTGGCAGATCACATCATGGACGTCCTGATCAAGCAGGGTGGTGAATTCAACCATGGGTATACCTATTCTGGACATCCGGTCTGCGCCGCGGTCGCGATTGCCAACCTGCGCCTGATGATAAGCGAGAACATCGTTCAAACCGTGCATGACAAGACGGCACCCTATTTGCAGAAGCGTTTACGTGAGCTGGGTGACCATCCGCTGGTCGGCGAAGTGCGCGGAGTCGGCATGTTTGGCGCGCTGGAACTGGTCGCGGACAAGGACAACTACGTCAAATTCGACAAGGACAAAGGCGTCGGTATCATCTGCCGTGAATTCTGCTTCGAGAACAACCTGGTGATGCGCGCCGTTGGTGACGCCATGATAATTTCGCCGCCGCTGGTCATCGGCCAGGCCGACATCGACGTATTCATCGAACGCGCCTGGCGCTGCCTTGACCTGACACAGCAAGCGATCGCCTGACAGATACCCAATGACCTTCAAACTGGTTCAGGATAAAAGCGACAGCGACGACTACCCGAGCTCCTACTACCACGCGAGTTGCAATCGGCAGGTCGAACTCACCCCGCTGGATGGCTCGCGCCGTGCCGATGTCTGCATCATCGGCGGTGGCTATACCGGGCTGTCGTCGGCGCTGCATCTCGCCGAGCGCGGTTACGACGTGGTGCTGCTGGAAGCGCGCAAACCCGGCTGGGGAGCATCCGGCCGCAACGGCGGACAACTTTGTAGCGGTCAACGCAAGGATCAGCTTGAGCTCAGCAAGCTGGTCGGTGCCGACGCGGCGCGTGAACTCTGGGACCTGGCCGAAGCAGCCAAGGATCTGGCCAAAACGCTTATCGCCAAACATCACATCGAATGCGACTTGAAACCGGGTATCGCGCATGCGGATCACAAGCCCGGTTATGCCGGGGACAGCCGGAAATACGTAGACTTCCTGCAACGCACATACGATTACGATCAGATTGAATATCTCGAACGCGATGCCATGGCCGAACTGGTCGGCAGCGATCGCTATTACGGCGGCAGTCTCGACATGGGTGCCGCCCACCTGCACCCGCTCAACTACGCGCTCGGCCTCGCGGATGCGGCACTCGCCGCGGGTGCGCAGCTGTATGAGTCGACCGTGGTCGAAGGCTACCACGAGGGCAGCCCTAATCGCGTCATGACCAATCGCGGCGTGGTCGAGGCCGACAACATCGTGCTCGCCTGTAACGGCTACCTCGGTAAACTCGAACAGCGCGTCTCCGGCAAGATCATGCCGATCAATAATTTTATCGTCGCCACCGAACCGCTATCGGAACGCCAGCTCGAGACGATCAACCCGCGCGACGTCGCCATTTCCGATTCGCGCTTCGTGGTCAACTATTATCGGCTTTCTGCGGACAAGCGCATGTTATTCGGCGGCGGGGAAAATTATCGCCAGAATTTCCCTGTCGATATCGCCGGCTTCGTGCGCAAACCGATGCTGCAAGTCTACCCGCAGCTTGCCGATACGCGCATCGACTATGCCTGGGGCGGCACGCTTGCCGTCACCCTGAATCGCATGCCGCACTTCGGCCGACTGGGCCAGCACAACACCTATTTCGCCCAGGGCTATTCTGGTCAGGGTGTCGCCATGGCGACGCTCGCAGGCAAGCTGATTGCCGATGCGATTGGCGGAGAAGCCGCAGGCTTCGACCTGTTTGGCAGCATCCCGACGCGTGAGTTTCCTGGCGGTGACCTGCTGCGCTGGCCCGGCCTGGTACTCGGCATGAGCTACTACGCACTGCGCGATCGACTTTAACTCCGATACCATCCCCCACCGATTTACGGCAACCGCATTCGGCAATCGTGAGATATGCGGGCTACTTCCAGCTATCACGTCATTCTGGTCAAGGCAGGGCCGCTTGCGTGGGGATGACGTCAAGATTGACCTTAGTGTTAGCGAGGGTAGATTACCAAAAGCCGGCCCTTTCAGGCGAGGCTAGGATTCGGCGTACCGGAGCAGGTACTGAGCAGGAATTCGGTGAGATATGCGGGCTAGCGCGAATGGACCGGTCTTGCCGAGATCCTGGCCCTGCTGCAATGCGGCGGCAGGGTCAGACCGTCTGCAGGAATCTGCCGTGTTCAGTTCAACCCTTTCAGTGCAAGCATCTGCTCCACCAGCAGGTCGTCGCGCAGCTGCAGGTGGTAACCCTGGGTATCGAGATTTTCCAGCACTTCACTGGTGTCTTCCCGGGCGAGGTCGCGTTCCGCGGTCAAATCAAAGCTGAAACTGAATTCGGGCGGGCCGAAAATACGCAACAGATCGGGCGGAATCACGGAGAAATCGTCCTTGTCGACCAGGTATAGATAGGTATCAAATTTACGATTACTGCGGTAGATATGACACAACATTTTAAACGATCGGATTTTGAATTAATGGCATGTTAACACACAAAAAAGGGCCGGGCTTGAAGCCCGGCCCCGCTGACAGCCTTCCTAGCTAGATAACTTGGCGAACTCGGGATAGGCTTCCATCCCACATTCCGAAAGATCCACGCCTTCGTATTCCTCTTCTTCGCTGACGCGCAGTCCCATGATTTGCTTGAGTACAAACCAGACCACGAAACTGGCGAAAAATACCCACACAAAGATGGTCAGTGCACCGATGATCTGACCGCTAAAACTGGAATTCTCATT
>Ga0316191_10001329_pt1 | contig 17309 bp, 18 predicted proteins | sample Eddworburr2cm_MG_FD_204928 | JGI IMG/M metagenome (GOLD analysis project Ga0316191, IMG submission 204928) | Coastal sediment microbial communities from Maine, United States - Eddy worm burrow 2 cm | ecosystem: Environmental > Aquatic > Marine > Coastal > Sediment | place: USA: Maine...
CGCGGCCTTGGGCGCCGTAGCCAAGTGGTAAGGCAGAGGTTTGCAAAATCTCCATTCGTCAGTTCGATCCTGACCGGCGCCTCCAGAAAAACCAGGGTGAAAGGACTCTCGCCACCCTTCGAAATGCTGCCGGTGCAACGTGCGAACAAAGCGCACTGACGGGCAGATCGCCAGGTGCGAACGCGGCGAGGTGCTTCTCGGGAGTGCGACGACTAGGTCACGTTGGCGTCGCGACCTCGGTCAGTGCCGCGCAGCGGGTGACCGTTTACCTCTGACCGCCTCAGGGTGAAGGACGGCGCGCTTCTCGGCGAGGTCGCCTACGGCTGCACCTCAAACGCGCCCACGTCGCTCAGAACACCAGTCGTGATTGTGCAAGGTCCCATCGGACTCGGTGGGGTGTCCGGTAGCGCGCAACTTGCACCTCACGCAGCTTTCGCTTGCGCTTCCCCAACATGGCGCCGCTAACAATCAAGCCAACGACCCCGCCGGTCATCAGAACCATACCGGCGATCATGAGGCCCGAATCGTCGTTGCATCCTTCTGGCGGGGCAAAGATGCAAAGATCCCAGCGCGCGATTCCAGCCCCGAACATGGCGGCGCCTGCGATCGAGAAGGCAGCGGAGACGCCGAGCCCAATCTTCGCCCCCCGCGCACGAAGTTCCATCTCCTCAAGCGTGTACCCATCGACTGTCCTTGGGGGGCTCGGCACAACCTCCACGCCAACTTCGTCCAGTTGAAGCTTCACTCCGGGCGCTTCCTGAGCGCTCTGTGCGCTCGCGCTCAGCGGCCAACCCACCAGCGCCAATGCTAACACAAAGCCAACTGAGTACCGCATGACGACCTCCTCACCCGGTCGTGGGCAACGTGGGGTCGCCGGGCTGCGCCGGGCTATACGTAATTGTTTCCTGAGGAGCCGAGGCGCCTACGGCCGCAAGGATCCAGCGCGTCAACCCCTCGCGGATGACCTCTAGCGCGTCTTTCACTGGGTCGGCGCTCACGGCAGCGCCACCGAAAACCGGAGCGAAACGCCATCGAGAACGAATGACGCCCGCACCGACTCGAGTCCGTGCTCCGCTGCAGCGGAAACAATTACGTATCGCCCTCCGCATTCCTGCGACCCCACCTTACCCATGAGCGCGGCGGGGGGTACTGTTATTCCGATCGTCGACGGCTCGTTCGAGGTGCAGCCGTAGTGAGGAGCTTGTGATGCGTTGCTGGATTGCTTTCATGTGCGTGCTGTTCTTGGCGTGCTCGGCGAGTGACTCCCCGCTGCCAAGTGAATTCGGAGATTGTGCGTCGCCTCCCTGCGAGGTCGCACTCGAAGCCTTCACGATGAACCCGGGAATCGTCCATTGTGAGAGCTCTAGGGACGCCATCGACTTGTCCTGCCCGACCACTCCGAACGAGCTCTTGTTGGCAGGCGCCTGTGGCGACTACTGGGCCATGCGCTTCGTTTACTACGCGTTCACGGGAGACTTCTACGAGTGCATCTACGATGGGAACCAGGGCGAGCTCGTGGGAGGGAAATGGTCGACTGACAACCATCCGACGCAGTTCGCAGGCGTGCAGCTCCCAGCGAACTGTGTCCTCTCAAACGTCTGCGGTACCTCGGATCAACCTCTGCGCTAGGAAGCAATTACGTATCGCCCCGAGCTGCCCGGCGACCCCACGTCAGCAGGGCACGCGAGGAGGTTCGCCATGCCGCACTTGCTTGGCTCTGTGTTGCTAGTTGCGGCGCTTGCGTCGCCTGTCGCCGCAAGCGCCGATGAGGAAGGCGCGGCCCTCACGGAAGCAAGTGATCCGCTTGCCACGGGCCGCCGCGTCGGTGCTACGCTCGACTGATGTCCCTGTTGCGCCGTGGCCTGTCGCTCGTGTGGGAAGCACCCCAAACCGCGCTTGGAGCGGGGATGCTCGCCGCCGAGGCCGCCCGAAAGCGCATCGTAGGCATCGAGGTCGATGGCGGTCGGCTGGTCGTAGAGTCGACTGGCACCGGGATCTCACTCGGGCACATCGTTTTCTGGAGCCGCGAGAACAGCCGTTGGCACGACCTCGATCTTCGCAACCGGGCGCACGAGCTCGGGCACACGAAGCAATCCCGATTGCTTGGCTGGCTGTACTTGCCGCTTGTCGGGTTGCCGTCCATCTCGCGGGCGGGCTACGCCTTGCTGTACCGCGAGGTAACAGGCCGGCAGTGGACCCGCTACTACGATGGGTATCCTGAAAACTGGGCTGACCGATTGGGCGGCGTCGAACGCGACAAAGAGCAGGCTTGACGGAACTCGAGACCCTTGAAACCACCTGCCCCGGGGTTCTCTGCCGCTGCGGCCACGCCTGCGACCTCGACGGTTCGCAACAGCCGCCGCTAGAGAGGCCCCGAGAGCGTCGCGGTGATTCGCTCGAGGGACTGGCAGCGCAGGCCCTCGGCGGCCGCCTCGGCTAGGGCGGGGTCGCAGCCCGCCGGACCGGGCGCGAACTCCACCCCGACCCTTCTCTCTCTTCGCAGCTCGAGCACCCCGTCGCTTGGGGAAGTGAGGCTGTAGCTGTCGAGCGTGCCTGAGCATGCGCCCACGGCTTCACTGGAAAATATCGAGTTGGTCCACCCATTCGCGTCGCTGCCCTCGGGGAAGCTCCAACCGCCACTTATGACGAGCGACGGGTCCGCCGCTCGGACGCGACAGCTGGAGAGGTCGCTGCAAAGCTGAGCCCGCACGTAGGATCTGAACAAGAAGCTTTCGATCCGCACGAAGAACATCGTCTGGCTCTGCTGCTCGAGCACGGAGGGACCTTCGCTGTCACAGCTAGCGTCGTTCTCCGTCCAGGTTTCGATGCTGTAGATCCCCTCGAACCCAGTCGACAGCTCATCCTCTCCACATCCGGCGGAGCAGAGCGTTACGAGCAGCAGCGGCAGAATCGGGGAAACGCGCATCGGCGCAGGATACGTGGGCGCACGCGAGTGGCCATGTTTCCGCCATCGGAGCGTGGTTGGCGACTAGCGGCCTTCAGGAAAGTGCGCAGTTCAGCCTGCAAGCTGCTGAACTTGTTTGGGTTTTTGGGGGGCTGCGTGTCCCCTAGATCTTGAAGAGGGTGTTTTGGTCGGTGTGGTTGAAGATCTTGTCTTGGCCTTTGATCTTCATTTGGGTGTTTTCGGCGTAGCTGAAGGAGCCGTCCGGATTCAGCGTGAGCTCGATGTCGAAGGCTACCGTTTGGAACTCTCGGTCCAAGAAGGGGCCGGAGCAGATGCCGAAGACCTGGCTTCCGATCTCGGCGCGCAGCTTCATGCTCGTTGCGTCCGGTTCGACCGTGCCGCCAGCCAGAACCGTGATGCCGCGTGGAACGATGAAGGTGAGCATCGCCTGCTTGGCCTCGGCGTCCCAGAGCCAGTAGCCCACCTCCTCATGAAACGACTCTTGCACGCCGAGCCGCCAGGCCGTCTTCGCATAACGCAGGCCGTACAAAGACTGCTCGTGGTTTTCGACCAATCCAATCGGCTCGAGCACGATGCGCTCACGGAACACGTTGTGCTCAATCGTCACTCGATCGTCGTCGGGTGACTCGTCCTTGCCCTTGTCTCCCTCCCAGACGCCCGCGAAGGGCGCGAGGGGGCCGAGCTTGAGGATCTTGTCGTCAGTCATGAGACGAAGCTTGAGGCAACGCCCGCAGCGACGCCAGCGCCCTCGCCTACTTCGGGAGCTTCGGAGTCTCGAGCGTGCCGCCGCAGTCGAGCGCTTGGACGAAGGTGATGAGCGCGTTCAGCTCCTTCGGGGTCAAGCCTCGGTCGGCCAGCAAGGCCGACTTGTTCTTGTTGTCGATGCCGCCCGTGGCCATCAACTTCACCGCCTCGGCGAGCGTCGCCACGGAACCATCGTGGAAGTACGGAGCGCTCTTCGATGCGTTTCGGAGCGACGGCACTTTGAAGGCCGCCCAGTCGCGCTCTTCGCCGCTGACCTCCATTCGGCCAACATCGACTTGCTCCTCGGCCTTGTCGGTGCCGATGCCGACGTTGTAGTAGAGGCCACCTGGGACGCCCATCGCGCTCGAGAACAGGGGCGGCGCGTGGCAGACCGCGCACTGTCCCTTGCCCATGAATACGCTCCAGCCGAGCTTCTGCTCGTCGTCGAGCGCACTCTCGTCGCCCTTCGCGAAGCGGTCGTATGCCGTGTCGTCGCAGATCAATGTTCGCTCGTAGGCAGAGATGGCCTTCGCGATGCTGTCCGGCGTCACCCCTTCGTCGGGGAACACCTTCTTGAACTGCTTTCGATAGCCCTTGATCTTGGCGATCTCCGCCGCCTTCTTCGTGAGGTTCTCCTTGCCGACACCCATGTTGCCGCCGCCCCATGCGCCCTTCGCTTGCGCCTCGAGACTGCCCGCGCGCCCGTCCCAGTAGAACGCCTCGAAGTAGGCGGTGTTCCAGATGACCGGGCTGTGCCGGGTCAGCTTCTTGTCCTTCGCGCCGACCGCTAGCGAGGTTTCGCCGCCGTTGCCGTGCTCGTTCTGATGACAGGAGTAGCAGGAGCGCGAGCCGTCGACGCTGAGCCGCGGGTCGAAGAAGAGCTGGTGCCCGAGCGCGATCTTCTCGGGGCTTTGCAGGTTGTCGGCGGGAATCTTCACCGCCGGGAACTCAGATGGCGCCGGGGGCAGCTCGGCCTTTTCCGCCGGTGCGGCGGCTGCGGGCGCCTCTTCCTCAGCCGGTTTGCTCGTGCATGCGGCGAAGGCAGTGGTGATGGCTAGGAGGCAGGCGACTCTGCTCCAGTGGCGGATGGTGCTCGGCATGGGCCGAGTATCGGGACCCGAGGCCCCCCTGGCAAGGTCGGCGTTGCATCGTCTTCCGCATGCGCCGCGTGGAGGGCACGCGGAAGCCGAGCCTTCCGGAGCCGCCAAGAGGCCGCGCCAAGTGCCACGAGCGCGGCGATGCACTAGGCTCCCGCGATGCCATGGATTCAACTGCTCGTCGCCGGGTTCTTCGAATGGGGCTGGCCGGTGGGCCTCAAGCTCGGCTTGGCGGAGGACGGGCTTCGCTGGCGCTGGATCGGCTTCTCCATCGTCTGCATGGGCCTGAGCGGGGGCCTCCTGCTTCTTGCCCAGAAGACCATCCCGATGGGCACGGCCTATGCCGTCTGGACCGGAATCGGTGCGGTGGGCGCGTTCGCGCTCGGCATCCTCTTCTTCGGCGAGGCGGCGACGCTGGCGCGCTTCTTCTTCGTCGCTCTCATCATCAGCGGCATCGTCGGGCTCAAGCTGGCGAGCTGAGCTGCTCCACGAGCTTTCGGGCTTCGACGATGTTGTCCTCGATGGAGCAATACGTCCACGCTCCGTAGCGACCGATGGAGTGAATGTCCTGCGCACAGAGCAGCTCACGCTTCGCGGCCGCCTCCGCCGTCGAGCGGCCGCTGATGTGAACATACGCCGGGTCGAGAAGCACATCGTGGGAGGCGAGCAGCGTCTGCTCGGTGACGATTCCGCACGCTTGCAAGTCGGAGAGCACGCGAGCCTTCATGGCGCCGCGCTCGTCCTCGGTGGGGTTTGCGTCGTACGGCAAGCCCACTTCGACATAGAGGCTCATCCGGCGCTTGTCGAAGATGTTGTCGTAGAAGCCCACCCGATAAAACGAAATCTCCCGCTGCGGGAAGTAGATCCAGTGAACGCCTCTCGGGCCTTTGCGGTCGAAGCCGAGGTTGAGCACCCAGACCTTGTTGTGGCTGAAGACCGAAGCGTCGTGTCCGACGCCGCACATGTCGAGAAGGCGGTCGAGCGGTGCAGTGCTGACCAGGGTGTCGTAGGCGATCTCGCGCCGCGTCGTCGTCGCGACTTTCCGGCTCGCATCGATAGCCGTCACTCGCTCCCCGAGCGCGATTTGCTCGCCACGGACACCGCTCGCCAGCGCCTCGATGTACTGAATGGCGCCGCCCTCCGGGTACGTGAAGGTGGCGTTGTATCCCTCGTTGCGAGGCGCGTCGCGCGCTCCGAGTATCTCCTCGACGCTCGCATGCGGGAAAAAGCGGCCCATCGCTTCTGCGTCGAGGGAAGCAAGATTGATCGCGTAGAGCTTCTCGTTATACGGAATCAGAAACTTCTCCGCGATGCCGCGCCCATAGCGGGCGTAGAGCATGTCCTTGAAGGTCGTTCCCTCGTCGCGGGGCCTCTGGCGAAGGCCTTCGACGCACTCCTCGTACTCGGCCTCGGGAAGCTGGTGGATGTGCTTCTGAAACGGGAAGTCGATGAGCCGCTCGGCGTACCAAATACGGCTCTGTCGTTCGACGCGAAGGACTCGCTGCTCACCCATTCGCCCGACGAGGTCCTGCTCGATCTCCGGGTGCCGAAAGTGGAAGAAGTGACCCGAGTAGTCCCAGACGAAGCCGTCTCGCTTAATCGTCCGGCAGTACCCACCCATCTCGGGCTCCGCCTCGACGATCAAGTAGTCCTCGTCGCCCAGCCAGTCGGCGAATGCCAGACCGCTAACGCCGGCGCCCACGATCAGATAGCGGACCTGCTCCACGCTAGGGGCTTACCACAGCCTCGCCGAACGTCGTGAACCCCCTGACGACACGAAGGCCCTGCCCTTCGCGTCGTCCGAGCGCCACGGGCTCGCCGTTCGGGGCGAACAGGGCGAACGTCTGTTCGGGCGCCGCCTCCTGCCAAGCCTCGCCCGACACCGACTCGGCCTCGATGGGGCGCCCATGGCGCGCATGCCCGACCCCTTCGTCGTCGAGTTCGAGCCGCGGCAAGGCGGTGCAGGCCTCCTTCAAACCGATCAGGCGAGCATCAATGCCCTCCGGAGTCATCCCGTCACCCACGATGGCCTCTTCGATTCGGAAGCGACCGCTCTGCGTGCGCCGGAGCTCCTGCACATGGCCGACGGTGCCGAGAGCCAGTGCGAGGTCACGGGCGAGCGAACGCACGTAGAAGCCCTTGCCGCAGTGAAGGCTCAGTCGAAGCGTACTTGGGGTCACCTCGGTCACGTTCACTTCGTAGAGAATCACGTCGCGCAGGGGCGCCTCCACGTCTTCGCCTTGGCGCGTGCGTCGATGAAGCGGTCGGCCCCCGACCTTGATCGCGCTGAGCTTTGGTGCCCGCTGAGGGTGGCGGCCGATGAACGGCTCGACCGCCCGCTCGACCATCTCGACGTCGAGCGCCGGCACCTCCGCCGTCTCGGTGGGCGTGCCGTCGGCGTCGAGAGAGTCTGTGCCCGTGCCGAGCGCGATGGTCACGTCGTAGCGCTTGTCGTCCGATTGGAGGTGAGAGACCAGCTTGGTGCCCTCTCCCAGCGCTACGACGAGGACTCCGGTCGCGAGCGGGTCGAGCGTGCCGGCGTGCCCGACGGATCGTTGCCGAAGCGCGCGTCGTACTCGCTGGACGACGTCGTGCGAGGTGCAGCCGGCCGGCTTGTCGACGACGACGACGCCGTGCCGCGTCGCGGCCGCGTCAGGCATCCGGCGCGGGGTTGTTCTGACTCAGGTACTTGGTGAGCTCGGCGCGCAGCAACGCCTCCGCCTCGTCGATGCCAATGTCGAGCTGGGTCGCCGCTGCGGCCCGATGCCCACCCCCGTTCAAAGCAGAGGCAATCACCGAGACGTCCGCATCACCACTCGAGCGAAGGCTGATCTTGGTCTCGATGCGACTAGAATCGCCGTCACGGACTTCCCACTCCCAGAGCAATGCGCCGATCTCGGCACCTTCCACTCGGCGGGAGTAGTTCACCATGCCTTCGACCATGTCGTCGTCCGCACCGCAGATCGCAAGCATCTCGCGCGTCACCCGCATGATGGCCACCCGACCATCGAACGATGTCTCGAGAGTGGCGATGATCGAGGACAGCAAGCGAAGCCGAGCCGGCTCCCAGCGCTCGAAGAGTTGATAGGCCACCTTCCAGGGGTCCGCGCCAGCTTCGAGTAGACGTGCACCGAGGCGAAGCGTCTCGGGCCGGGTGGTCGCGTAGCGGAAACCGCCCGTGTCCGAAACGATGGCTGCGTAGAGCGGCGTCGCGGCGCCGTCCGGAATCGCATCGAGGCCGAGCTCTTCGATGAGCCGCACCACGACCTCACCGGTGGCCGCAGCGCTCGTGTCGCGGACCACGACATCACCAATGTCGTCATGTGCGTGATGATGATCGACGACCACCACCGGCCCCGTGATGTCCGACGGGGGGAAACCCGGCGGGACGAGAGCCTTGGCGGCGATGTCCATGATGAAGGTCGCATCGAACCGGGTTCCGGCAGGAACCTCCGCAACGCTCGGCTCGTCGTTCATCAAGAACTGAAGCGAGTCGGGAATGTTCTCCGGCATGAACAGGGTGGCTTCCTTCCCGAGCGCCTTGAGCGTCCGGATGAGGCCGAGGGCGGAGCCGAGCGAGTCCGCGTCGGGGCGCCGATGGCAGGCGACGAGAAAGCGCGTGCCGCCTCGCACGATTTCGATGGCTCGTTGGGTCACTTCGATCCTTCCGGCTCGGTATTCTCGCCAAGCTCGTGGAGAATCGACTCGATTCTCAGAGCCGAGTCGACCACGTCGTCCCAGTAGAACTCGAGCGAGGGCACGTGCCGAAGCTGCAATCGCTGCGACAGCTCGCGCCGAAGAAAGCCCGTCGCCCTCCGAAGCGCCTCGACCACGTCCTCTTGTCGATCGGGCCCGATCTCCTCGAGTACCCGAACGTAGACGCGGGCGATGCTGAGGTCGTCGGTCAATCGCACCGCCGAGACGACCACGTCCCTCGCTGCGGGGTCACGCACGCTACCGCGGAGCAAGAGCTCCATCAGCTCGCTTCGAATTCGCTCCGCAACGCGGTCGGCCCGCCTGAAACCCTTCTGCGACATCGTTCAGCCGAAGCCCCCTCCGAGCTCACCCATCGAGACGAGCTCTGTCGAGCGATCCATGACGACCGCATCTGCCGCTCCTTCGACGAACGACGCGATCGAATCGAGCATCGCATTGGCGTGCCGCCGATCGCCCGACACCACCGCAAAGCCGAGGACGGCCTGCCGATGCGCATCTTGAAGCCCGACTTCGGCGGCGGAAACGTTGAAACGGTTCGCCGTGCGATCGAGCACTTTGCGCACGATGGAGCGCTTCGCCTTCAGCGAGGTCACCCCGGGAAGCGATAGAGAAATCTGGCACACGCCGACGACCATCGTCTTATCTCCGAGCGCTCAGCTCATTCGAGCGTCGCCTCGACCTGCTTCTCTTCGTAGCATTCGATGACGTCCTGCTCTTTGACGTCATTGAAGCCTTGGAGGCCGATGCCGCACTCCATGCCGGCCTGGACCTCTTTGGTGTCTTCCTTGAAGCGGCGCAGGGAGCCCATGGCGCCTTCCCAAACCACGATGCCGTCACGAACGAGACGTGCTTTGCCGCCGCGATTGATCTTGCCCTCGAGGACCATGCAGCCAGCGATCGTTCCGAGCTTCGGAATCCCGAACGTCTGCCGAACTTCGGCCTTGCCGAGCTCTGCCTGCACGACCTTCGGTGCCAGGAGGCCCTTCATCGCCGCCTTCACGTCGTCGATGGCCTCGTAGATGACGTTGTAGGTCCGAATCTCGACGCCCTCTTTCTTGGCCGTAGGCGACGCCTTGCCCTGCGGGCGGACGTTGAAGCCAAGGACGATGGCCTGCGATGCGCTGGCCAGCATGACGTCGTTCTCGGTGATGCCACCGACGCCTGTGTGGATGACGTTGACCTTCACCTTCTCGGTGGCCAGGTCGGTCAGCGAGCTTTGCAGCGCCTCCACCGAGCCCTGGACGTCGGCCTTCACGACCAGGCGAAGCTCCTGAACGTCTCCGGCCTGCATGAGCGCCTGAAGCTGATCGAGCCCTCGAAGACCGCCCGCAGGGCCGGCCACAGGCTGCCCACCAGGCTTCTTCCGGGCCCCCGCGACCTGCTGCGCTTTGCGCTGATCGGTGACCTCGTAGAACATGTCGCCCGCTGCAGGAAGCTCGGCAAGACCGAGCACCTCAACCGGCGTGGCCGGGCCGGCGGAAGCCAGTTGCTTCCCTCGATCGTCGGTCATCGCGCGGACGCGACCCCAGGCTCCACCGGCGACGACATAGTCGCCCGTATCCAAGGAACCGTTGCGAATCAATACGTTAGCGACCGGACCTCGGCCTCGGTCAAGGTATGCCTCGAGGACGACGCCGGCGGCGGGGATGTTCGTGTTGGCGGTGAGCTCGAGCATCTCGGACTGGAGCACGATGGTGTCGAGCAGCTCGTCGATGCCCGCTCCCGTGATGGCGGAACAGGGGATGTAGATGGTCTCGCCGCCCCAGTCCTCCGGCTGAAGGCCGAGGGCCGCCAGCTCGTTCTTGACCTGTTCGGGGTTCGCTTGCGGCTTGTCCATCTTGTTGATGGCCACGACGATCGGCACGTTCGCCGCTTGGGCGTGGTTCACAGCTTCCTTGGTTTGCGGCATCACCCCGTCATCGGCTGCAACCACGAGGATGACGATGTCCGTCGCCTGGGCGCCGCGGGCACGCATGGCGGTGAACGCCTCGTGACCAGGAGTATCGAGGAAGACGACGGTGCCCTTGCTGGTGTCGACTCGGTAGGCACCGATGTGCTGCGTGATTCCGCCCGCCTCGCCGGCAACGACGTCCGCCTCTCGAATCTTGTCGAGGAGCGAGGTCTTACCGTGGTCGACGTGACCCATGACCGTAACCACCGGTGGCCGATACGAGCGGTCGTCCGCGTTATCTTCGAACTCGCCACGTGCGTCGCCGACGATCTCGTCTTCGCTCCTTGCGACGTTCTCAACCTCGTAGCTGAACTCGCCTGCGAGCACGGCCGCGGTGTCGGCATCGAGCGTGCTGTTGATGTGAACTCCGGAAACTCCGAGCTCCATCAACTTCATCAAGACGTCGGTGGCTTTCAGGCTCATCCGTTGGGCGAGCGCCTGAAGCTGAATGTTGTCTTCGATTCGGATCACGCGCTTCTGCGCGCCCGGCACCGTAATCTCGGTCTGCTTTGGCTTCTTGCCCGGTTGCAGGCGCTTCTTGCCGGGGCGTCCCTGCGGGCGTCCCGTTGGACCGATGGAGGAACGGCCTCGAATCTCACGACGTCGCGGGGCGTGCTGCTCTCGCTGGGCCGCGTGCTCTGCCACGATGCGACGACGCGCACCCTCAGATAGCGGTGTGGCGCTCGGCGCCTTCGCCTTGCCTCGACGCATGACGCCGGGCGGAAGCGGATCATGTGCGAAGCGTCCCTGCTCGGTGGGCGGTCCGGGAGGCCCTGCGGCAGGCGGCGGCGGCTCGGAGACGCGCGCCTCTCGAGGCGGCTGGGGTGCGGCAGGCGCGGAAGCTTCGGGCTCCGGTGCCGGACCCGCCGTTGCCGCGACGGGTTCGGGCGCAGACACGGGCTCCGGAACGAAGTCCACCGGAGCTGGCTCGGGTGCGACGGCTGGTCCTGGATCGGCCTGAACCGACGGGGCTTCAGGCGCAACGGCCTCTGCTGCCGCTGGCTGCTCGGTCTCCTCGGTCTTCTTTCGGCGCTTACGTCGAACGACGGTCGGCCGGATGCGCTCCTCGACCATCGCTTCGCTTCGGTCTTTACCGAGCGATCGTTTGATGCGGTCCACTTCGACCGGATCGAGCACGCTCATGTGATTGCGCACCTGGATCCCAAGAGTCGCAATCCGCTGGATCAGGTCGCGGTTCTCGACCCCCAACTCTCGTGCGACCTCGTAGACTCGAACCTTACTCATCCATCCTCCGATAGGGTCTCGACGTGCGTTAGGCAATCCAACAGCGCACGGGCGATACCCCGATCCGTAACCAGGAGGACGCCGAGCTCCGAACGCGCGAACGCGTCCCCCAGGCTGGCATTTGTCCCCCACGTGACCGTCGCGCAACCATGCGCCACGGCCGTGCGTGCAAGTTCGTCCCCGCGGCCGCGCGAATCCTCGGTGCGGATCAGCAGATCCCCCTGATTTCCGAGCAATGCCGCTTTCACGGCGGCCGTCCCCAGGGCGACGCTCCGGCTCCTCGCCGCAGCGCTCAGCAGGCCGAGCGCACGCTGCTCGTACTGCGCTTCCATCATACGGAGCACGCTCTCCGGCTCCACGTGCGCAACTCCCCGGAGCGCTTTGGCAAGCCCTCCACGAAGCGCGGCCTGGCGGACACAGGCACGAGTCGGATGCACGGACACACCGCGCCCGCCGAGCTTCCGTCCGAGATCGACCGCCACGTAGGGCGCGCTCGGACCGACGACGAGGCGCACGAGATCCTCGGCGCCCGTGCGCTGGCCACAGCCGGCGCACATGCGTCTCGAAGCTTTCTCGTGTTCTCCCTGCACCAACATTCTACTCCGCCTTCGGCTCCTCGGACGCGGGCTCGTCGCTCGCCTCCGCTGCATCCTCGCTCGACGCGGCTTCCGCCTCGAGCACCGCTGCGGCTTCTGCGGCAGCTGCCGCCTCTGCTGCGGCTGCGGCTTCCGCTGCGGCCTCGGCGGCTGCCGCCGCTGCAGCAGTAGCGATGCTGACGTTCATCTTCTCTTCGACAGGCGGCCACTCCGTGCTCAGGAACTCCGCGACCGCGCCCTTGAGGGCCTGCGCTTTCGAAGCCCCGAGGCCCGACTTGATGGCGAACTTGTCGATGTCGTCCTCCGCCGTGATGGCGGCGACCGAACCGTACCCACTCTGCTCGAGCTGATCGGCGGTGCGGGCGTTGACGTTCCGCACCAGGAGCAGCTTGTCGCGCTCGGTCGGAGCCTCGGTGCGGTTCACCATGTCCGCGAGGGCTTCCTTGCGAAGCTCCTCCATCGCGCGTCCTGCGTCCTCGCGAAGCTGCGCGACGGACTCGGCGGTCACACCAGGAACGGAGGAGAGCTCTCCCTCGCTCGCGTCGACGACTTCGTCGAGGCTACGGAAGCCCATGCGATAGAGCGAGCGCGACACCTCTTCGTCGGTGCTGAGTCGGGACAGAGCCTCCATGGCCTCTTCCTCGATCTGCTTGAAACGCGACTCGCTGACGATGTCGAGACGCCAGCCGGTAAGCTGCGACGCAAGACGAACGTTCTGACCGCGTCGGCCGATGGCCAGCGAGAGCTTCGGGTCTGGAACGACCAGCTCCATGTTCGAGTTTGTCTCGTCGATGACCACCCGCACGACCTCGGCGGGGGCAATCGCGTTACAAACGAAGCGAGCGGGATCGCGGTCCCAAGGGACGATGTCGATCTTCTCGCCCCGGAGCTCCTGAACCACCGCCTGAACGCGGGAGCCCTTCATGCCGACGCATGCGCCCACCGGATCGACGTCCGAATCCCGGCTGCTTACGGCGATCTTGGAGCGGGCTCCTGGCTCGCGCGCTGCGGCGACAATGCGAACGATCCCCTCGTAAATCTCGGGAACCTCCATCTCGAAGAGCTTCACGAGCAGACCCACATCGGTGCGGGATAGGATGATCTGGGGCCCTCGAGCCTCTCGATCGATGTCCTTCAAGAACGCGACGATGCGATCGCCCGGACGATAGCTCTCACGCGGTGTTTGCTCTCGCGGCGGGAGGACGGCTTCGACGCCTCGGCCGAGGTCCACGATGATGTTCGAGCCACGCTCGAAGCGACGGACGACGCCCGTGATGATCTCGCCCTGCCGACTCTTATACTCAGTGTAAACGCGCTCGCGCTCGGCGTCGCGGACACGCTGTATGATCACCTGCTTCGCGGTCTGCGCGGCGATGCGGCCGAACCGATTCCGGCTCTGCTCGAGCAGCAAGAGATCCCCGAACTGCTTGTCCTGCTCGCGAGCCTTCTCGCGGTCCTCAGGCAAGTAGAAGATCTGAAACCCAAGTTCTTCGCCGATCTCCGCCTCGAGACCATACTCCTGGGCATCCTCCATCGAGATCTGCTGCTCGATGTTCTCCACGTCTTCCACGACCGTCATGTACTGAAACAGATCCACTGCGCCGGTCTCGCCATTGAACCGTGCCTCGAGCTCGCGGTCGGGCCCGAATGTCTTCTTGGCCGCCGTGAGAATCGCCTGCTCCGTCGCCTCGACCAAGACCTTGGAGTCGATGCCCTTCTCCTGGCTGACCTGTTCAATCACGTGCTGAAGCGAAAGCGCACCTTGCTGCTGCATGACCATCCACCTAGTTTGAGAATCTAAAGACGAGGCTCGCCTGGGCGATGTCCTCATGGGGAATCTTGACGACCTTGCCGTCCTCATCGAGCTCAATCCGCTCGTCCGCGACGCCGACCAGCTTGCCCCGGAATCGGCGCTGCTTGTCGATTGGGTTGAGCGTCTTGACCCGGACCTCATGCCCGGCAAAGCGCTCGAAGTCGGCCAGCTTCACGAGGGGCCGCTCTAGCCCTGGAGAGCTGACCTCCAGGCGATAGGTCCCCGAAGGGAGGATATCTTCATGAACGTCGAGGGCGGTCGAGGCGTCTCGGCTCACGGCGGTGCAATCCTCTAGGGAAACGCCGCTACCGACCTCCAGGCCGGGGACCTCTCGGTCGATGATCACCCGAATCACGGCCCCGCCGGGCTCCCGAAGATAGCGCACGTGTACCAATTCGACGCCGTGTGCGCTGCAAATGGGGTCGATGAGCTGCTCCAGGGAGCTTTCGAGCTGTCGATTGGCCGGGGTCAATGGACCTTGGGGTCGCGAAACAAAAAATGGGCGGGCCGTGGCGGCCCACCCATCGAGGTAAACCAAATTTTCAGTGCGCGACGTACCACAGGGGCATTGGGGTCGCAAGCAAAGCGACCCGGAGTGCTCAGCAGCGTTGACAGTGTGAAACCCCTCTTGGTATGCCCCGCCAGTACCCCCGCCTACTCGGCGTGGCAGCAGGAGGAAAGCATGATCCGTTCGTTGAAGTTTGGGCACCGGGTTGCCCTCATAAGCTTGGTTGCCCTATTGGCCGCTTGCAGCACCACTCGAGAGTCCGCTTGGGAGACCTCGGAAAGCGCCGCCGCTCTCGACTCGGCATCGGAAGCCAGAGTCGCCGATCTTCTCAATCAAGCCAACGCCGCTTGGGACCAACGCTCCGACATGAATCAGGCGAAGGCGGCGGTCGATGCCCTCAAGGCAGCGACCGATCTCGATCCTTCCAATGGTGAAGCGCTGAGCAACCTCTCCCACGCAATCTACTTCTACGCGGATTGTCATCTTCGTTTCGACGAGAGCAATCCGGACCTCTACAAGGACACGCACGAAGAAGGCACCAAGGCTGCGGAGCGCGCGCTCGCTGCCATGTCGCCCGACTTCGCCGCAAAGATGTCATCGGGCTCGCGCATCGAAGACGCGCTCGACACGCTCGACGCGAGCGCCGTCTCCGCACTCTACTGGCGCTCGTCGAACCTCGGCCGCTGGGCGACGCTCGAGAGCTTCGCCACCCTCCTCTCCTACAAGGATGAGATCCGCGCCGTCATGGAGTTCTGCCTCAGCAACAACCCGACCTACTGGTACCAGGGGCCCGACCGCTACTTCGGCGTCTTCTACGCCAAGTCCCCGGGCTTCGCGGGCGGCGACATGAAGAAGGCGGCAAACCACTTCAACATCGCGATGGAAGCGCACCCGGACTACTGGGGCACGCGTACCCTCATGGCGGAAGAGTGGGCCATCAAGGAAGACAACAAGGAACTCTTCCTCGAGTTGGTCGACTACGTGCTGCAGGGTGATCCCAGCGTGGTTCCCTACATCACACCGGAGAACACCTGTGAACAGCGCAAGGCGACCATCCTCAAGAACGACATCGACGAGTACTTCTAGCCTGAATAGCCACCACCGAGCTGCCGTCTAGATGGCTAGCCCGAGGAGAATCCAATGCGTCATTCCGTAGTCTTTACCGTGGCGATCGTCGCCCTATCTTTCCTGCTCGCCGCGCCCGCACCGGTCTCGGCTCAGGAATACGTGTTGGAAATGGGGACCGTCGTCCCCGCGGGCAGCCCCTGGGCCCTCCAACTCAAGCGCCTCAAGAAGTACATCGAGACGGAGACGGAGGGCCGCGTCAAGGTCAAGCTCCGGCTCGGAGGCTCCAACGAGCGCTCGCTCGCGCGGCGCGCTCAGATGGGCAGCAAGCAGGGCTTCGCCGGCTCGGTCGGCGGGCTCAGCTCCATCGTTCGCGAGGTCAACGTCCTCGAGGCGCCCTACGTCTTCGACACTGTCGAGGAGGCCGACAAGGCACTCGACGATCCAGAGGTGCTGAAGCAGGTCCGCGCCATCCTGGCGAAGCAGAAGCTGGTGTTCGGCCTCTGGGGCGAGAACGGCTTTCGCTCCTACTTCAGCCGTCGTCCGATCCGAACGCCCGCCGACATGAAGGGCATCCGGTACCGCTCACAGGAAGCGGTGGCCCACGTCGAGGCGTACAAGGCCCTTGGCGCAAGCCCGGTGACCATCGACGTAGCCAACACCATGACGAGCCTCCAGACGGGCGTCGTCGACGGCTTCGACAACACGCCGCTCTTTGCGATGGCGACGACTTGGTATCAGGGCCTCGACGATGGTGAGCGCAATCTCATCCTGTCGAAGCACTCCTACCAGCCTGGCATCGTCATCTACTCGAAGAAGTGGTTCGACACCTTGCCGGAGGACATCCAGGCAATCCTAGTCAACGTACCGTACGACCTCACGACATGGGGCCGTGAGCAGGTTCGCAAGATGGAGCCCGTGCTCCTGAAGAACTTGGTGCGCTACGGCTACGACATCCACGAGCCCACCGCCGCCGAACTCCAGAAGTTCAAGGACAAGGAAAAGGGCGTCCCCGAGGCAGTCGCAAAACAGGTCGGCCCAGCGGGCCAGAAACTGCTGAAGGCCGTCCGAGCAGCAAAGGCGAAATAGGCCCAAACGAGGCCACGACACTGAGCGCCGGTGGGGAAACCCGCCGGCGTTTTTAATTGCTGGGCGTGGGGCGCGGGATACGGCGCGTGGGTTTGGGGGTCGGGGGAGGAGACCGGTGGCGTGGGAAGCGCGGGGTATGGCGCGTGGGTTTAACTACGACCGACCCGCCCACCCCCGCCCGTAATCCTCCCTCCGCGGCTTCGCTGCGCTCGGCCTTGGCGGCGCAGGGGCGCCGGGCTTCGCCTGACGGCTCGCGGGCGCGGGGTGGCTTGGGGGCGGGGGGAGGAGACTGGTGGCGTGGGGCGCGGGGTACGGCGCGTGGGTTTAACTACGACCGACCCGCCCACCCCCGCCCGTAATCCTCCCTCCGCGGCTTCGCTGCGCTCGGCCTTGGCGGCGCAGGAGCGCCGGGCTTCGCCTGACGGCTCGCGGGCGCGGGGTGGCTTGAGGGCGGTAGCTTTTTGGCGTGAGGAGGAGAATCCGTCGGGATGCCCAGCACAGTGAGCGGGAGGGAGCGTAGCGAGCGGGCCCCGCTCGCGAGCACGGGCGTCGCGACGG
>Ga0316191_10001330_pt1 | contig 17296 bp, 17 predicted proteins | sample Eddworburr2cm_MG_FD_204928 | JGI IMG/M metagenome (GOLD analysis project Ga0316191, IMG submission 204928) | Coastal sediment microbial communities from Maine, United States - Eddy worm burrow 2 cm | ecosystem: Environmental > Aquatic > Marine > Coastal > Sediment | place: USA: Maine...
TGGTATTTCAAAGCCCCCGTCCCGATTAACGCTAAGGGTGGTGCAGATTCAAATTTGTTATCCATTTATTGTTTGCGGCAGGTTATCCAAATAAGCAAAAATCGATAGTTACGTTTCAAAAGAACGATGAAAACAACGTTGCCATTAGGATTATTTCAGGCCGGAGAGCTATCAAAAAAGAAACCAAGCAATATAAGGATTAAAAGCATGAAAGAAGAATATGATTTTTCTAAAGGTGAAAGAGGCAAATTTTTTCACAATGATATAAAGCTAAACCTTCCAGTGTATTTAGATGATGACGTTCTGGAATTTGTTGAAAAAATAGCAAAAAGGAAGAATCTCGATATTCAAACCGTCGTTAATCAGCTATTAAAAAGTGATATAAAAATAGCTGAAGTTATGCAATAAATCGCCTTTCAGCGAACAAGGCAGTGCAGTGGACAACCAGGATCGTGCCGTTTTGTAAGATATTGGTAGCTAGTATTTCCGTTTTTGCTAAATTCATTAGGAGCCCTGGCTGCCACAGACATTTGGGTTAGGATCGAAGAATGAGAAGACAAGGTCTTACATGCATCCGTCAGTTTCGCGTATATTACCCTATCCGGTTTATGTCACTTTTATATGGAAAAGTCCCACACTATGCTCCCCTGTTCGTTTCACTTGTATTTCATAAAAAGAATGATGTTGTTCAAAATGACTTTGATTTATGGCTCGTCTCCAAAGAACGTGGGAATAGAGCTTAAAAAATGAGTTCAGGGATCGAATACTATTTTGTTAATTTTGAGCAATTATTCTAAATATCACCTGATCATAGTGGATATTGCGAAAAAATCTTGCACATAAAGCTTACATAAATGTTTGATGACAAATGACAAGGGAATTAAATTCATGAGAAATGGTCTGAAACATAAATTGTGCGTGGGGTTTCGCGGATTTATGATGCGAATACCGCCCGTGCTGTCGGAAAAAGGGGCGAAGAGAGGCGAAAAGGGTGCCAAGGCAAATGCAGATTGTTTATCGGAGGATGAACGTCGCGTCCATCACTTCATCGTAATGAAAATGGCGGTTGTCAATGACCCTATTACAGCAGAGTTGGTTGCCTATGAACTGGGGATGCCAAATGATCGGGTGTTTGAAATTATTGACAAACTTGAAAACTTAAAAACATTCATATTTCGAAGCGACGGTATTGGAATAAATTGGGCCTATCCTCTTTCTCTTGAGAACACGGGTTTCAGAATGACAGCCTCTTCCGGCGAGCAGTTTTCTGCCGCTTGAGGTGCTGACGCGTTAGCGACTCCCTTCGTGTATGGGAGATTACAAAAAAAAGAATTGTCTTTTACTATTCAGGCAGAATGCGCCAACCGCGGTAGGCAGATAGTGATCGTACTTGACAGCGACCTGAATATTAAATCTGTGCCTGATGGATCCGATCCTATGTTCTGCCTGCCAATAGTGCCTCTTGCAAAAACAAAGCGTCCAAGCATTGTGGACGTATTCTGACGAAAGTCATTGCTCTTCTGGTCAGAAGAGGATGTAAGAGAATATAAAAAGAAAGAACGCGATCTTAGAATATATATGAACCTTAGTAAAAGAGCGCTTGCGGGTGTCAAAAGAATGCAGACATCGATTTTTGGTTTTGATGAAATATAAATTGACAGTTTACGGTTTTGATCGACCGGAAGCCATTATGAGAAAGATCACACAACAGTTAGCGGAAAATCTTGGTTCCCACATTGATGACACTATAATTACAGAAGGTTAAGGCCGAACAAAGCAGTGCAGTAAACAGCCAGGGCCGTGCCGCTTTTGTGAACTTCGAGAAATTCAGATTTTTTACCTCTCTGATTGTCAGTGGTAGCCCTGGCTACCACTGACCGCCGCCGTTTAGTCCCTTTTTAAATTACCCGCTTTACATATTACGTTTAACGTAATACTAAGTGTTAATAAACAATGGCGCGTCTGTTTCGAGTGGCATGACGGTAATGCATATAATGTTGAAATAATCGATTATCACTGAGGTGTGATTATGAATACGAACAAACTCCTTGATCCAATTACTCCGGGTGAAATCTTGCGTGAGGATTTCATGGAAGCACTAGATATCAGCATAAATCAACTTGCTCGGGATCTCTCTGTTCCTCCCAATAGGATTAGTGAGATCGTCAACGGAAAAAGAGCTATTACCGCCGATACCGCTTTAAGATTGCAACGCTATTTCGGTGTCGAAGCTCAGTTTTGGCTGAATTTGCAAACTGAATATGATTTACGAATGATGAAGCGGAAAATTTGGCCTGACATCGAGCGCCGAATTATTCCGATTAAAACTTCAGAGACAGTATCCGCGAATAGGCCCATGGCATAACGAAGGCATGAAGATGGACGATTACGGTTTTTAAGAATCAGGGTTAGAAAAAGGAAACAAAATATGCATAAACAAAACAAGCTTTGGTTATTAATGCTTTTTGCCGGCTTAATAACAGTGGCAGCTTTTTCCGGGATAGCTGAAGCTTCTGAGTTTTTAGCGGATTTTGTTATAAAAGGCGGAATGATGTCCGATAACGGGAAGCTCTGGGTCAAAGGGCATAAGGCGCGGCAGGAGATGGGCGCCCAGGCGGATAAAATGATCATGATTATGGACCTGGATCAGGGTTTTCAATGGACACTCATGCCGGATGTCAAGATGTTTATAAAAACGAAAATACAGTCCAACGGCAAAGGATTCAGGCCGGAGAATTTCGTGGGGATGCAACAGGGTCCTATGGAGGCTCAGATAAAGCGATTAGAGACCGAAACGGTAAAGGGTTACGAGTGTGATAAGTATTTGTTCACCTTTAAAAATAAAGAAATGGGTACCATGACGCAGTGGTTCGCCATAAAGCTTGGTTATCCAATTAAAATAATTAATACGTCCGATATGCTGGGTGAGGTTATAACAGAATTACAGAACATCAAAAAAGCAAGTGTCCGAGACGATCTTTTCATCGTTCCATCGGATTACCAGGAAATAAACGATTCGCAGATACCTCAAATGCCCGGTGAAAATCAGTGATCCAGGTGATATCTTCTTCAGGGGCAGCGACCATAAGGGCTTTCATGCAGTGAAAGCATCCGGTAATTAGCGACTTTTTTCGCACTACTCAATTGTTGGCCCAATCAAAGGATTTGACATGATTCATAATGTGGATTTTTTAGCTATAATAATCCACATTGCGGAGGCGTGATATGAGAACAATTCAGATGACTCTTGATGATGATCTTGTCAAAGAGATTGATCGCGTTTCGAAGCAACTCCATACAAATCGATCTGCTTTCACAAGAAAGGCTCTTCGTGAGGCGCTTGCCCGTTACAACCTCAAGCAATTAGAGCGCAAGCACCGGCAAGGGTACGAACGGCAACCAGTTACTGCCGATGAGTTTTCAGTTTGGGAAACTGAACAAGTTTGGGGTAACGAATGAAGCACGGCGACATACGTTGGTACAAATTCGTACGGCCAGATAAAGAGAGGCCCGTTCTTATCCTAACACGCGATTCCGTGTTGGAATATCTAAATGAAGTAACTATTGCACCCATTACGAGTGCTGTCCGCAATATACCATCCGAGGTGTTCCTCACTAAAGCCGACGGCATGCTCAGAGAATGCGCTGTCAACTGCGACCACTTGCAGACTGTTCCAAAGGGAAAAATTGGCCCATTGATCACATCTTTGCTTCCGGCAAGGATGGTTGATGTCGGGCAGACCATTCGCTTTGCTCTCGATATTTGAGAAAAGACCGGCGAGCCTATATATGGCCTTACTTTGTCACGGAAAAACTTTTCCTACCGGGGTTTCACAGACATCGGCGCCTCCTAAATACGCCTCCTGCATCATTTGATTGCACAAAAGATTCTCAGCGGTATCTGATAAAACGATGGATCCGGTCTGCAATACATAACCCCGATCGGCAATGGACAGGGCCATGTTCGCATTTTGCTCCACCATGAATATGGTGGTTCCCTGTTGGTTTACTTTCTGGATGAGTTCAAATTGCTGGTCCACCAGCAGGGGGGACAAACCCATGGAAGGTTCGTCCATCAAAAGAACATCCGGGTTGGAAAGCAGGGCGCGGCCCATTGCCAGCATCTGTTGCTCGCCCCCGCTTAAGGTGATGCCGGCCTGATGGGTTCTTTCTTTCAAGCGCGGAAAGAGTTCAAACATTTTTTCCATATCCTTTTTGACCGCCTCCTTGTCGTTGCGCAGATAAGCGCCCAATTCCAGATTTTCGAGCACGGTCATGCGTGGAAAAATACGTCTATTTTCGGGAACGATGGCCACGCCCTTGGAGATAATCTGTTTGGTGGGTTTGCCGTCGATGCGCTCGCCGTTAAGTTTTACCTCTCCTTTCTTGACTTTGCAGACACCCAGGATGGTTTTTAGGGTAGTGGATTTACCGGAAGCGTTGCCCCCCAGCAGGCATACCAACTCTCCCTTGTGTATTTTAAGGTTGATATCGTAAAGCACCTGGATATTGCCGTAGTAGGTGTCTACGTTTTTAAATTCGAGTATGGGCAATTCGGTCATGGTGATTGCCAATCATGTTAAGTTACAATAATCAGTAGCGGATCATTTCAAGTGCAAAAAAAATGTCAAATATCAAATAACAAATAACAAATTCCAAATAAATACCAATGACCAAAATTCAAAATTCCAAACAGGTTTCGGTAATTGGATGTTGAAATTTATTTGGGATTTGGTGCTTGGGATTTGGGATTTTATAAGTAAATGGTTTCCCTATTTTCAAATTTCTTAATATTCCATTTAAAGAATTAGCAAACTTGCTGTTTCTTCCTGCCCAAATATGCTTCAATCACCTGCTCGCTGCAGGCCACCTCATCGTAGCTGCCTTCTGCAATTTTGACACCGTGATCCAGTGCAATAACCCGGTCCGAGATGGTGCGCACCACATTGAGTTTGTGTTCGATCACAAGAATCGTATAGCCGAATTTATCTCGCAGTGTTTTGATGAAAGCGGTGATTTCGATAGTTTCCTGGGGATTCATTCCGGCCGAAGGTTCATCCAGCAGCAGTAATTTAGCGTCGGTTGCCAGGGCCCGGGCGATTTCAAGTCGCCTGCGGTTGGCGTAGGACAAGAACATGGCCTCCTGGTCGAAGCGGTAGCCGGTGAGCCGAGCGCCGAAAAGCGCTAGAATTTTTTTGGCTTTCTGCCTGGTTTCGGCTTCTTCCCGGTTGTGCCGCGGCAGGTGCAACAGAACGGATATCGGCCCGGCGTCGGTTCGGCAAAAACGGCCGACCCTGGCGTTGTCCAGAATACTCATTTTATTAAAGAGACGCAGATTCTGAAAGGTGCGGGCAATGCCGGCTTTGACCACTTTGTGAGGCTTTAATCCTGTGATGTTTTTCTCTTCATAATAAATCGAACCGGAACTGGGAGGATAAATGCCGGAGATAATGTTAAATAGGGTCGTTTTGCCGGCGCCGTTGGGTCCGATGATGCTTAAGATTTCCCTTTCGTGCAAGGCAAAACTAAAATTGTCGACGGCTTTAAGGCCGCCGAAATCCTGGGTGATATTTTCTAGTTCAAGCAGGGTGCGATTGCTTTTGGTATATGCAGGTTGGCTATCGGCGGTAATCGTCGCCCCTGTCGTTGCCGATGGTGTGTAGTACAGGTCTGTTGAGGCCCTTAGCCGACCGCTTTTATCTTTATCGGGGCGGGTTTTCTTTTTTGCCAGGAATCCAATCCCACCCATGATGCCCTGGGGCCTGAGGGCCATCAGCAAAATCAATATCAGACCATAGGACATCATGCGGTAGGCGCCGTATTCTCTTAAAAATTCAGGCAGAATTGAAAGCAGGACCGCCCCTGTAATAACACCGGCAATGTTTCCAAGACCCCCCAGGATCACCATGCAATAGACAATCACCAGTTGCTGGAAATCAAAATTGTTAGGAAATACCGAGTCCTGAAAGGAAGCGAACAATGCGCCGGCGGCGCCGGCGGCAAAAGCACCGGCGGCAAAGGCCATCAATTTCATTCCGGTCGTATTGACGCCCATGGCCTCCGCTGCCAGTTCATCCTCGCGAATGGCCTCCCAACCCCGGCCGATGCGGGAATGTTTGATCCTGAGAGAGCCTATGGTGGCAATGGCTGCAAAGATCCAAATGAGATAGGCATAGGCAATGGGGGTAACGATTCTGAGTCCGAAAATGTTGATGGGGTCGAAGCTGTAGATACCGTTGACGCCGCCGGTGATATTCACCGGTGCGTCAAGGTTTTGCAGCAACAATTTAAAGATCTGGGCAAATGCCAGGGTGACAATGGCCAGGTAGTCTCCCTTGAGCCGAATACTGGTTGATCCCAGGGCGATGCCGACAAACATGGTGAAAACCGCTGCCAGGGGTAAGACCAGTAAAAAGGGCAGGTGAATGTCAAACTGGTTGGAAGATAACAGTGCAAAGGTATACCCCCCGATGCCGAAAAAAGCCACATAGGCCAGATCCAGCAGACCGGCAAAGCCCGCCACTATATTCAGCCCAAGGGCCAGCATGATCCACAGCCCGGTCATGGTAAAAATCCGCAACCAATAATTATTCGGCATCAGGTGGGGCGCCGTGATCAGAATTATCGCAATGATACCGTAAAATGATAGACGATGGGGTGTGCGCCAGGAAACTGCGCTGGAATCAGTGGCTGTCGCGGTATCTAATTGATAGCTCATTAAAGTTGATTTTTACAATTTCTATATCTTCTATCTATATCTATTTAAAATTTTGGACACAGATTTTCACCGATTTCCACCGTTAAAGGAAAAATTATACGATCGATTTCATCCTTTATGTTTACCATCCTCTCAACGGCGGACATAAAATAATTATTCACTGCGCACTTTGCGGCTCTGCGGTGAATAGTAAATCCACAATCCGCAATCCAAAATCCCCAATCGTCAGACTTTCTCCGGAACCTTCTCACCCATCAGACCCCAGGGCCGAATAATGAGTACAGTGATTAATATCACGAAGGCAACAACATCCTTGTAGGCTGAAGGCAGGAAGGTGACGGCCAACGATTCGGTCAGACCCAACAGAATACCGCCAACCATGGCGCCTTGTATACTGCCGATGCCTCCTAAAACCGCGGCCGTAAATCCTTTCAATCCGGCCTGGAATCCGACATAGTAATCCACTTGGGTGAACAACAGTCCCACCAGTACTCCGGCGGCGCCTCCCAGGGCGGAACCGATCAAGAAAACTACAACCACGATCCTGTCCACGTCAATTCCCATAAATGAAGCTGCTTCGATATCCTGGGCCGTGGCTCGCATGGCCTTGCCGACCTTGGTTTTTTTGATCATTATGGTCAGAAGCCCCATCAACAGAAAGGTCACGGCGATAACCAGCACCCGCATAAACGAAATAACGGTGGTGCCGATGTGGAATACGCGGATGTTTTCAGGAATCAGGGACGTAATGTGAAATACACGGACTTTGGCGCCCTGGTAGGTTAATACGAGGTTTTGTAAAAAAATGGAAACGCCCAGGGCGCTGAGCAACAAATTCATGCGGGGGGCTTTGCGCAACGGACGATAGGCAAAGCGTTCGGTCATAAGGCCCACCAGACCCGAGACGCCCATGGCAAGCACGATCATCAGCGATATAACCAGGGCCGCACCCATGATTACCTGATTGTTGCGGGATAGGAGATGGAGCACCCACCACCCGGTAAACCCGCCGATCATATATATCTCGCCATGGGCAAAGTTGAGCATGCCCAGGATGCCGTAGACCATGGTGTAGCCGATGGCAATCAGCGCATAGACACCCCCCAGGGTTAAACCGTTGACCAGCTGCTGGGGTAATTGCTGAAGATATATGTCCAAAATTGATTGGTTCCAGGTTCCAAGTTCAAGGTTCAGCGTTCACTGCTGGATTTATGTTCCTACCAGGGATGATGAAACGTCGTATAAGATTCCGTCTGGCCGGAACGGCGACAGACTGAGCGTCGAACACCCGCCTAACATGCATAGTATATTGGGTTGGTGCTGGGGTGATGAAAATTCTCATGTCAGGGCCCTTCGCTTTTATCCCATTTTTATTTCCTCTTTTGGGATGCAAGGTTTCAGGTGTCAGTGTTTATTATTTGCTATTGTATCTGCCTTTCCTGACACCCGAAACCTGACATCTTGCTTCACTTGAAACATGCTGCCAAACAAAACCGATAGGGTCTAAATATACCGATTACCTTACTTGCCGGTCATCACCGCGACCTGTTTGAAATCATTGCCGACAACCTGGAAGAAATAGGTGGCACCGCCTTTTAGATCTCCCTTGGCGTCGAAAGTAACCGGAAATCCCAGAATTCCTTTATAATTTTCTGTTTTCTGTAAAGACTGCAGCACTTCCTGGCGGGTGATATCTCCGTCTGCAGCGGCCTTATCGATCGCCGACAGCAGGATATTCATGGCCTCGTAGGCCGGAGGACCAAACCCACTGAGGACTTCATAGGTGCTCTCATATTTTTTAACGTATTCGGCTGCCTCGGATATCGAATATATATCGGGCGCGAAATGATAGACATAAGCGCCCTCGGCGGCGCCCTCGGCGGCTTTGATGAAATCATTTTTGTCCCGGGCGCCTTCAGTGCCGAAAAAGATGGCTTTAATTCCCAATTCTTTGGCCTGTCGCACCCCAATGGCACAATCCGGTGCGGTGGTGGCAACAAAGAAGAGTACATCCGGCTTAAAGGCTTTCACTTTGGTCAGAACCGCCGAATAGTCTTTGGCACCAGCGACGATGGTTTCCTGCATGATATCCGTTATTCCCAATTTTTTAAGACCGGCAATCGTCTCTTTGGCCATATTGACGTTGTAGGCGGTTTTCTCGTTGAGGATTGCCACTCGTTTGGCCTTGAGATTCTGCTTCATGAACAAGGCACAATTCCAGCCGTGGGCGTCGTTGCGGGCGTTGACCCTGAAAAAATGCTTGTATCCCTGTTCCGTCAGATCGGGTTTGGAAGCCGCTGTGGTGATACTGGCCATGTCGGCGGCACCGTAAATCTTGAGAGTGGCCTGGGCGATGTGACTCATGGGCGGACCGACAACGCCGTACATCAATTCGTCGGCCACAAATTTATGGGCAACGTTGACACCCTGGGCGGGGTCCATGGCGTCATCTCCCATGATGTGTTTGATTTCAACGCCCTGAATGCCCCCTTTGGCATTCCACTCATCCACCGCAATCTGGGACGAGTTGTAGATTTCCATGCAGGGTGCGGCCGCATCCCCGGTGAACGCACCGGCATTGCCGACATGAATACCTTTTTTGACATCCGCGCTGTGTCCGAGTCCGACTATTCCAAAGATCAACACCAGCGATAAAACGATCATTAAACCTTTTTTCATTTTTTTACCCTCCTTTTTTGTGATGATGGCTGAAAAAATAGTGGATTGTTTCCATATTAGTTTTTGAGCGATGTTCATTTAAACGAATGCTATTTAATTAGTATACAAGAGTTTAATTGTCAAGCCGAAGTTTAACAACGCCGAATTGTATAAACTATTGAAAATACTTATTATTAAAAAAAATTGGGGGGTGATATCGATAAACAATAAACTTGACATTCCAGTGGCGATTGCCCTACACTGCCTGAGTTTTCGGTATTGATATGGTCAAGGCGACCATCTTCACCCCTTAGTTGCAACGTTGGGGTTCACGTCCCTCCAGGAGGTTCGCTGAAGCCTGACGCTGTGTGGGAAAAGCATTCATTAAATCCACAAAATTAGGGTGCAAAAGACCATGTATAAACTAAAAGTCACCGCCGAAAGAATCGACGGGTACTGCAACCAGCCCATCCTGGTGGGGGATAGCTTCATCCTGGACGGCGGCAAGATTATGATTCCGGAAGGTAAGCATATTTGTATGTGGGCCCTGCAAAGCATGATGCCCATTTTCCCCCTGCTGCAGCGAGTCCAACCTGAAAAAGGGGATTGGACCGCTAAGAGCGGCCAGTTATTTGTTTGCCCGGACCCCAAGGGACGCGTGCACTATCGCATCGAAAGGATAACTGAGGAATGATAACCCTTGACCTTGCCAGGTGTTCCGGCTGCAGCCGCTGTGAAGTGAACTGCTCGTTTTTTCATTCCGGCAAAATCGGACGAAGCGGGGCTCGAATCAAAGTCCTCAAAATTGAAGACATCGGAATTGATTATCCAGTTGTCTGTCAGCAGTGTCAGGAACGCTATTGCGCCAAATGCCCGGAGAAAGCGATTCGGGTCGATTCTCTGGGACAGGTTATCGTCTCGCCGACTTTGTGCACGGCTTGCGGTACCTGTGAAATCCTGTGTCCCATCGGTGCCATAGAACTGTTCGAGGAAATTCCCCTTGTCTGCGATCTTTGCGGCGGTGACCCGCGCTGCGTCAAGGCCTGTACCCTGGACGCCATTCACTACGACCCCGAAGTTACCGGTGCCATCAGTTTAAAGGATTTCAAAAAATCGAGCCGTGGACTTAACCCGGAGGAAAAGCGACTGCGCTATGTCATAGCGCTGTCACAGGAACTCAGGGACCGTTGGGTTGCAGAAAGGAGAGGATAAATGCAAAACGGCTACGGCGGCCATATTCTGCGGGTAGATCTGACATCCGGGTCGATCCATCGTAAGAAAACAGATCCCGCTTACATGCTTAATGTCATCGGTGGCCGGGGACTCAATTCCACCCGCCTGTACGAAGAATTGCCGCGGGACTGCGATCCCCTTACGGCGGAGAATATGCTGCTGATCGGGGTCGGTCCGCTTACCGGAACACTTTTGTCGGCTTCGGCCTTTATGACCATTTCCGGAAAATCGCCGCTGACGGGTATCCTGGGAGATTCGGCGGCCGGCGGGTTTTTCGGAGCCGAGCTTAAACTGGCAGGTTACGACCAGGTCGTGATGACGGGTCGCTGCGAGAAACCAAGCTATCTTTACATCGCCGATGATCACGTTGAAATCAGGGATGCATCCCATTTGTGGGGAAAGGATATTTGGCAAACCACCGCAGCGATTCGCAAAGACATCAATGACAATGCCGTTCAGGTGGCCGCCATCGGCCCGGCCGGCGAGAACCTGGTAAAATATGCCACCGTGGCCTGCAACAATTCTCGTATGTGCGGCCGTACCGGCATGGGGTGTCTATTCGGCTCCAAACATTTGAAAGCCGTGGCCGTTCGAGGCAAGGGACGATTGACGGTGGCGGATCCGCTCGGTTATCTGGATCTTTGCCGGGAATTGGATCAGAAAATCATGGCCCATCCCGAATATGAAAAGCGCAATGCTCTGGGATCCACCTTGCTAATGAAAGCTTTAAACGGAATCGGAATTCTGCCCACCGATCATTTTCAACACGGCCTGTGCGAATATGTGGATCGTGTCAGCGGTGAAACTCTGGCCGAAAACTTCAAAGTTAAAAATAAATCCTGCTTTAATTGCAACCTCCATTGCTCCCGCTATTATCTTGTCGGCGAAGCGGAGGCCGAAGGTCCTGAATTTGAAACGCTCTGCAGTTATACGTCCCGGATCGGCAACCATGATCTTGAATTTGGTCTTAAAATGAATGCTTTTCTCAATCGCATGGGGATCGATTCGCTGAGCTCAGGAGAGACCATTGGATGGGCGATGGAATGCGTCCAAAGAGGACTGCTTAACAAAGACGATTTTGATGGGCTCGATTTTACCTGGGGAAACTGTCAAACGGTTGAAAAACTGTTGGGTATGATCATCCGCCGGGAAGGCATCGGGGATCTCTTTGCCGAAGGCACTCGCAGCCTGGCCCGACATTTCGGCAAAGGTAGCGGGGAATATGCCTTTCATGTTAAGGGGCTGGATATGATCTGTGGAGACCCCCGCGGCATTAAAGCCTTTGGTCTGACCTATGCCATCGCCTCCAGAGGCGGTGACCATCTGAGAGCTGAACCCTTTTTTGAATTGACCGAACGGTATGATGAAGCGGAAAAGCGTTGGGGTGTGCGCGATATTGCCGATCGGTTGTCCGACAATGGCAAGGCCATCCTGGTGGAGCATACCGAGCGCCAGGCCCTGCTCACAGATTGTCTGACCATGTGCAAGAACATCGGTTTGAGTATGGACATTCTCGATTTTGATTTTGCTTCACGTCTGCTGATCGCCGGTACGGGCCTAAAATTTACCCCCGAGAAAGTGGATGACGCCTTGAAAGGCGTCATTGATAGAGACCGCAAAATGAATATTGATTTCGGTGTAACCGCCGAACAAGATACCCTACCAAAACGGTTTACCCACGAACCTTTGAAAGAAGGAGGGTCCAAGGGCCAGGTCGTACCGATTGGACGCATGGTCAAGGAGTATTATAAGGCCAAAGGATGGAGTGCCCAGGGGGTTCCGCAGGATTGACGCCCTATACACAGTGTACTAGACCGGTTGCTAGCTCTTATGAAACTACAATTTAAAAGTTGGAGTTGGATCTATCCTGTGCCACTTTGCATTTTGTAGGTTGGGTTGAGCCTGCTCCAAGCTTTGTTGGGTTTCGTTGCACTCAACCCAACCTACATTTTGCCGGTGTTATTGCGAAATGCGAAACCCAACAACGGCCGATTTCCAAACCGAGCCCCAAAAGTTTCTATTTTGATCAGACTGGACACTCGCGGCCAGGCGGGGTTCCGTATGGGGACCAAGCAGCCGGAAAATACCTCGGTCTACGCGTTTATTTTTCCGTCGGTTTTTTTTCCAACACTGCCCTGACAGTTTTGGCAAGTTGATTGACTGTCAGTGGTTTCATTAGAAAGGCTTTAATACCGATTGCCTTGGCCTTTTGTTCATTTATCTGTTCGCTGAAACCCGTGCATAGGATGATGGGAATATCCGGACGGATGCTGATGAGTTCCTGGGCAAGTCTTTCACCAGTCATTTTCGGCATGGTCATGTCCGTTACGACAACATCGAAGTGATTCGGTTTTTTTCTGAATTCCTTGAGCGCATCAATACCGTTGTTTTTTGTGACAATCTGATAGCCCAGGCGCTCTAAAATTTTCCGGCTAAGGGCGACCAACTCCGGCTCATGACCAAGAATTTCCGCATGTGGCTCGATATCTATGAAGCTAAGGAAAAAGGCAAGAACGTGTGGTAGCGCTGGTTTGATCGCCTGGCCGACTACTGCGAGAAAAAATTCCGATTCAGTCGTAAAATTCCAATTCGGGGTACAATATCTTAGCGCAGTCCGGACAGACACTGTGACTGAATTCTGCTTCTGAATGCTTCTGGATATAGTCTTCCAATTGATTCCAATACCCTTGGTCATCCCGGATTTTTTTACAGGATGCGCAGATGGGTAAAAGGCCGCCCAATGTTTTTACTTCTCCAAGGGCTTTTTTGAGCTCGACAATCAGTTTCTCCTTTTCATCTTCGGCTTTTTTGCGCTCTTCTATTTGCAGCCTCAGTTGATCGTTGGCTCTCGCCAGATCGGCGGTGCGTTCTTTCACACGGAGATCCAGTTCGTCATAAGATTTTTGCAAGGCACGCTCAGCGTGTACACGATCGGTAATGTCGCGACCGAGACCGCTGATGTATGGTTTACGCCCCTCCGGTGTGACCAGAACATTGTTGTACTCGACATAATGTTTTTTTCCGTCTTTGGCCTGAAATATAACCACTCCTTCCGAGTGCCCCTGCTTCTTGATCTCCTTGAGATATTCGTCTTGGAATAAGGATCTAAATTCAGGGAAAATGAAATCACTGATGGGGCGACCAATTAGCTCTTCAAATGTGTAGCCTGAGAGCTTGGATACAGCCGGATTAACATTAAGCAGGCGGCCTTTTAGATCGTGGATCATAATAAGATCGTTGATGTTGTCAAAGAGGTCGCGGTAGCGCTTTTCCAGCTCCAGCAGTGCCTCTTCCGCCTGTTGGCGCTTTGCAAACTTCTTTTCTAAGACCTTGCACCGTTGTTCCAATTCCCTGTAGCAGGGTTTTTCGCACATTGTGTCACCTGCATCATGAATGAGGATTATTCCGATAACATCCGAAACCGTGCCGATCGACCCTAACCCGGATTATCCGGAATTGATTATTGAATATTCGCCGCAAAATAGTCAATCATTTGAAGTAAGCGAAAACATTTCAATACAATTTTTTGCCATAAAATTCCTAAAAATAACTCATAAGGGCCGTATAAATGCCATATTAACCCGAAGGTTTTAAAAGTCAAGAGGTTCAGCTACAACGTATCAGTGGGTGATCATAGACTTAGACGTGTCGACGACCTTTCCTTAATTTTGTCCAAGCAGCTTACTAGCTTCCTCCCGATGGATGCCATTGGGAAAACGATCCAAATATCTATTCAATTCACTGTTCCGTCTTTTTTTTGATTTTTGTTTGATTGCTTTGGTATATGCATCATGATCAAGTTCTGCCATGACCCTATTTTTTTCCACCATTGCTTCATTAGCATGAAGACCAACTGGATAATATTTTAAGTATTGCTCTAGTGCTTTGAAACGACTTTTTGGTTTCCTATTCATGGCCTTAGCAAAAGCATCGTCGTCTATCTTGGATTTGATTCTGCTAATTTCCATGGATGCTTTTGCCACATATCGACCGTTAGGATAAACTCGCAGGTATTTTTCTAATGCCGACAAACGAGACCGCTCCGATTTATTGCTGATTGCTTTGCTAAAGGCCCTGTCATCCAATTTGACGTCTATCTCTTTAATTTCTATATTGGCCTTAACTACATTTCTTCCTTGTGGAAATCGTGATAGATAATCTGTTAACCTATTTTTCCGGCGTAAATCATCAGGCTCATTTAATGCCCTTTTAAAGAGCTCGTCATCGCGTTGTTGTTTGATTTTTTCTTTTGCCTTGCTCCATTTTTGTTTAATTTTTCCGATTTCGTTTTTAGCCTCGTCAACATGCCGACCTTCTGGAAAAGTTTGGATGTAATTCTCGAGTTTTTGAATTTTAAATCGGTCATCGCTGTTTTGTAAAGCATGAGAAAAAGCATCATCATCAATCTGGTTTTGAATGTCCGTGATCTTGGCCCTGGCTTCATCAGTATAGACGCCGTTTGGATATTGTTCTAAATAGTTTGCGAGGGCTTGTTTTTTTTGTGGGTTTGTGCGCCGGCTGGCATAAATCTCGTATGTTCTTCTCTCATCTTCCTTCTCGATGGCAGACATCGCTTTCCTTACTTCCTTTTCTGCCTCGTCAATGTGTCGACCATCTGGAAAAGTTTTGAGGTAAGTCTCGAGTTTTTGAATTTTCGATCGGTTATCGCTATTTTGTAAAGCATGAGAAAAAGCATCATCATCAATCTGGTTTTGAATGTCCGTGATCTTGGCCCTGGCTTCATCAGTATAGGTGTCGGCCGGATATTGGTTTAAGTAGTTTCCAACGGCCTGTATCTTTTGTGCATCTGTGCGTCGGCTAGTAAAAATTTCGTGCGCTTTTTTTTCAATTTGTTTAGGACCGATCTTAAACAGTTCTCTCTTATGGTCAGTAGGTTGAAAGTGAAGTAGCTTATAATCCACCCACCCGGTATTTTCATTAGACCATTTACTCAGGTAAATTTTTATTATGGCACTTTTTATTTTTATGATTTTCGTAAAATCAAGATATGGCGCATTTTGCGGGTTTTGGTAAAATAGCCTTACGAAAGCCATTTTATTACACTGTTGGCAAGCAATATTTTCTGATTCCGAATAATCGCGAATCTCCATTACTTCAAATTTCATTTCGGGATATAAGATATCATATGGTGATCCTCCACCACCGAAAGCCTGTTGAAGAAAAAAACGTTCCGTATTTTTATTATCAAAAATAGTGCTCTCAATTTGTTTGTTTTGTTCATATTTTTTTAATTTGTTTATTTTTTCCGATAGATATTTTTCAAACTCTTCATCTTGGAGTTGTATAGGAACTTCACGAAGTTTTTGAATAATTGATTCGTACATATGTGAATCGTACTCAATTAGTGCTTTTATATTTTTATCAAGATACGATGATATATAGGTTTCGATTGATTTCTTAGCTCTTTCATCATCACTTAGATTTCCTCTTTTTTTTGCTTGTTTGATGAGTTTGTTTTGAACCTTTTTATCAAATGCAATTACATATTGTTTATCAGTCTGCACATTTGATATTGTTTCTACAGGTTCACCATTTGAATTGAAAAAGTAGGCACTATTCTTCAAATTTATCCTACTGAAAGTAACAGTTCTGCTGCTTTTTTGCCCTTCTGATTCAGCTGGTATAAATCTTATTCTGTACTCTAATTCCGACACTTTTGTTATTTTATAAAAAGCTGTTTCAGTGGCTACTTTATCAATATTTCCTGAGCCATTGAATTCAATTTTATATGGCCTTTGTTTTGATATCCATTTTTTTTCAACAGTCCATCCAGCTTTTTTAAAATCTCTGAGAAACCCAGACGAAAATTCATCAATATCTGCGGAACCAAATTCTTTAGCTTCATCTTTGATTACTATCTTTGAGATGAACTTGACCTGCCCACTATTCGTAACGGTTATATAGTCGAATTGTTCCCAACATCCACAGATTATAAAAATTATGAATATCAATATGAAAGCCAATTTTCCGCTTACAGATTTCATCCCGACTTCCCTTCTCCCTTTGTTTAAGATTCTATAACCAACGAAATCCGAAAAAGCCCCAAATAATAAATTTTCAGCTATGCTGATGGTAAAATTTATGTTGTGCAGGTAAGCAAGTTCGTGGCAATCCGCTATTGCTTAACAAGCCGCAACCCACTTTTAGTTCGAAAAATTATATCTCAAGTGACTCGACTAACTCACTTGTTATATCTCCCGAGGGAGGCATCTGGTTATCGCTTTGGTATGCTCGGATCGCTTCTGTCGTCTTAGGCCCCATACAACCGTCAACAGGGCCAGGGTCATATCCTAATTCAATTAAACGCTTTTGCACTTTTGTCACGATTATTTTTTCATCTTGTTGTTTCGTTTCAGTGGTTTCAGCGGCGTCAGATGGTGATATATCTTCCCCACTAGCATCGACAAGAATTTGACCCACAGCGCTGCAGATCTTTCCACTTACACCGAAAACAGTTTTGGAAAATCCTGGTTCTGTTTCATCGCTAGCTTTTTTTAAACCCTCCCCTGCACCTTCGTAAGTCCGACCCGCAGCATTTACCCAAGCGCATCCTGAAAGATATATGCCTATCATGATAATCAGGACGATATTACAAAATCTATCAGTTGTTGATTTCATCCCTTACCTCCTATTATTCCCTTTGATGTTTTAACTTTGAGGTCAAAA
>Ga0316191_10001332_pt1 | contig 17274 bp, 13 predicted proteins | sample Eddworburr2cm_MG_FD_204928 | JGI IMG/M metagenome (GOLD analysis project Ga0316191, IMG submission 204928) | Coastal sediment microbial communities from Maine, United States - Eddy worm burrow 2 cm | ecosystem: Environmental > Aquatic > Marine > Coastal > Sediment | place: USA: Maine...
ATTCCGCCCCACGACGCCCAAAGGCGATCTCCCTTGCCGCGTGGTGCCTGGTTGTCGTCTCAATGGCGTTCGCGTACTACTCCCTCGTGCCGCCACCGGCGGTCACTGCCGACGCGCCGGACACATCCTTCTCTGCGGAACGGGCGATGCAGCACGTCGCCGCTATTGCAGGTCAGCCGCACCCGATGGGCTCAGCTGCAATTGCGGAGGTACGCAGCTACCTGATCTCTGAACTTGAGAAGCTCGGCCTTCGTCCCGAGCTTCAGCCCATCACCGTTCCGGACTACTTCGGGTCGGACGGACCGGTGACGGTCGTCAATGTGATGGCAAGGATTCCGGGGCGCAGCAGCACCGGCTCGATCGCTCTCATGGCCCACTACGACACGGTCCCGACCACGGCGGGCGCCAATGACAACACTGCCGGTGTGTCGACCGTATTGGAGGCCGCCCGGGCAATCCTCAGCGGACCGGCCTTGCGCAACGACGTCGTGCTTCTCTTCACCGATGGCGAGGAACCGGCTCCCCAGTACGGCTCCAACGCGTTCGTGTCCGATAGTCCGGTCTTCGACGAAGTCGCGGCTGTTGTCAATCTCGAAGCCCTCGGCGGCTCAGGGCCGTCCATGCTTGTCGAGACCAGCGGACCGACTACATGGCTGGTTGATCGCTATGCCGCCGAGGCGCCGAACCCGACGGCGTACTCATTCATTGGTGCGACGACGGCACTCATTGGGGAGGTGGGAACCGACTTTGATGCGTTCCGCAACGCCGGGGTGCCCGGCTTCCACTTTGCCTACATGCGCGGTTCCCCGATCTACCACTCCCCTGCCGACGACCTGGATTCGGTCAATCATGATTCGCTTCAGCACCACGGTTCGAACTCACTTGCGATCGCTCGATACTTCGGCGATTCCGATTTCGCCGCTGTGTCGGATGCCGGTGAGTCGGTCTACTTCACGCTCCGACCGTTCTTCATCCAATACCCGGCCTCCTGGTCCATCGCCGCCGCACTCGTGGCATCGATGCTGCTCGTCCTACGGTGGTTCCGCACCCGGCGACCGGTGCGCTCGCCATGGCGAGTGGTGCGCGGCACCGGCGTCGCCCTCCTTGTGACGCTTGCTCTGACCATCATGTTGACCCTCGCGTGGATCCTTGTCACCGTCGTCCGGCCGACGCCGATTGTCGCCGAGAGCTATGTGTACCTCTTCTGCCTTGTGGGGTTCGGGGTTGTCCTGGCACGGTGGATGCACGGCACGGCGATTGTGGAGCGGTACTCCGGTGGATACGGGTTCGTGGTGTTGTGGGTCGGCCTCGGTCTGCTGACGGCATTCCTCTCGCCGGGATTCAGCCCTCTCTTCGCGCTCCCGGCGTTGGCTGCGGCGACAGCCGTGAATTGGGACCCCGGTGGCCGCAATGCGCAGGTACTACTCAGGTTCGGGCTGATCGCCGTGCCAACCGTGGTCCTGATCACTCCTGCTGTGGACTTCTTCTTCCAGATGGGTCAGCCACGTCCCGGCAATCCTGATTCCAGCATTCCAGCGGTCGCGGCCGTCGCCTTCCTGCTCCTGGCGCTGGCCGGCGGCCTCCTCTGGTCCGGTTGGATATCGTCGTGGTACAGCGGCGGCTCGCACGGGCGCCACGAACCCAACGAGCAACCCGGCCGGCAGGCATCTCACTACCGAATCGAACGACGACACCTCACCGTGCACCGAAACAACGAGGGCTAGCCTCGACGCCACATGGATACCCACTCACCAGACGAACGACTACGAGCTGACATTCGGCGCCTCGGCATGCAGCTCGGGGACGCACTCACCCGACAACACGGCCCAGAACTCATTGGTCTCGTCGAAGAAGTCCGCTCCCTCACCAAGGCCACGCGCGCGAACGAAGACGCAGCTGCGGCATCCAATCTGCACGACGTTCTCTCGGAACTCGACCTCGATCATGCCACGAACCTGGTACGGGCGTTCTCAGCCTATTTCCATCTGGCGAACGTCGCAGAGCAGACGCATCGCATCGACGACCTCGCCATGGCGGACCGTGGACGCACGTTCGCCGACACGGTCGACAGGATTGTCAGCTCCGGCCCAGATCCCGACCTCGTGGCCGAGATCATCGAGCGCCTCGAATTGCGGCCGGTCTTCACCGCCCATCCGACCGAGGCGGTCCGACGCACCCTCTTGACAAAGCTCGGCAGGATCGCCCACCTGCTGACCGCCCGCAACGGCGCCGACCTGTCCACGGCGAAGCGGAAGAGGATCGACCGCAGGATCGCCGAGATCATCGATCAGATGTGGCAAACGGACGAGCTCAGGGCCAACCGACCGGAGCCGATCGATGAAGCCCGATCCGCGATGTTCTACCTGGACCAGCTCGCCATGGACGTGCTCCCCGATCTCGCGGAAGAAGTCGCGATCGGTCTCGAACGCTTGGGTCGCGGCCTCGACTCGCCCCTGGCGCCGATTCGCTTCGGGACCTGGGTAGGCGGCGATCGAGATGGGAATCCCGCCGTTACCCCCGAAGTGACAATGCGGGTGCTCGAAGCGCAGCATGACTACGCCCTGCGCGGGCTCATCTCCCAGGTAGAGACGCTTGCGAAAGAGCTCTCCTCGTCGTCGCGGCTGCGCCGGGTCACGGATGAACTCAACGGGACGCTCGAGGCTGATCGCCAGGTACTACCAGAGGTGTGGCTGCGATTCCACTCGCTCAATCGGGAGGAGCACTACCGGCTCAAGTGTGCCTACATCCATCAGCGCCTTGTGAACACACGCGTCCGGTACGCTGCGGGGGCCCGACATGTTCCGGGTGAGGACTACAGCAGCAGCCAGGACCTGCTCGATGAACTCGGCGTGTTGCACCGCTCCCTCCATGCTGATGCGGGACAGCTCATTGCCGATGGAGTCTTGCTTCGGCTCATGCGAACCGTCAGCACCTTCGGCTTTCACCTGGCGACGATGGACATCCGCGAGCACTCCGCTCGTCACCACGAGGTCCTCAATCAGCTCTACGGCAGGGTCGGTGTCGACTACGGCGCCACGACCGGCACGGATCGTATCCGGCTCCTCAGCGACGAGCTGAGCGACGCTCGCCCGATCGCCGCACCGACGGTTGCTCTCGCCGGGTCGGCCACCAACACGATTGGGACATTCCACACCGTTCGAGATGCTATCGATCGATTCGGGCCCGCCACCATCCAGTCCTACATCATCTCGATGACCGACGACGAGGCGGACGTGCTGGCGGCTGCTGTGCTGGCTCGTGATGCCGGCCTCATCGACCTGTACAGCGGAGTCGCTCGGATCGGCTTCGTTCCGCTCTTCGAGACCATCGACGGTCTCCGTCGAGCAGGCGATGTTCTGGACAGCTTGTTGTCCTGCGCGCCGTACCGAGAGATCGTCAGGTTGAGAGGCGATGTCCAGGAGGTCATGCTCGGCTACTCGGACTCGAACAAGATTGGGGGTATCACGACGTCGCAATGGGAGATCTACAAGGCCCAACGCCGCCTCTACAACGCCGCCCGCCGGCACGGCGTCTCACTGGAGCTCTTCCACGGTCGAGGTGGGACAATTGGTCGTGGTGGCGGACCCACCCACCAGGCGATCCTGGCGCAGCCATTCGGAACGGTGGACGGACGTGTGAAGGTCACCGAACAGGGTGAGATCATCTCCGACAAGTACGGCCTGCCATCGCTGGCCTATCGCAATCTCGAACTGGCATTGTCGTCGGTACTCGAGGCATCGCTCCTCCACAGGCAGGCTCGACAGCCGAAGGACGTGCTGGACCGCTGGACCTCCACGATGGAAGCATTCTCAGAAGCAGCGTTCACGAGCTATCGAGACCTCGTGGAAGCGCCAGGGTTGATCGAGTACTTCCTCGCCGCGACACCCGTGGAGGAGCTCGCGGACATGAACATCGGCTCCCGACCCTCGCGGCGTCCGGGAGGTGGTGCCGGACTCGACGACCTGCGGGCCATCCCCTGGGTGTTCGGCTGGACACAGTCGCGCCAGATCGTTCCCGGTTGGTACGGAGTCGGCACCGGACTGGAGACGATGCGCCACAACGGAGCGTGGGACGTCGTCGAGGAAATGCACGACCAGTTCCTCTTCCTCCAGACGTTCATTTCCAACGTTGAGATGATGCTCGCAAAGACTGACCTAGAGATCGCATCTCGCTATGTCCGGGAGCTGGTGGACGCCCGGCACCATCACTTCCTCGATCGCATTCGAGGCGAGTACGAACGCACGGTTGTCGAGGTTCAACGGTTGACCGGTGCTGGCATTCTCGACCGCTTGCCGGTGCTCCAGCGGACCCTGTCGGTTCGTGACCACTACCTCGACCCCCTCAATCTCCTCCAGGCCTCGCTGCTTGCACGGCGTCGTGCCGGGGAGGATGACCCCGCCCTGGAACGGGCTCTTCTGCTCACGGTGAACGGTATCGCAGCAGGGATGCGAAACACGGGATGACTGCGGCGGCGCGCATGCTGGCGGTCATTCGTCCACGGTCACGAAGTCGATGAGTTGTTCCACGGCGTTGACGAGCGGCGTCTCGATGTCTCGGTAGGAGTCGACCGAGCCCAGAACGCTCCTCCAAAAGGACCCCGACGGCACGTCGAGGCCGAGGCGGCGAACAACGCCTTCCTTCCACGGTTCACCGTGCGGCACCTCCGGCCACGCTGCAATGTCGATCGCTCGGGGTTTGACAGCAGCCCAGATGTCGACGTAGGGATGACCGCAGATGAGCACGTTGCGATCCCGAATCGTGTCGGCGATGCGGGACTCCTTGGAACCATCCACCAGGTGATCGAGGAGGATCCCAAGGCGGCGGTGAGGCCGAGGACGAAAGCCGGCGACCGCCGAGGACAGGTCATCGGCTCCATGCAGCGGTTCGACCGCCACGGCTGCTTCTCGGAGGTCATCGCCCCAGATCTTCTCGATCAACTCGGCGTCGTGGATGCCCTCGACCCAGATGCGGCTCGCCCGAGCGGTGCGCGCCCGGGACGCATCTCTCTCGATGGAACCGGAGGCGCCGAAACGGAGCGCTGCCCGCTTGGTGGCTGCAGGTTCTCGCATGGCGACGCGAGAACCGTTGTGCATGAATGCGCCGTCATGGGCCGGGAAGGATTGCTGCTCGCCCCACTGACTTGTGAGGACGACATCGCCACCCTGGGTGAATTCAGCCACGGTTCCCGCAAAGCCGGAACCGGTGTGCTTCAGGGTCATTCCGGCTCGAACTTCGAGCAGGCGGTACTCCCGCTTGTTGAAGTCGGCGAGCACGTCGTCCTGAGCCCATCGGTCCTGCTTCGGCATGGCCGGGCAGCGTAGCCCGGGTCGGGCCAACCCCTGCGTATCGGTCGGCGGTTCCGCAGCGGTCGCGACCGCTGCGTCTCGTTGACTAGGCCAAAGGCGCTGCGGCGAACGGTTCGGCGAACCGTACGCACCACACCATCACCGTGCGATGCACAGCTGGGTCGAACTCCGGTGGCAGTTCGTAATTCTGGCCGCCGACGTTGCCCTTGATCTTCCCGAGGTCGAGGTAGTCGGGCGGAGTTCCTCCTTCGTAGTCCTCGGTCGGGAGGACCCAGACGAAGAGATCGGGGCCATTCTGGATGTCGGTGTCGTCTTCGAACCGGAGAACGTATCGCCCGTCTTGTTCGTAGACGGTTGCCGTGCCTTCGGCCGAGTGATCGATGCCGTAGAAGCTGCCGGTAATCACCTCAACCGGTCCCGATGGTGCCGCGGTCGTGGTTGTGGACGCCTGCGTCGTCGACGTCACCGTGCCTTCCGGCGCCGTTGTGTCGGTCGGAGGTGTTGTTGTCGTCGTGGTCGTTGGCGGGGCGGTCTCCGTCGTCACCGTGGTGAACGCGTCGGCGAGTGATTCATCCACCGCGTCGTCGACAAAGAGCTTGTCCGGTCGGAACGCCAAGAAAGCAAGGACGACGACGGCAATGCCGACGCCGGCCAGCAGCCACCGATAGCGCTTCAGGAAGTTGGCCATGTTGGTCCTCTCGTAATGTCCTGGTGACAACCACGAGCGTACGGAGGAGTGTTCCAGATCGAGCGGGTGTTCCGCGTTTGTTCACATACACACAGAGCGTTCAGTCGGCGTGCGGTAGCCTCTTGGAGCCATGAACGAATTCATCCTCACCCTGACCTGTGCTGACGCCCGCGGCATCGTCGCCAGCTTCGCTACCGGCCTGCTCGAACTCGACGCCAACATCATCGCGAACAAGCAGTTCACGGATCATGCGACGAACACCTTTGTGATGCGCACCGTGTTCGAGGACGACCTCGACGATCCAGGGGCGATTGCCGCTCATCTCGAGGATCGGGTGCGGGAGTTCGACGCAACGCTGCGGGTGCGTCGTGCGGACGATCACCCGCGTGTCATGATTCTGGTCTCGAAGTACGACCACTGTCTGCTCGATCTGCTCATTCGGCACCACTCGGGCGAACTGAAGGCCGACATCCCGATCGTCGTCTCCAACCATGAGGACCTCCGGTCAACGGTTGAGCGCGAGGGCATCGAGTTCCGCTACATCCCGATCACTCCCGACACGCGTGACGCAGCCGACGCCGAGCTGCTTGCCCTGATCGACGAGCAGAACATCGATCTCGTCGTGCTCGCCCGCTACATGCAGATCCTCAGCCCCGAGGTCTGCGACCGCCTCGCGGGGCGCATCATCAACATCCACCACTCGTTCCTGCCCGGCTTCAAGGGAGGTCGGCCATACCACCAGGCATGGGAACGCGGTGTGAAGCTGATCGGCGCAACGGCCCACTATGTCACCGCCGAGCTTGATGAGGGCCCGATCATCACGCAGGATGTCACGCCCGTCAATCATGCCGACACGCCCGTCTCCATGGTCACGGCCGGGCGCGATATCGAGCGTCTGGTGTTGTCAAGGGCGGTGCGCGCCCATGTTGAGGAGCGCGTGTTCCTCATCGGTCACCGGACCGTGGTGTTCTCCTAGAAGAAACGTGGCTACAACGGCGCTTCGGCAGTAGCCGCGATGTCGGCGAGATCCTGCTCAAAGGCCTTCTTCGTGGCTTTGGCGAACAATCGCCCGACGGTCGCCGACATGACCTTCGATATAGTCCCGGTCGCCGTGCCGCTGAACGTCATCGTGAGGAGACTCCCGTCCCCGTCCGGTTCGATGAGCTGTGAAGTCCGGTACTCGGTGCCGTGGGAGTTTGCTTCGACCACATAGGAGCGGCCGGGCTCGAACTCGGTGACCCACATGTCCTCGGTGGCCGTGCGACCAAACAGGGTGCGCGTCTCGCGCCACGTCGTGCCAAGCCCGAACCCGGTGCCGTCATCGAGTCGCTCAACGCTCTCGATTCCGCTGACCGTCTGAGGGAATGCCTCAAGATCGGTCATCAGAGCCCACACCGTCTCGGTCGGTGCGTCGATATGCCTCGTACAAGTGACTTCCACGTGATCCTCCCCAGACTGCGTCCGAAGGATATCCGGTCGCGGCATTGGCGCAAGAGCCGGTGCCCCCGGTCCGCTCCGGCGGCTACCAACGGGCGCGGGCCTCTTCGGCGAACCCGAGGATCTGCTCAACACGGAGGACCGAGCCGTCGCCATCGGGGACTGTTCCCGTCCAATGACCAAAGACCTGATGCACTTCGTTCGTGAGCACACCGAGGTTGGTGTTGGCGTGCCGGTCGTGGAGCGGCGTCAACATCAGGTCGAGGGTCAGATCTTGCGACCGGACCTGCCACGGTTCGAGCGGCTGATCCCAGTCGTAGAGCCACTCGAGCTCTTCTCCGATCTTGAGCAGCCGACCATCGATCAAGATCCCGTTCTCGGTGAAGCCGGTGTTGTCGGTCCATTTCCCACCAATCTGCACACCAACGACTTCGCCGCTCGTCGTGTGGCCGGCGCCGCCGCCCCAGTTCCATTGGGTCTGATAGGGCCATCGCCCCCGGCCGATGTCGAGAATCCCCCATGCCTCGCCAGCCGAGCCACCGAAATCGATCGTACGGTCGCCAAGAGTGACGGAACCAGTCGCCGGTCGCGCCTGGTGCTTCGAGGTGAACTGGAACTGGGTCTTCGACCAGGGAATCACCACGTTGAGTGATTCGTGTCCGAGTGGTGCCGCAACGGATACCGAGAGGCTCGCATTGGCGCCGTTCTTCTCGATCCAATGCGCCGATAGATCGGTTGCGTTGTCGCCGTAGTCGATGGAGACACCCAGATTCCGGCTTGAGTATTCGAGCCGACCCGTAGCCGGATCGTCCGGCAACTCGATGCCGCGTCCGAGTGGCACCATGGCCGATCGACCGCCCATTCGATGGGTCGCCGGCTCGAGCCAGTCAACGGTCACCAATCCCAGGTAGTCGATGTCGGCGATGGTGACCGCGACGACGAGCTCTTCTGACTGGATCGCCCAGTAATCCCAACGCTTGGTCCGGCCCCATCGGCCGGCAAGGTTCGCTCGGTGGAGGAGCGACCGCGACCAGCCTCTCGCCGCTGGATTGAGATGCAACCCGTCAACATCGCAGAGGTCGATCGCTTCGGTGATTTCGTGTTCGCGCGTGGTCACGGCACTAGTCAACCATGTTGCACGCAGGCCACATTCGAAGATCAGGCATTGAGTTCGTCGATCTCGGACTGCGCGGCCCGTGTGAGTTCGTCGCGGTCGACTCCCATGCGTGCAAGGGCCCGCGCGGTGTTCCCGTACTCCATCTGTGAGGCCACGAGCAGCAGGTAGGCCCCGGACAGACACGATTTGTCCCGCTTCACGAGGTTCACGACCTCCGGGAACACTTCTCGAGCGGACGGTGCGCTGCGATAAACGGCGGCGGGTCGGTCCGGCGGCCCGGGTAGCCGGTCGTCGATCCCCGCTCCGGCTTCGTCGATGCCGACGGAACGCAGGGCCTCATCGTGCTGTGCGACGACGGCTGCTCGGAACTGGTCGGGATCGGCCCCGGTTCGCTCGAAGACGCGCCGCGCCGAGCCTTCCTCGAAGTCGAGCGACGCCAGGATCAGGTGTTCAGCCCCTGGTTCCTTCTCTCCCATTGCGGCGGCCTCGGCCTCCGCTGCTGGGAACAGGGCCTGCATGAATCGAATGTCGTACATCCTGGCGCGCTTCACGAATCATCCTTTCCGTCGGGCCCCGTGTGAATGCGACGTGCGTGGCGCTTGTGGGCCGCCTGACGCGTCACTCCGAGCGCCTGGGCCACCTGCGTCCAGGACCATCCCTGATCGATCGCACACTGGACGGACGCCAGTTCAAGACGATCCGCGAGGCGACGGAGCGACACCACAGCAGCGAGCGCCTCCGCGGGATCCTCCGGACTCGGGATCGAGTGGAGATCGTTCATGATGTCAACCGTAGTTGACGTATCGACGACCGTCAACCATCGTTGACAGCCCGGTCGCTGTAGCGGATGTCCGGCAATTGGGTCGAGAGCAGGAAACCCAGGAACACAAACGCAACGGCAACGAAACCCGTCGTCTGAGCGGCCGAGGCAAAGGCATCGGACACCGCGATGACGACGGCTTCCGATCCAGGCTGTTCCGCCAGTGCAGGGAGCACCTGCCCGGCCGAGCCCGCTACGGCTTCGACGATTCCTTCTTGGGCGACCGGGGGGAGGTTCGGAATGGTTGCAAGGTTGTCGATGGTCCCGCTTCGGAGACCTGCCGACAGGACCGTGCCGAGCAGCGCGATCCCGATTGCGGCGCCGACCTGACGGAACGTGGACTGCATCCCCGAGGCCTGGCCGGATTCTCGCGGCGGCACCTCTGACAAGATCACGCTGGTCAATTGGGCACTCGCCAAACCCACACCGACGCCGTAGACGAACAGGGGGACAATGAACGTCCATCCGCTCCGCTCGGGAGCGATCAGGAGCGCAACCGCGAGAATCGCGACCGCCTCCATGCCCATGCCGGCGCTGACGACTCGCCGCGGGCCGATCTTGGTGGCAAGTATCCCGGCCGTCGGCCCACCGAGGAAGGCTCCGATCGCCAAGGAGAGCAGTAGCAGCCCGGTCTTGAACGCCGAGTAGCCGAATACGGCCTGGAGGAACAGCGGGAGCACGAATACGAGTCCGAACTCCCCCAGACTCAGAATCGCTGCGGCAGAGTTGCCGAGCGAGAACGACTTGAACCGGAAGAGGGAGAGATCGAACAGCACGGCCTGGCCGCGCTCAGCGCGTACCTTCTCGTTCACGACAAACCCGATAAGGAGAACGACCCCCAGCAAGAAGGTCGCAACCACCGGTGAGATCCAGTTCTCCGGCCAGGTGAACGGCCCTGCGCTGAAGGTGTCGATCTGCTTGAAGAAACCGAGTCGAGGGCCTTCGATCAGCGAGAACACGACCGCCGCCATGCCGATGCCGGACAGAAGGATGCCGGGGATATCGAATCCGCGAAGCAGCTCATTGTCGCGAGTCTCCTTCACCCATAGCACCGTTCCGATGAGGGCGATGGCACCGATCGGGACATTGATGTAGAACGCCCACCGCCACGAATGCTCGGTCGTGAGCCACCCCCCGAGCAGCGGTCCCAGCGCAGCCATGCCGCCGATCACTGAGCCCCACACTCCGAAGGCAATCCCCCGTTCCTTGCCCTGGAACGTCGCATTCACGGTTGAAAGCGTCGAAGGCAAGATCACCGCCGCACCGACCCCCTGAAGGAATCGGGCGAAGATGAGCGAGGACCCGTCGGTGGCGAGCCCGGCCATCATGCTGGCCCCGACGAAGATGCTTAGTCCGATCATGAACATGCGGCGGCGGCCGTACATGTCCCCGACCTTGCCGAGGGTGATCAGGAGTGCCGCGAAGACCAGCGAGTAGATCGAGTTGATCCATTCCGCGTCGGCCAGGGCAAGATCGAACTCCCTGATGATCGACGGGAGGGCGACGTTCACAATCGTGGCATCCACGATGATCATCGCCACACCCAGGCTGAGCACCGCGAGGCCGAACCATCGAGTGCGGTCGGTGACGGTCATCAGCAGCCTCTCCTCGCCGGAAACGGCGCACCACCGGGTCGTGGCGCGCCGTCATGTCGTTCGGGACTGCACTCTAGGACTGAGCAGCGTTCGGGAATGTGCACCGCCGGCCGTTGTGCACGACGCCCGAGAGGCGCGGGTCGTTGGAGTCGGGATCATGGCGAAGAGCAGACTACCGGGGCTCACCGTGGGTGTGTGCGTGACCCTTGGGGCTGGTGTGGGGGCGGCGCTGTTCGCCGCAACCTCGAGCCCGGCATGGATCGCCGTGGGCGTGGCAATCGGAGCAGCCATCGGAACTGCAGCCGACCAACTCGACGGTCCAGATTCGCCGGGCGATCCGGACGCCTAGCGTGCCGACAGGCCCGCCGAGCGCCGGGACGGGTCCTGGTTCGCCGCGGTGTGCTTGACGACGGCGTGCATCGCTGCTTCCTGGGCTGCCATTGAACGGACCAACTCGAACTGCACGCGGCACCGGTCGAGGTTGTGGTTGGGCCGGTGGGTCTTGAAGTAGGTATCGCCCAGGAGGTGGTCCGTCAGGAACCGGGCGCCGAGCGTGAGGGTGATCGCCTGTCCGGAGACTGCCAGTTGATCAACCTCCGCTGAGGTGAGGAATCCGCTCGCCGACGACAGGTATCCGCGTGTGAGGTGCTCGAACCGCTCCAAATCCATGTGCACGTCGTCGAGATTCTGCCAGTCCTCGGCCACCGCGCACGTGCCGGTCCGGACCATGTCGCCGAAGTCGTAGTGCACGAGGCCGGGCATCAGCGTGTCGAGGTCGATGACGCAGATCCCCTCCCCCGTCACGTCGTCGATCAGGACATTGTTGCTCTTACAGTCGTTGTGCGTCACCCGGAGCGGCACAGCCCCGCTGCTGACCAGTGCTGGAAACCGATCGAGCGTGGCCTCGCTCTCGACGAGGAACTCAATCTCCGATCGTGCGCCTGCGGCCCGATTGAGCGGGTCCTGTTCAACAGCGTCGACGAACGCACGGAATCGGTCGGGACCATCGTGGAATCTCGGAATCGTTTCGTGCAGCGGAGGATCGGGCAGATCGGCAAGGATCGTTTGGAAGGTGCCGAACGCTCGCGCAACCTCGTACGCCTGATCGTGCGTCGTCAGCACGTCGTACGACGTGGCCCCTTCGACGAAATCGTATGCTCGCCAGTAGTCGCCCCGCACGTCGACGTGATAGATCCGACCGTCACACGTGGGCAGCAGGTTCATGGCCCGGCGTGAACGATCGGGTACGTCTCGCTCTTCCAGCGAAGCGCGTATGTGGCGGGTCACCCGATCGACGTTCTCCATCACGGCCGGCACGTCCTTGAAGACCGCCCGGTTGACCCGCTGGAGGATGTACCGAACCTGGTTGCCACGGTCGTCGAACCGGACGGCGTAGGTGTCGTTGATGTGGCCGCTCCCGTGCGGCGACCCATCGAAGAAGCGCCCCCGGAGACCGAAGCTCGCGCCGATGACGTGCAGGTCGTCGCGGGTCATCGGTGTGCCGGTGTCGTCTGGTGTCTGCGGGCGCAGCAGTTCATGGTCCAGGGAGAATCTGGATTCGTCGGGCTCAATAAGGCGAGCGGAACGCTCATCCGCCGTACCGCCCGTGTACTACCAGTATCGGAACCTGGTCGGTTTCACACGGATCGGCACGGAGTAGCGGCCGGCAAACCACTCCGGTGTCCACCCGCGCTCATCCATCACCAGACCGTATTTGGCCAGGTAGGCGCCGTTCTCTGCCGCGCTCGGCGTTGAATCGTCGATCCGGGCCTGACCTTCGACGATCACGATGTCTCCACCGAGGCCGTTTCCATCGAGGTTGAGCGAGACCCGAGGGTGCTCCGCCACGTTGCGGGCGCGCGGAGACTCAAGGCTGTAGACGAGGATCTCGTCGCCGTCCCACAGGAACCAGATCGGCGATACCTGGGGGGTGCCGTCCGGCGCGACCGTGGTCAGCCATCCCACGCGGTCATTCGCGAGACGCTCTCTCGCGCGCTGACCGCTCACCGATGCGGCATCTAGGGAGCGCACTCCGGTTCGACTCATTGCATGGCTCCTCTCGCACGTCGTTGCCCGCTGTGCTGCTGGCACGTGTCCTGGGAGCCTATCGTCGTGCGCCATTCCACGTTGTGGGAGTGCCTCGGCGATCCGCAGTCGGTGTCGACGCACGATACGGGGGAGACTCCGGGGCACCGCCCTGCAATGCAGGATGGTGCCCTGAAGGTGTGGATTCGACCACGATGCGCTCTTGTCCGCCGGAGCGGACGTGTCCTCGCGACCCGATGCCGACCCCCTCTACTCCTGCAGCTCGCCTTCGTACACGACCGTCTCTTTCGAGAAGTCGACAATCACTTTCCCTGAGCCCGTAAGGCCCTCGTAGTCGCCTGTTCCGTTCTCCACGGTCCACGTTGCGGCATCGTTCGACCCTTCGAAGTTGTAGTCCCGCCTCGCCAACGTGAACTCTTCAACAGTTTCGAATGTTCCCGAACCGTCGGCGCATGTCCACCGGCCGTCTTTCGCGCTGAAGACTTCCTCGCCGGTCTCCTCCTCAACTTGCATCAGTTGGTCGCGCTCCTCATCGGTAACAGCATTGCCGTTCAAGTCGAAGAAGTCGCCCTCTTCGTACGTCACGACATCACACATGACGCCTTCGTCAACGGCCGGTCCGGTGGCCGGCACGGAACTGCCGGACGGGCCGAGTGGGTTCGTGATTTGGATAGCCATCGGCTCGCTCGAAGAGGAGCAGGAAGCCACCACCATGAGTGAGACAACAAGCATCGAGCGGAGTTTCCGCATCTGATTCCTCCTTTCAGCCACGGTGCAGTTTCCACCTCTCCGGCTGCACGATGGCTGCATACCAGCCTCAAGAGGCGTTTGGACAGTCCGTGAAGTGGTAGGTCAGGCATTCTGCAGCGTTCAGCGACCGCTCGACGCGTGTCCGGGCAATGCCCGTCAGCTCGTCAATATCGAGCGTCCAGATCCGAACCGATCCCGGCGTGGCAGTGACGACGTGCCGTCGGTCGGGTGTCATGTCGACGAACGGCCAGGTGTCGTGCCCCTCGAGGACCACGAGTGTTTCGCCGCTGGTGACATCCCACGCGCGGACGGTGCCGTCGTGACTCCCCGAGATGATCGACAGTCCGTCGGACGACCACGCTGCGTCTTCCACAGCACCGGTGTGGCCGGTCAACACTCGCTTCAGGTCACCGGTTTCGATGTCCCAAACGATGACCGTGCCGTCGCCACCTCCGGTGAGGAGTTGGGATCCGTCGGGGCTGAATTGCACGGCACCGATCCACGCCGGATAGTGGTCGCGGGCGAACACCTCATTGCCCGCACCGATATCCCACGCGCGGACGTTCGGCACGTCCTCGTCAAGGGTTTGTACTGCGAGCAACCGGCCCGTCGGATCCAGATCCAACGACTGCCCGCAATAGCCCGTTGGAGTACTGAAGACCTCCTTCCCAGTTGCCACGCTCCAGACATAGGCGGTCGGCCCGGGGCGGTTGCACACCGCGGCAGCCACGAGCTGACCGTCGTCGCTGAAGTCCACCGATCCCTTGACAAACGCGCCTTCGAGGAGTGTGTGTGTCTTCTCTCCGTCCGCGGCATCCCACACCGTGACCGAACCCGACGCATCCGATTCCGTGGCGCTTACGACTGCGACCCGGTCCAGCGAGGGGTTGACCGCGATGCCGGCGATCGGGCCCAACATGTCACTGCTGGGGGCTGCTCCAGCCGCGACCTCGGCGAGCACGGTCTCGGGTTGCCAGTCAGATGTTCGGCGGATGATGACACTTCGGCCATCGGGTCCGGTTGTTGCGATGTGTGTCCCACCCCCGGCGAACGCGATCGGGCGGCCGGCCGACCAAGCGGCGACCTCTCCGCGCGGCGCCACGTTCCACACCCGGACTCCGTCGTCTTTCCCGACCGAGGCGGCAACATCGCCGGAGTCGTCGAACACCACGCCAAGCACGAACGACGTGTGGGCGGGAGAGAGCGATGCCTGGAGCCGGGCCCCCGCTGCTGAAACCGTCCAGAGCTTGACCGCGCCTCCGTCTCCCCCGGTCAGCAGTCTGTTTCCGTTCGGGCTGACTGCGAGCGAAACCACTTGGCCGACACCGGGATCGAACGACGAAAGCTCTGATCCCGTATCGGCATCCCAGAATCGCACCCAACCATCGAAACTGCTTGTCACCATGGTGCGTTCGCCCGCAAGGTAGACAGCGTCCGAGACCGGTCCGTCGTGGCCCACAAGTGTCGCTACCCGTTCGGAGGTCGCAATATCAACTACCAACGCTTTGCCAGACCATGTTGTCGCAACGATTCGGTCACCCCCGGGGTTGAACCTCAGCGCCATTGTTGGGCAGCAGTCGTCTCGTGGCCATGCGTCCGGTTCAGAGAGCTTCAGGACGGCCTCACCGCTGTCCATGTCAAAGACGCCAATCCCATCGCCGAACGGGGCCAAGCCGGCCACCATGCGCCCATCGGGGCTGAATGCGACATTGGTAACGAGGTGGTTCAGCGGCTGTGTCATCACCAGATCACCTGAGAGAGCATCCCGCACCAGCAGGTAGTGGTCCTCACCGGTCGCCACGAATCTGCCATCGGGGCTGACAGCCACGGCCTCAGTCCTTCGATTCCCGATGGCCGGGGCGAGTTCGCGCACGACCGACCCGTTGGTCGGATCAACGAATCGTACCCGGTCACCGCTCGTCACAAGCTCTCCGGATGGAGTGAATGCCAGACTCCCCTCCCCCATGGTCTTCCCAACGAGTCGGTGCGAATTCAAGGCGAGGTGGAGTGCTTCCTCGGCTTCCCTGAGCACATGGCCGCCGGTGGCACGTGTCGTGTCGACGGCCTCAAGCGCGAGCAGCACCGCGAGTTCGGGATCGGCAGCGAGGGTGTTTCGTGCGGCACTGGCCAATTCACGTGCGCGTGCCTCGCGCCCGTTCGCCACGGCTTCTCGGCTGCGGTTCACCGCGAAGGCGGACAAGGCGCTCACAACCAAGACCGCAACCGTGGTTGCGCCAACGAGCCATCGCAGCCGACGAACGGACTTCCGTTCGACCTCGAGTTCGCTGTTGCGTCGGGCTTCTTCTGCGGCTCGGTTGGCGTCACGCCGATCGATGCTTCGCTCCACGAGGTCGCGTTCCGACGCCGTGAGATTGATCGGACTTTCATCCGACCACGCCTCGTACTGCTCGAGCCGGGCTCCGCTGAGGAGGTAGTCAGGACTCCCATGCGACGTCTCCCACTCGGCGACCTGGGACGCAAGGATGGCGTGGAGGCGGAGATCCTCGCGCGCATCGTCGAGCCATCTGCGGAGGCGCGGCCATTCAGCGAGGAGTGACTCGTGTGCGACCTCAACGGTCGTGCGTCCCGTCGCCGGGTCCCGATCGAATGACAGCAACCTCGCCCGATCGAAGGCACCGAGGGTCGCTTGGACGCTGACGGTATCGAGGCCGAGGTCGTCGATCTCCGTGCGGTCCACGCGCCGGCGCGTGTCGGGTCGGCCTGCGCCGAGGGAAGCGCACCGCAGGAGGAGTTGCCTGGCAACGATCTGACAGTCTCGATCAAGATTGGCATATACATCCTCCGCGCGCCGCGCAAGTGCACCTCGGAGCCCACCGATCTGCTGATAGGTCGAACGAGTGAGCGTCGATCCCGACCGTTCGTCGAACAACAGTGTCAGAACGTACTGGTACAGGGGAAGAGATCCGGGTTGGCCGGTCATGTCGCTCGAGAGCTCAGCGATGAGTTCGGGCTCGAGCTGAGCACCCACCCGGCCGGCCGGTTGTGCTGCTGCTGCTTCCAGTTCTGCGGCGCTCATCGGGGCGACCGTCAGTGTGTTTTCTGCGAGCAACGGGCTGAACCCGGGTTCCGCAATCGATCGGTCGTAGAAGTCCGCCCGCAGGGTGGCCAGTACGGTGAGCTGTGAATACGGATCCTCGACCGCTTCGACGAGGTTGCGCAAGAATCGAGAGCGCTCGCGTTCGTCGACGTCGCGGTGGAATATCTCTTCGAACTGGTCGATTACCAAGAGATGTCGACGATTGTCCGAGGAAGCCGCCCTCTGAACGGCTCGCAGGAGGTCGAGACCATCGCCGCGCACATCGTTTGCCGGCCGGCCGAATGCTCGCTCAAGCTCCAGAAACGGGTGCGGCCCCGGCACCATTGTGACGATCTCCCACGAGTCCTCACGAGTCTCCCGCAGCCGGGGAATGAGCCCGGCTCGTACGACGCTGGACTTGCCGCTGCCGCTGGCGCCAACAACCACGACAAGGGGAGCCTCCTCGACCCTCTTCGCG
>Ga0316191_10001333_pt1 | contig 17255 bp, 18 predicted proteins | sample Eddworburr2cm_MG_FD_204928 | JGI IMG/M metagenome (GOLD analysis project Ga0316191, IMG submission 204928) | Coastal sediment microbial communities from Maine, United States - Eddy worm burrow 2 cm | ecosystem: Environmental > Aquatic > Marine > Coastal > Sediment | place: USA: Maine...
CGGAGAGATGGCTGAGTGGCCGAAAGCGCGCCCCTGCTAAGGGTGTATAGGTTAATAGCCTATCGAGGGTTCGAATCCCTCTCTCTCCGCCACTATTAAAAAGAAAGGGCTCGCCATAGGTGGGCCCTTTCTTTTTAACGGCGGCCGAGAGAGGGATAATGAACCCTCGATACTCATATCGAGGTGTTCGACCGATTTGCAGGACAGCAAATCGGAACGTCGCGAACGCGGCGGCCCCGGAGGGGTGAGAGGCAGGACGCCTCTCATAATCCCTCTCGGCAACAGCATAATCCATCAACTTTTTTTCGAACTTTGAAATACAAACCTCTGTTCTTTCTCGGCAACTGCTCCATGCGTTGCTCTACCTCCTGCATCCATGCAGTTGTTGCGCGGCCTATGAATGAGGCAAAAATGATTACAACGCCAGTTCAGCCAACCAGCGAGTTATATTCTCTTTAACCATACCCATCTTCTATGGCAGCATCACCCCGGATGAAGGCGATTAAACTAATCATTACAGTTCTGGCCATGCTCTCCCTGTTTGCAGGGTGCGATAGCGGCGATAAGGAGACCATCCAGTGGCAGCTGCCGCTGACAGCTCCGGAAGATCCGCATGGTGAGCAGTCCGATCAGGGGCAGGTTCCGGAGTGGGCTGCTGCTGCCGAGGGCGGGGCAACACTGATGTTTTTGCAGACCACCACGGCCCGCAGCTTCAATGTTGATGTCGTCATGGGCGAGAAAAAGATGTTTCATGATTGGGATGTGACGCTGCTCGGCCTGGCCAGAGGGCTGCGTACGCAAAATGGTGCTTTTATTGACGATGAAAATGTGCATAATCCCGCCGCGTTCGTGGAGCTATCCCTGAAAAATGAACCGGTTTATCGCGGTTGGATTTATCAGGAGTTTCCCGAACTTTTCGGTCCGGACACGCCGGGTTGGAAATTATGGTTAAAAGCCGCTACTGTTCGCGCCCCTCAAGAAGAGGTGGAACAAAACTAGGCTCCCTTAGCTCAGCTGGATAGAGCATCTGACTACGAATCAGAAGGCCGGGCGTTCGAATCGCTCAGGGAGCGCCACACACAAAGGGCTTAGCAGAAATGCTAAGCCCTTTTTCTTTTCGTAGCTGTTCACTTATATCCCTCGTTATTCTACCCTCGGTCTAGTTATTTATTTGGGGAGTCAGATGGCAGAAAATAGTAAGACATATTTCCTCTATTGTGAGGCCTGTGACTTCCAGCAGGATGTGGCGAAGATATTGCCGCATACACCTCTCAACACAGTCGAAGAGTTGGTGAAGGAAGCGCATCGATTCCATTGCTCCGTATGCGGTGCTAAACATGTTGTCGTCAGAGAGGGTGATCATGGATGAATTCATGCAAGCCGCGATTGATGAGGCAAAGCTTGGATTGGCCGAAGGCGGTATCCCGATTGGTTCGGTGCTGGTGATCGACGGCAAGATTGTCGGGCGCGGGCATAACCGGCGGGTGCAACAGGGGAGTGCCGTGCTGCATGCGGAGATGGATTGCCTTGAGCGGGCCGGGCGGCTGACTGCGGCGGATTACCAGAGGGCTACGCTCTACTCCACACTCTCCCCGTGCGACATGTGCAGTGGGGCGGTGCTGCTCTACGGCATTCCGAGAGTGGTCATCGGTGAAAACAGCACCTTTAGCGGGCCCGAGGACTATGTGCGCTCACGCGGTGTCGAGGTGTCAGTGGTGGATAATGACGAGTGCCAAGCGTTGATGCGGCAGTTTATTGCCGATCATCCCGAATTGTGGAACGAGGATATCGGCGAGTAGACCCTTCAGGCTTGGAGATCAGCTAGGCGACTGCTCTCAGCCGAATGTTGAAAAGTTGTGCTTCATCCAGTCGTAGAGCTGTTGAACGGTCAGGTTCTCTATCGCAATGCTCTCGAATTCATTGGCAGGATCTTCATCGCGCAGGCAGAACTGATATTTGGCGACTTCCGGTTCGGCATCATGCAGAACCAGCAGAATCCGTTTGCCACTCTTCAGGCAGTCGATGGTCATCAAATCGGTGGGGATACCGATGGTGCGCATCTGTTTGTTTACCCCGACAATGGGATTAATGTTTTCGAAATCATCTTGAATCTTCAGATGTGCCTGTTCGACGACATCGCAAAGCTGTTTGATGGGTGAATCTTCCAAGCCGCTCTCCTTTACCAATGGGCAGGTTAGCAACTCTTTGGCGCTCTTGCCAAGGGGTGATGGGGATAGTTGCATTCGTAGTTTGTTTCGATATGACACAGACAATAGTCCACATATGGACTTTTTATCCGTGATAGTCTATAGTTGGACTGTGACTTAGGAGGTATGTGATGAAACAGGCGACTGAACCAAATGTTAAGGCGATGTCTTCGGCTGGTTTGAAAGCATTTTTCAACATTATGCAGGCATGGAAAATCAAAGATTCGGAAGCTCAGGTACTGCTTGGCTCTCCGGCGCGATCCACGTTCTATAAATGGAAAGCTGACCCCAACGTTTCGCTTTCTCATGATACCTTGGAACGTATCTCTTATATCCTCGGAATCTATAAAGCGCTACAAATCCTATTGCAGAGCCATGAAGCTGCTGATGCATGGGTTAAAAAGCCTAATAACGCGCCCATTTTCAATGGTCAGAGTGCACTTCAGAGAATGTTGTCTGGTAACATGGCTGATCTCTTTGTGACCCGGCAATACCTTGATGCGATGAGGGGTGGTTGGGCTTGAGTCCAGCTATCTCCTATATTCAGTGGAGACAAACCGCTCGGCTTGTTCCGAGTCGATTTCCACCCATTCTTCTTTTCGATCGAGTGGCAGACAGCAGTGATTTTGATGCGCTCTATCAACTTGAAAGTATGACCAATGATCGAATGCGGGATGAGGTGGGTGAGATCAATCTGATCCATCCTGATGATCGCATATATGGTGTTGGCTCTACGCCGATTATGGCTGCATTTACGCACTCGAATCCATTGGGTAGCAGATTCACTGACGGCTCGTATGGAATATATTATGCAGGTAGAGATATTGATACAGCGATTGCAGAAGTAAGGCATCACCTAGCAAAGTTCTATCTATACACTCGGGAAGGGGCGCTCCAAACAGACATGCGATCTTATTACGCTGATGTGAATGCGAATCTACATGATATTAGAAATATGCAATCTTCTCTTCAGGATGTTTATAATCCTAACGATTACTCAGTATCACAGGCATTCGGGGCAAAGTATAAAAAGGCAAACTCAATGGGCATCGTTTACAGCAGTGTTCGCCACTCAGGGGGTGAGTGTGTTGCCATCCTCAGACCATGCGCACTTTCTCCGGCAATACAGGGGGCTCATTATCGGTTTGATTGGGATGGGGCATCCATATCGAATGTAATTTCGTACAGTTCTTAAAGAACAGAATGGCCTGCTCTCGTATGTTTAAAATCGGGCTGATTGCCTTTCGGTTAACTAGCTAGGCCAATCCCATATCATTCTCACCCGGAAGGTGCGGCCTTTGAGTTTGCCATCGGTCAGTTTCTTCAGGGCGATCTTGGCCACGTCACGGCTGACAGCCACATAGGCCCAGTTATCGAAGACATTGATCTTCCCGACCTGTTTTCCGGCAATGCCGTTTTCGCCGGTGAGTGCTCCGAGAATATCGCCGGGGCGGACCTTCTCTTTCTTGCCGCCGCCGATCTGCAGGGTGGCCATCGGCGGTTGCATCGCCTTGGCCTCGAGTGTGCTCATGGGCGGCAGTGATTCACTCGTAATGGTCTGGCCGATGTAGTCGCTGAGCATGGTCATCTTGTACTCATTCTGGGCGTAGATGGTGAGGGCCAAGCCTTTGCTGCCGGCACGTCCCGTGCGGCCGATACGGTGAATATAGATTTCAGGATCGTGCGGAATATGGAAGTTGATCACGGCATCGAGTGCATCGATATCGAGACCACGGGCGGCCACATCGGTGGCCACAAGGATGGAGCTGCTTCTATTGGCGAAGCGAACCAGTGTCTGATCGCGATCCCGCTGTTCCAGATCACCATTGAGTGCCAGGGCGCTAAAGCCGTGATTTTTCAGATCCTCGGTAATCTCCTGGGTCTCCTGCTTGGTATTGCAGAAGATGACGGTCGATTCAGGGCGCTTGGCCAGCAGCAGCAGGCGCAGCGCGGTCATGGCATCCTGCTGATTCTCGACTCTATAGAAGTGCTGCTCAATGGAGTCGCTATCGTGGGTGGACTCCACTTCGACCATGACCGGATTGTGCATGATCCGTTTGGAGATTGATTTGATCTGATCGGGAAAGGTGGCGCTGAGCAGCAGTGTCTGGCGCTTTTTCGGGGTCTGATCAACGATGGCATTGATGGCATCCTTAAAACCCATGTCGAGCATGCGATCGGCTTCATCGAGGACGACGGTGTTGACGCGGCCGAGATAGAGGGTCTCTCGCTGCAGGTGATCTTCAATGCGGCCGGGTGTGCCGACAATGATGTGGGCGCCATATTTGAGGGAGTCCTTCTGCGGACGGATGGAGACACCGCCACAGAGGGTGAGCACCTTGATGTTGGGGATGGCGCGTGCCAGCCGGCGAATCTCTTTGGTGACCTGATCGGCAAGCTCGCGGGTCGGGCAGAGCACTAGCGACTGTACTTGCAGATCATCGACATTGAGCTTCTGCAGCAGACCGAGGCCAAAGGCGGCGGTCTTGCCTGATCCGGTTTTGCCCTGCGCAATCACATCTTTGCCAGCCAGAATAGCGGGCAGGCTGGCTTCCTGAATCGGGGTCATCGCCTCATAACCCAGCGTGGTGAGATTGTTCAGCAGGTCGGGGTGCAGCTTAAGGGTGGAGAAGTCGGTTTGGTTCAGGTTGGATTGGTTCAAAGTGGTTTCCTGTGGCGCGGGGGATTTGCCTACCCTACGGGGTTAACGGCTAAAACAGAAAGCTATTCCCCTTTGTTTCCCTTCTGTTCCCCTGCCTGATCCCCCGATTGTGCCCATTTGAAGGCGGGTTTTGCCGTCTCTTTAGGCTGTTGGTCGGCGCGCTGTTGCAGCGACAGACCGGTAAGAAAATTGCGCAGCACCTGATCCAGACAGGCGCGGTATTTGTTATGATCCGGTTTGCGGAAGAAGGCACTCAGTTCGGCTTTACCCAGCCGTTTACCGGCCAGATCGATGGCCTTGATGATCTCATCATCTCTGAGATCAAGCGCGATCTTAAGCTTTCTCAAGACGATATTATTGTTCAGCCGTTTTTCCGGTTCCGGTTGTGGCCCATCCCTTTTGCCACGTCTGTCGTTAATCAGACCATTGAGGAAGGTGGCAAGCTCAGGGGTAGCAAGATCGACAAGTTCGGGATCATCATCCTTCTTCAGCCAGGCACTGATCTGCTCTCGCGTCACCTCAAGCTCAGCAGCAGCAAAGAGAGCGATCATCTTGGTATCGTTAAAATCGAAGGCGTAGCGGATGCGGCGTAAAATATCGTTGTTGGTCATAGCGGCAGCCAGAATAGGGGGTCGGGCGTGTTTAGGGTAGCACCGATTGTTTTGAGCTTGGATAAAAAAAGGCCACCCGTTGGGGTGACCTTTTTGCATTGTGTGTGGGGTAAGCTACTTAGTCGCAGCCGCAATCGTCGCCGCAGCAACCTTCATCATCATTGCCATGCACGTGGCCGTGCTCCAACTCCTCTTCGGTGGCATCGCGAATATCGGTCACTTCCACTTCGAAATGAAGCTTCTGTCCTGCGAGTGGGTGATTACCATCGACGGTAACATTGTCGCCATCGACATCGGTGATACGAACAAGCATGAAATCGTCGCCATCCGGGGTCTCGGCCTCGAACTCCATGCCGACCTCCACCTTATCAACACCGTCAAACAGCTCGGCAGAGACCACCTCAACCATGGCCGGATCAAACTCGCCATAGGCATCAGTTGCTTCGAGTGAAACATTCAGCTTATCGCCAACGCTCTTGCCTTCCAGTGCCAACTCAAGGCCCGGAACGATATTCTGTTCACCATGCAGGTAAGGCATGGGCTCGCCGCCAATGGATGAGTCGATGGTCTCGCCAGCCTCATTGGTCAGCGTGTAGTGAAATGAAACGACCTTGTGATCCGTGATCTGCATATCTGCTCCTTGAGCCGGTCATAATTCAATGGCGCCAGCTTCTGATGCGGCGGCACACTATGCATTCAGATGCAGATAACAAACAGAGAATGTAAAAAATGGCCCGGAGCCACTGTTATTCTGCTTATCAATCAGCCAATCGGGTAGTCGCTGGCCTGCAGGGTACGCCAGTAGCGCATGCCGTTTTCGCGGTCTTTCTCGGCATAATAGGGGATCATAACCAGTCGGTCTCTCAGTTGCAGGGCGGCGCGCTCGCAGCGCTCCAACTCATCATCGGGAATAGGACCGAAGCCGAGACGCAACTTTTGCCACTCCCTTCTCTCTTTTTCACTGATTAACGTTGGACGACCTGAAGCCATATAGATACTCCTTCCCAAAAAAAGTAGGGCGAAACCTCATCATTCGAGCCCGGTGAAACTGTGATCTGCATCTCACTTTTCAACTATTTCGGGACGAAAGCACCGAATTGTGACACTGTTCGCGCCGTCCGTTTTCAGGCAGCCGCAGAAAAGATTGTTGCGCGCACCCGCCGGACGTATGTCGCAAACGGAGGTGTCTCCATGGCCAGACCCAATTACAGCTACGAGAAACGTCAGAAAGAGCTCGCCAAGCAGAAGAAGAATGAAGAGAAGCGCCTGCGCAAGATGGCCAAGCGTCAAGAGGGTGAAGCCGAGGACGGGGCTGAACTGACGGAAGCCGGCGAGGCTACCGAGGCTGGCGAAGCGACTGAATCTTCTGAAGCAGGCGAACCTGCTGAACCTACCGAACCTACTGCTTAAGGATTTTCAGGAGGGAGCCTCCATCTTTCGCATGAGCTCCTCTTCGACTTCAAGAATCCGCATCGTCGTGGCGATGACACAATCGGGATTGAGTGACATCGATTCGATCCCTTCACGTACCAGAAACTCAGCAATTTCAGGATAGTCGGACGGTGCCTGGCCGCAGATGCCGATATATTTGTCGCGCCGTTTGCAGGCATCGATGGCCATCTTCAGCATCGCCTTGATCGGCTCCTGCCGTTCATCGAAGACATGCGCGACCAGTGCCGAATCACGATCAACACCCAAGGTTAACTGGGTCAGATCGTTGGAGCCGATAGAGAAGCCGTCGAAGATATCGAGGAAGGCATCGGCAGCAATGACATTGGCCGGAATCTCGCACATCACATAGATCTCCAACCCATCCTCACCGCGCTTCAGACCGTGCTTGGCCATCTCGGCCAGCACCTTCTCACCCTCTTCAGGGGTGCGGGTGAAGGGGATCATCAGCCGTACATTCTTCAACCCCTTGGCCTCACGCACGATACGCATCGCCTGACACTCAAGGGCAAAGGCATCACGGAAGGATTCCGAGTAGTAGCGCGAAGCGCCGCGGAAACCGATCATCGGATTCTCCTCGACCGGTTCAAACTGGGTTCCACCGATCAGGTTGGCGTACTCATTGGATTTGAAGTCGGACATGCGGAAGATCACCTTCTCGGGATAGAAGGCGGCGGCAATCATCGATACCCCCTCGGCCAGCTTCTGCACATAGAAATCGACCGGCGAATCGTAGGCGGTGGTGCGCCGGATGATCTCGGCTTTGACCGCCTCATCCTCCAGCTGGTCGAAGTGGAGCAGGGCATTGGGATGGATGCCGATGGTGTTGTTGATAATGAACTCCAACCTTGCCAGACCGACGCCATCGTTGGGGATGGCGGCAAAGTCGAAGGCGCGATCGGGGCTGGCGACATTCATCATGATCTTCGTCTTCGGCCGGGCCAGCGTACCCAGCTCCAGATGATCGACGCTGAACTTTATCGCCCCCTCATAAACATAACCCGATTCACCCTCGGCACAGGAGACGGTGACCATCTGTCCACTCTGAATGGCGGTGGTGGCGTTGCCGGTACCGACCACGGCTGGCAGGCCCAGCTCGCGTGAGATGATGGCGGCATGACAGGTACGGCCGCCGCGGTTGGTAACAATGGCGGCGGCAATTTTCATGATCGGCTCCCAATCGGGGTCGGTCATGTCGGTAATCAGTACCTCGCCGGGCTGCAGCTCGTTGATCTGTGAGGCATCCTTGATCACCCGGGCAACACCGGTAGCGATCTTGCCGCCGACGCTCTTGCCTTCGATCAGGACCTTGCCCTGCTCTTGCAGGTTATAGGTCTCAAGCTGCTGCGTATCCTTCTGGGCATGCACCGTTTCGGGGCGGGCCTGCACAATAAAGAGTTCGCCGGAGTGACCATCCTTGGCCCACTCGATATCCATCGGCTGCAGTTTGCCGGCCAGTTTCGAGTAGTGCTCTTCGATGGTGATGGCGTACTGGGCCAGCGTCACCAGCTCCTCTTTGGACAGGCAGTACTGCTGCTGATCCTCCAGTGCTACCGGCACATTCTTGGTCGGTTGCTTCAGCGAATCGGAGTAGATCATCTTGATCGCTTTTTCACCGAGATGACGGCTGAGCACCGGTTTGAACCCCTCCTTCAGTGTGGGCTTGAAGACATAGGCTTCATCCGGGCTGACGGCTCCCTGCACAATATTCTCACCCAGCCCGTAGGCACCGGTGATAAAGACAGCATCCCTGAAACCGCTCTCGGTATCGATAGAGAACATGACACCGGCGCTAGCCAGATCACTGCGCACCATCTTCTGGATGCCTGCGGAGAGGGCGACCTTCATATGGTCGAAGCCCTTATCGACACGGTAGGAGATGGCGCGATTGGTAAACAGGGATGCATAGACGCGCTTCACACTCTCGATGACATGCGAGGCACCACGCACATTGAGGTAGGTCTCCTGCTGGCCGGCAAAGGAGGCATCGGGAAGATCTTCGGCGGTGGCGGATGAGCGAACGGCCACAGCCAGCGGTGATTCGTTGTACTCGGCCATCAGCTGCGAATAGGCCTCGACAATCTCTTTCTCGAGATCGGGCGGCATGTCGGCATGGGCTACTCTGTGGCGCAGATAGGAGCCACGCCGTGCCAGCTCATCGACATCGCGGGTGTCCAGCCCTTCCAGGGTGGCGGTCATGTCGTCCTTGATGCCGTTGAATTCGATATAGTGCCAGTAGGCATCGGCGGTGGTGGCAAAGCCGTTGGGCACCTTGATGCCCTGATCGGTCAGTTGTCGGTACATCTCGCCAAGTGAGGCATTCTTGCCGCCGACGATAGGGACATCGGAGAGTTTAAGATCATTGAAAAAGCGGATATATCGCATCGGTCACCTCGATAAGAAGAGTGTTATCAATACAAAATCTATTATAGATGATTTGGAACGGTTTTGAGGGTGGCGCTCTCCATCTGCTACACTCTATGTTGATGGTTGGATAAGCATGTGAGGAGTCGATTGAATGCGAATTGGAGTCCCTAAAGAGATCAAAAATGGTGAACACCGGGTAGCACTGACACCACAGGGAGCGGCTGAACTGGTAGCTGACGGACATGAGGTGGTGCTGGAGCGGGGCGCGGGCATCGATAGCGGTTACCCCGATAGCGAGTATGAGACTGCCGGCGCCATGCTGGTTGAACAAGCCGGCCAGGCATGGGATTCGGAGCTGGTGGTCAAGGTGAAAGAGCCTTTGGCGCAGGAGTATGACTATCTCAATGCCGATACCGCACTCTTCACCTTTCTGCATCTGGCGGCATTTCCGGAACTGACCCGTACACTGGTTGAAAAGAGGGTACGTGCCATCGGTTACGAGACCGTCGAGCCTGATCATGGAGGCCTTCCCATTCTGGCGCCGATGAGCAAGGTGGCCGGACGTGTGGCGATGCTGATGGCGGCACGACTGCTGCAGTTCGGCTCGCTGCACGGAGCACCCCTTGCCGGTGTACAGCATAAGGGGATGTTGATGGGTGGCATCAGAGGAGTCGATCCGTGCCGTGTGGTCATCCTCGGTGGTGGTAATGTTGGCCGCCATGCAGCCCATGTGGCCGTCGGCCTTGATGCCGAGGTGATGGTGCTCGACCACCATGAGGGTTGTACCTCCTATCTTAATGAACTGTTCGGCGGCAGGGTGACGGCAAGTCTCTATGCCGAGTCGGATTTGGGGTCGATGCTGACCGATGCCGATGTGGTCATCGGGGCGGCCCTGATCCCTGGCGAACATGCCCCCCAATTGATCACCAATCAGATGGTTGCAGCCATGCAGAATGGCAGTGTCTTTATGGATGTGGCTATTGATCAGGGCGGTATCAGTCAAACCAGCCGGGTCACCTCTTATGACGAACCGGTCTATGCCGTGCACGGGGTGATCCACAGCTGCCTGCCCAATCTTCCCGCGGCCGTACCGAGAAGCAGTACACAGGCACTGGTGGCAGCATCGCTTCCCTATCTGAAGGAGCTGGCTGAACTGGGGATGCAGGGGGCAATCAACTCCAATCAAGCTTTAAAGCGCGGGGTGAACACTTGGGATGGAGAGATCATGCATCCCGGTGTACGAAGAGCTTTTCAATAAACCGTCACTAGGTTGTTTCATAGATGAGGCAACTTGGTTATAGTTCTGCATTTAGAGGCGGGCGTGCTTTGCGGCAAGCCCGTTTTCTCTGTGATAATCCCGACATTGCTCTCTTAGCATGATCTTAACCGGTTGATTAAACAGAGTCTTTTCTAAAACAGGAGTAGGTCGCCGATGCCACGTCGTACTGATATCAAATCCATCATGATTCTAGGAGCCGGACCGATTGTTATCGGTCAAGCATGTGAGTTTGACTACTCCGGTGTTCAGGCCTGTAAGGCACTGAAGGAGGAGGGGTTCCGGGTGATTCTGGTCAACTCCAATCCAGCCACCATCATGACCGATCCCGAGTTTGCTGATGCCACCTATATTGAGCCGGTCGACTGGGAAGTGGTTGCCAAGATTATCGAGAAAGAGCGTCCTGATGCCATTCTGCCAACCATGGGTGGGCAGACAGCTCTGAACTGTGCACTCTCCCTCAACAAGCACGGTATCCTTGAGAAATTCAACGTTTCACTGATTGGTGCCCAGCCCGATGCCATTGATAAAGCCGAAGATCGTGAGCGTTTCAAAGCAGCGATGGACTCTATCGGACTGGAGATGGCACGCGGTGGTTTTGCCCATGATATGAATGAGGCACGTGCACTGGCCGAAGATATCGGGTTCCCGATCATTATTCGCCCATCCTTCACTCTCGGTGGCTCCGGTGGCGGTATCGCCTATAACCCTGAAGAGTTTGAGCAGATTGCCCAATCCGGCCTCGACGCCAGCCCGACCGATGAGATTCTTGTTGAAGAGTCGATCATCGGCTGGAAAGAGTATGAGATGGAGGTGATGCGTGATCATGCTGATAACTGCGTCATCATCTGTTCGATTGAGAACCTTGATCCGATGGGTGTGCATACCGGTGATTCCATTACCGTTGCTCCTGCCCAGACACTGACTGATAAAGAGTATCAGCGCATGCGTGATGCCTCGATCGCTATCCTGCGTGAGATCGGTGTCGAGACAGGTGGCTCCAACGTCCAGTTTGCCGTTAATCCTGAGGATGGCCGTCTGATCGTCATCGAGATGAACCCGCGTGTATCACGCTCATCAGCTTTGGCATCGAAGGCGACCGGCTTCCCGATTGCCAAGATCGCGGCCAAGCTGGCAGTCGGCTATACGCTGGATGAGATCCGCAACGATATTACCGGCGAGACCTTTGCCGCCTTCGAGCCAACCATCGACTATGTGGTAACCAAGCTGCCTCGTTTTGCCTTTGAGAAGTTTCCCGGTGCAGATGAGCGCCTGACCACTCAGATGAAGTCGGTCGGTGAGGTGATGGCCATCGGCAGAACCTTCACCGAATCACTGGGTAAAGCGATGCGCGGGCTTGAGACCGGCTCTTGCGGTTTTGACAAGAATATCCCGAATGATGTGGATGTGGACCAGTTCCTGCAGGAGAATCTGGCTGTGCCCGGTGCTGAACGCCTGTGGTGGGTGGGTGAAGCACTACGATTGGGTGCCGAAGGTGGCTGGTCTGAAGAACGTGTGTTTGACGTCACCAAGATTGATCCGTGGTTTATTCGTGAAATTGCGACCGTGATTGCCATGGAACAGTCGTTGGTTGGACGTGAACTCTCCTCTTTGACCCATGATGAGTGGCGAAGTGCCAAGCGCGAAGGTCTCTCCGATATGCGTCTGGCTGAACTACTGGATTGCAGCGAAGCCGCAGTGCGCAAGACGCGTACAGCCGCAGGCGTGGTGCCGGTGTTCAAGCGCGTGGATACCTGTGCGGCCGAGTTTGAGGCACATACCCCTTACCTTTACTCCACCTTTGAAGATGAGTGTGAAGCACGGCCAACGGATGCCAAGAAGATCATGGTGCTTGGCGGTGGCCCCAACCGTATTGGTCAGGGTATTGAGTTTGATTATTGCTGTGTACATGCTGCCTTCGCACTCTCTGAAGATGGCTATGAGACCATCATGGTCAACTGTAACCCGGAAACCGTATCGACCGATTACGACACCTCCGATCGTCTCTATTTCGAGCCGCTCACCTTTGAAGATGTCATGGCCATTGTCGATGTCGAGAAGCCATTCGGTGTGATTGTGCAGTTCGGTGGACAGACACCTCTGAAACTGGCTGAACACTTGGAAGCCGCCGGCGTACCGATTATCGGTACCAGCCCGGACATGATTGATCTGGCTGAGGATCGTGAGCGGTTCCAGCAGCTACTACATGACCTGAAATTGCGTCAGCCGGAGAATGGCACTGCCCGCTCCATTGATGAGGCGATTGCTGTGGCCAACCGTGTCGGTTATCCGGTGGTAGTGCGTCCATCCTATGTACTGGGTGGCCGTGCCATGCAGATTGTCCATGATGAGACAGGCCTGCTGCGCTATATGACCGAAGCAGTGAGTGTCAGTAACGATCATCCGGTTCTGCTGGATCGATTCCTCAATCAGGCGATTGAGCTGGATGTCGATGCACTCTGCGATGGTGAGCGCGTGGTTGTGGGTGGCATCATGGAGCATATCGAAGAGGCGGGTGTTCACTCCGGCGACTCATCCTGCTGCCTGCCGCCGCACTCCGTTTCCGAGAAGACTCTGGAAGAGATTCGTCGTCAGACCGAGGCACTGGGCCTTGCCTTGAATGTGCGCGGTTTGATGAATATCCAGTTTGCACTGCAGGGTGATGATATCTACGTGTTGGAAGTCAATCCGCGCGCCAGTCGTACGGTTCCGTTTGTCTCCAAGGCGACCGGTAAACCGCTGGCCAAAATCGCAGCAAGAGTGATGGCTGGCCAATCATTGGCTTCGCAGGGTGTGACCGAAATTGTACAGCCGACAGCCTATCGATCTGTCAAAGAGGCGGTCTTCCCATTTGTGAAGTTCCGCGGTGTTGATCCGCTGCTTTCACCTGAGATGAAGTCGACCGGTGAAGTGATGGGCATTGCTCCGACCTTTGCTGCCGCCTTTGCCAAGGCACAGCTTGGCGCCAGTGTACGTCTGCCCAAGTCCGGCCGCGCCTTTATCTCTGTTCGTGATGCTGACAAGGATCGCATTGTACCCCTGGCAAAAATGCTGGTGGAGAGCGGCTTTGAAGTATTGGCGACCTCCGGTACGAACAAGCTGTTGAGTGAGTCTGGCGTTGCCAGCACCAAGGTAGCCAAGGTGACCGATGGTGTGCGTCCGCATATTGTTGATCGACTGCTCAGTGATGAGGTGGCCTTTATCGTCAACACCACCGAGGGCGCACAGGCGATCAAGGATTCGAAATCGATTCGTCAGGCAGCACTTGATCGTGGTATTGTCTACTTTACCACCATGGCAGGCGGACTGGCCGCTGCCGAGGCTATTGCCAGTCGCTCAGATGTGACTGACGTAACCAGTATTCAGGATTATCACAAGGAAAGGAATTAATGATGCAACGAGTGCCCATGACAAAACAAGGCGCGGAGGCGCTGCGTGAGCAGCTGAATTATCTCAAAGGTGAGAAGCGTCATAAGATCATCGCCAACATTGAAGAGGCACGTGCTCACGGCGATCTCTCCGAAAATGCCGAGTACCACGCTGCCAAAGAGGATCAGGGGATGAATGAGGCGAAGGTGAAGGATCTGGAGGACAGGCTTGCCCGTGCTCAGGTGATCGATCCGGCGACCCTTAAATCGGATAAGATTGTGTTCGGCGCCACTGTCGAGCTGGTCGATGCAGAGACCGAGAAAGAGGTTACTTACCAGATTGTTGGTGAGGATGAGGCCGATATCGAACAGGGTAAGATTTCAGTCACTTCACCTATCGCTCGTGCATTGATCGGTCGTGAAGAGGGTGACATTGCCATCGTCAAGGCACCGGGTGGTGAAAGAGAGTACGAAATTGGTGCGATTCGTTATGAGTAAAGGCCTCAGGGCATCCTGCCTTCGGCCTCTGTCGCTTCGGCGGCACATGTCCGCCTGCGCTTACGAGCTCATGGTATTCGCTCGCCGCACATCCATGTGCGGGAAGGAGATCAGTGCTATGAACAGTCGATACCATTTCCAGCCATGGATGGCTGGCGAATCCATATGGATTCGTGAGGCAAACAAAATCCGCGCATTTTGTTCTGCCGTTACGAGCAAAAGGCAGGAGGCATTTTGCGTATGAAACAAAAAATACCGATGGCGTGTGTTCGTGGTGGAGCGGTTCGGATATTGCTGGCGCTGATGCTGGGGCTTTTGGTGGTCTCCGGTTATGTCGTGGCACCGATCCTTTTTGCCAAGGCGGGCTCCTCACATGAGGCGGGACGACTGGCCGGTGAAATTTTTCATGTTGTGAATAACGGTGTTGTTATCATCGCTGTGGCTGTCGCCGCTTTTTGGATGCGTATGGAGTCGATCTCTCGCAGGCAGTGGGGTGTCTTGCTGGTTGTAGCGGCTCTGGCTGCGATCAATGAGTATGGTGTATCTCCCATCATTATGGAGCTGAAACTGGCTGCCGGACCGATTGATCAGCTGGCTGCTGATAGCCCACTCAAGGCTCAGTTCGGCATGTGGCACGGTGTGAGTGCCGTGATTCATCTTCTGTCCAGTATTGTTGCTGCTTTTCTTCTGTTGATGGGAGTACATAAAAGGGCTGGCAACGGCTCAAAGGAATCATGCAAAGAATCGTAGCCTGGCTTCAGGAGCGCATGTCTGACCAGCAGCTGGTGATGTTGCTGGCTTCACTCTTTATCATTTTCGCCCTGCTGATCATCCTCGGAGATGTGTTGGCGCCAGTTCTTTTTGCTATTGCTCTGGCTTATGTGCTCGATGATGTGATTGTTATCCTCCGCCGCTTCCGGGTTCCGAGAATCGTTGCGGTCGTCGTGGTTCTTTGTGGGGCAGCGCTGCTGGTTCTCTTCTCTGCGCTGACAGTTTTGCCGTTGCTGACCGATCAGGTCGGCAAGCTGGTGGCTCAGGCGCCACAGTTCGTGACGGCACTGCGTGATGCGATTCAGCAGTTCCATGCCAACTATGTCAGTTGGATGAATCCGGAGTACCTGCAACAGCTGGTTGCCAATGCGGTGAACAAGATGCAGGAGTGGGGTGGGGCGCTGCTCTCTGTCTCGATCGCATCCATTCCGGGGCTCATTACCCTGCTTGTCTACATCATTCTTGTGCCTGTTCTTGTCTTTTTTCTGCTTAAGGATAAGACACTGATTGTAGAGTGGGCTCAGCGTTTTCTGCCGCAAGAGCGTTCACTTCTGCAACGGGTTTGGGGCGAAGTCGATATTCAGATTGGTAACTATATCCGTGGTAAGTTCTGGGAATCGGTAGTGGTCGCTTTTGCCATGTGGCTGGCTTATGAGTTGATGGGGCATGAGTATGCACTGCTGTTGGGTGTGCTCACCGGTATCTCGGTCTGGATTCCATATGTCGGTGCGGCCGTGGTGACGATTCCTGTGGTGTTACTGTCACTCTTCCAGTGGGGTTGGAGTGAAGCGATGTTATACGGGCTGTTGGCCTATACGGTCATCCAGTTGATTGATGCCAATGTCATTGTGCCGTGGATGTTTTCAGAGATGGTGAATCTGCATCCAATCGCCATTATCGTTGCCGTTCTGGTCTTTGGTAGTCTTTGGGGTGTGCTGGGCGTTTTTATTGCGATTCCGATGGCCGCATTGGTGCAGAGTGTTCTGACAATCATCTTTGAACGCAAAAAGTCTGCGGAGCCAATGCCTGATTGACATAACGGGGTTCCCCCCTAGCTTGCTCCGGCGTCAATGTGATCTCAAATATGATCGAATCGGAACCCTTCTCTAAATGGGGTTTCAATCAAGGTTTCAGAGGATATCAGTGTGGATAAAGTAAGCAAAAAGTCGAAAGCTGAAGAAGCAGTCACCGTAGAGAAAGAGGTGGATTCATCGTTTGCGACTGAAATGGAAGAGCTGAAACGTGATATGCGCTCAGCCCAGATTGTTGATTGGATGCAGAATAATCAGCAGCAGTTGATTGCAGGTGTCGTCGCAATTGTTCTGGTGCTGGCAGGTGCCAGTCTCTGGCTTGAACGCAATAAATCGCAAAAGGATTCTGCTGCAACGCTGTACCATCAGGCTCTGGCGAGCAGTGATGTCGAACAGAAGAAAGCGATGCTTGAGATGGTGATCAAGGATTATGGCACGACCGGTTATGGTTCACTGGCCAACCTCTACATGGCTAAACTCTCTGATCAGCCTGAGACCTATCTGAATGCACTGATCCATAGTTCATCAACACCCGAGTTGGCATGGCAGGCACGGCTTGATCTGGCTGAGTGGTATCTCAGTCAAGGTAAAGCTGCGGATGCGAATGCACAGCTGACTGAGCCGGTGGGCAAGCAGTACGAACAACTTCGTCACTATCTCATGGCCGAGGCCTCTACCGACGCGGCTGAAAAGAAGAAGCATCTTCAGATGTCTCTGGATTCTGAGTCGAATGATCAGCTTCTGAAGGGGAAGGTTGAAAGCATGCTGTCAGAGCTTGGTGCGGTAGAAAGCAGTAATTCATGAAACATCAACTGATGTTGCGTCTTTCAGTCATACTCTCCCTGATGCTGCTTGCCTCTTGTGCAGGTACGCATCGTGATGGTCTCGCCGGATCAGGTGCAGCGATTCAGCAAGTATGGTCTGTTGATGTGGATCAGCGTGAAATCGGTGAGCCTGCCGGATTCAGCCAGCCTGCAATTTCTGAAAGTCAGGGACTTATCGTCATTGGCGGTAG
>Ga0316191_10001335_pt1 | contig 17241 bp, 17 predicted proteins | sample Eddworburr2cm_MG_FD_204928 | JGI IMG/M metagenome (GOLD analysis project Ga0316191, IMG submission 204928) | Coastal sediment microbial communities from Maine, United States - Eddy worm burrow 2 cm | ecosystem: Environmental > Aquatic > Marine > Coastal > Sediment | place: USA: Maine...
GCGAGAGGATGCGAGAGGATTGGACGCGCTGCGCGCGTCTGTCGCCCGGCTTCGCCGGGCTCGGATGAACCTCTGTAGGAGGTTCCTCGAGCCCGACCAGTTTTTCAAAAAAAAAGCCACTCAACCGGAAGGCGAAGCGGCTTTCTTTTTTGAAAAACTGGTCGGGGCGAGAGGATTTGAACCTCCGACCCCTTCGTCCCGAACGAAGTGCGCTACCAGGCTGCGCCACGCCCCGACCGCGGGAGGCGCATCTTACAGTATCTCCATATGGGCTTCAATCAAGTCCGGCAGCCATTAGAGCACCGATTTTAGTGCGACGATTTCAACCAGGCATCGCCGCAAAAATGTAGACTTGGGCCAATAACAGGGTTTCCATGAGGTCGCCAACAATGATGATGAGAACACTGATCAGCGCAGTAGCTTGCCTCGCAGCCACCACGGCCATCGCGGATCCGGGTGACGATGTGCGATGCCGGGAGATTGGCTTCAGCCAGTCGGCCGAAAACAGAGATATGCAGGCCTTTCGCTCGTTCATCGATGCCGACGCACGTTTCGTCAGCAACGAAGTCCTGCGCGGAATCGATGCCGTTACCGAGGCCTGGGCCGTTTTTTTCACCGACCCGGGGCCAACGATCAAGTGGCGTCCCGAGGTCATCGAGGTACTCGAAAACGGCACACTGGCCTTATCGCGCGGACCCTACCGTCTTACTTCGCAAAACGCTGATGGCAACATCGTCGAAAGCTGGGGCACGTTCAACTCGATCTGGCGCGTGAACGACGACGGCCAGTGGCGCGTTGTATTCGATGCCGGCAGCCCCGCCGCCAGCGCTCCGGACGACAAAGCCAAAGCAATACTGGAGGCAGACGACGACTGCTGACGGCTACCCGACCGGATTGATATTCGCATTCAGGCGAAACAGATTCGTCGGATCGTATTTTTTCTTCAATGCCATCAGTCGAGGGAAATTGCCTTGATAGTTTCCATGGCGAACCTCACGCGACTCATCCGACGTATCGACCGTGTAATAGCCATCCGTCGCCGGCTCTAATGCTCTCCAGTAATTCCGTATGTAGTCGATATGCGGTGCACTGTCGTCCTCATTCGGCCAGGTCACGATGACGAACATGTTCGCTACCGATTTGCGATGGGCAAATGCGGTCGCATTGGCAGGCACGCGACCTATGGCCCCACCGGATTGCTGGCAATAAAGGAATACCGCCCGTCGGTCCATTGGTTCAAGGCCATCGGCGATGGCATTTATCAGGGAATCGGGAACATCGTTGATGAAACCGGCTTTCATGTACTGGGCGTCGTTGCGTGGTTCGGTGTTGTCACCGCTGCGCTGCAATTCCACGTAATCCCATGCCTTTACCGTGTCCACTATTGGCGTGCCGAGTGCCCGCAAGGGTGCAAGTGCCTTCTCTGCCTCGTTTTCCGGTCCTGACCAGCACACATGGAAGCCTGCAATACTGTCTGCACCTTCCATACCGGAACCTGTAAACACGTCACAATAGAGATTGTCTGATGCCGTCACGCCGTATTCACGATAGGTCTCAAACACATCGCGCACCATCGAGCCCGGGTAGAGAATGTCGCCACCGACCACGGTGCGCTGCATCGGATGTAACGCAAATTCGAAATTCGTAACAATTCCGAAGTTTCCGCCACCGCCGCGAACACCCCAATACAGGTCCTCGTTTTCTTCGGGGCTTGCATGCAGGAGTTGACCATCTGCCGTCACCACATCGACACTTTTTACGTTGTCGAGGGCCAGGCCAAATCGCCTTCCGACACGGCCGAAGCCACCCGCGGTGGTCAGGCCACCGACACCCGTATGTGAGACCGTACCGGCCGTCGTGACCAGGCCAACGGCCATGGATTCGCGATCAATCTCACCCAACAGGCTGCCACCGGCCACATGCGCGACCCGGTTCTTCGCATCAACACGCGCATGCCGGAACGTAGAGAGGTCAATTTGCAGTCCGCCATCGCAGGTTGATTTACCGGCATAGCTGTGGCCGCCACACTTCACCGCCACAAGCAGATCGCGGTCGCGGGCAAAGGTGACAGCCTTACGAATATCTGTCGCACCGACGGGCTGCACGACGAATGCAGGATGCCTGTCGATACCACCATTCAAAACACGGCGCGCAGTTTCGTAGCCCGGGTTTCCCGGCATCAGCAGGTTGCCCCGCAGACTGTCGGATAACTCCTGGATAGCTGCCTGTTCGATCTCAATCGCAGAGCGGCTCCCGGTGACCGCACTAATGCTGCCACTAACTTCGGTGAGCGCAGCGAATTTTGCCGCCAATGCCGGCATCGCGGCCGCTGAAACACCTGCCGCCACCGCGGATTGCAGAAATACGCGTCTGTCCATTTCCTGACCCCCTGATTTTTCTTTTTTCTTTGAACAAAGAGCATACAACATGATCGGGTGGCAGCAACAATCCCGGTTTAGCGTTACTTTGCGCGTGCGTATCGAATAGACTTGGTGCGCATGGCGCATACGGTCATCAGCAAACTTCCTGACGTTGGCACAACGATATTTACCGTGATGAGCCAACTCGCCACCGAGACCGGTGCGCTGAACCTTTCTCAGGGTTTCCCCAGTTTTGACCCGCCCGCCGGGTTGACGGAGCGCATCAGCTGGCACCTGGATCACGGTGCAAACCAGTACGCACCGATGCCTGGCATTCCTGCGTTGCGAGAGGCCATTGCCGAAAAGACGGCCCGGACCCAGGGACGCGTACTCGATGCCAACACTGAAATAACTGTTTGCACAGGTGCGACCGAGGGCTTGTTCAGCGCCATAACCGCCATCGTCCGCGCTGGAGACGAGGTCGTCGTATTCGATCCAGCCTATGACTCTTACGAGCCCGCCATCACGCTGGCCGGTGGAGTGACGAAACATATTCCGTTGCTGATAGATGAAAACGGGCACGATTTTCATCCTGACTGGGACCGCCTTCGTGACACCATTAACGACAGGACTCGCCTGATCGTTTTGAATTTCCCGCATAACCCGACGGGAGCGATTCTGTCAGCCGACGACATAAATACCCTGGCCGATCTCGTTCGCAATACCGACTGCTACCTGCTGTCAGACGAGGTCTATGAGCACATCGTATTCGATGGCGAACCGCACCGCAGTCTCCTTGGCCACGACGAACTCTGGGAGCGATCAATGGTGGTCTGCTCGTTCGGCAAGACGTTTCATGCGACTGGCTGGAAGCTCGGATACTGCGCCGCGCCAGCCCACCTGACCACCGAGTTCAGAAAGGTCCATCAATTCACGACTTTTGCAGTCAGCACGCCGATGCAGCACGGGATTGCTGATTTCCTGGCAAGCGACCCGGGCTTCTACGAAACGTTGCCGGCGTTCTACCAGGAGAAACGCGACCATTTCTGCCGCCTGCTGGCGGAATCGCGCTTCCGGTTACTGCCAACGCGCAGCACGTTTTTCCAGATAGTTGACTATGGTGACATCAGCGATGAACTCGATGTCACGCTTGCCAAGAAATGGACAAGGGACATAGGCGTTGCGTCAATTCCGCTGACAGTATTTTGTGAATCACCGTTTACCGGAACGCGCCTGCGATTCTGTTTTGCAAAAGATAATGCAACGCTTGAACAGGCTGCGAACAGGCTCTGCGAACTCTAGGGCAGGAAAGCCCTGTGTCCCGGGTGTCCACGTGTAATCTCTCAACAGGTTGGGAACAGGGAATTTCCCGATAACGATACCTACACGCACGGACGAAGCCGGGGCGGGACAGGCAGCCGAACACGCCTCGCGAGTTCCACCCGCGCCACGTATTTTTGTCGGACTGCCAGCTCGGCTATGGATTCGGCTACCTGTCCCACCCCGTCTTGATCACGGCATGGGGTCGGCGCACGAACCTATGATGCGCTTGAAGGAGCGCAGTGGACAACATACCCGAATCTATAGCTGCAGGCGTGTGAGGGTGTGTTGTCCGCTGCGCTCCGTGTGCCGTGTGTCAGCTGGTTCACACACGATGTGACCAATCTGCTGAGCAATTACGTCTAGGCACTGCCAATCTGAAACGCCAACAATGCTCCGACGTAGCCGATAATCGTCATGTAGGCCCACGCAAATATTGGCCAACGCCAGGTATTCGTTTCGCGCCTGATGATTGCCAGTGTTGCCGCACACTGCAGACAACAGGCGTAGAAAATCAACAGCCCGATGACCATCGGCAGCGTGAACACTTTCGAGCCATCCGGCCTGGTTGCAGCCTTGAGTCGGCTCGACAACGTTCCTTCGTCCGCCTCGTCTCCCACCGCGTAGACGGTCCCGAGGACAGCGATTACGACCTCACGTGCCGGGAACCCCGCGATTACAGCCGAAGAAACGCGCCAGTCCCATCCCAATGGTTCGAACACCGGTTCAACGACCTTGCCTGCCCGACCAAGCCAGCTTTGCTCCATCTGTACGGCTGCCGCTGTATTCGCATCAAGACCGGGATTCACTTCATCTGAACGCGGGAAGTAGGCGAGTGCCCAGACGATGACAGCGACTGCGAAAATGACGGTGCCGGCACGCTTCAGGAACACCTTCGCGCGGCCCAGCAATTGAATCATGACCGTCTGCAGGTTTGGACGGCGAAACTCCGGCAACATCAGAGCAAACGGGGGTTTCGGACCACGCAAGATTGTCTTGCGCATCAGCAATGCAGTGAAGACTCCCATCACGATGCCGAAAAGATACAGGCCGAAAAGCACCAGTCCCTGCAGGTTCATGAATCCGACTTTGGTGGCCGGCACGAATGCCGCAATCAGAAGTGCGTATACCGGCAGCCTGGCAGAGCATGTCATGAATGGCGCGGCGAGTATCGTTGCGATTCGGTCCCGTCGATTCGGGATAACTCGCGTTGCCATGATCCCCGGCACCGCGCAGGCGAAACTCGAGATCATCGGAATGATCGACTGGCCAGACAAGCCGACGGAACGCATCGCGCGATCCATCAGGTAGGCGGCCCTGGCGAGGTAACCTGAATCCTCGAGCAAGATGATGAACAGGAAAAGGATAAGGATCTGCGGCAGGAAAATAATAACGCTACCCACACCCGCAATGATCCCATCCGCAATCAGGCTGGAAAAAGCCGTATCGCCGAGTCGTTCAAATACGGCTGCACCGAGCACCGACGCGCCCCCATCGATCGCATCCATGAGCGGTGTTGCCCAGGCAAAGACGGCCTGAAACACGATTGCCATGACCACGAACAACCCGAGCGTTCCGGGTACCGGTTTATTGAAGAATTCGGTTACACGCGTGCGCCAGGAAACCAGTGCCGGCGCTTTCCTCTGCACCTTATCGAGAACGGTACGCACCCACGTGTATCGAATCCGCGCATCACGGGCAATCGGTGGCTCGGACTCGAAGAGTTCGTCCCGAAGCTCCTGCAACTGTGATCGCGCCGCATCGCTGAGCTTGCTGACTATTACCTTGTTGGATTCGGTCGGACCATCAATCAACAATCGCTCGATTTCGGCGAAACGCAAGGGTTCGCTGGAGTCTTTCGCCAGTCGCTCCGCAGCTTCGATAAGTTCAGGCCAGACGCGAACGCGTCTGGGAGGTGTCAGCTCCCTGATGTCGGCAATGGCGCGCCGCAGCATGTCGAGCCCGGCCCCTGTTGTAGCCACGACCGGATACACCGGCACGCCAAGCAAGGCACTGAGTTCTGCGGTATCGACCTGAATACCGCCTTTCTCTGCCGCGTCGGTCATGGTCAGCGCAACAACGGTCGGCAGCCCGAGCTCCGTGAGTTGCTGCACGAGAAACAGGCCCTGATACAGGTTGGTCGCATCCAGTACCGCGAGAATTCCGTCGGGCGGCTTCGTTCCCTCCATGCGGCCAAAAATGACATCGACGGCAATGTGTTCTTCAATTGAATGCGCGCTGAGAGAATGTGTTCCCGGGAGATCGACGAGCTCCGTCGTCGAATTGTCGGTCTTGAGGAAACCGATATGGCGCTCAACGGTTACGCCCGGGTAATTGCCGATGCGTTGCTTGAGCCCCGTAAGACGATTGAAAAGTGTGCTCTTGCCGGAATTGGGATTACCGACTACCACGATGCTCGCATCAGCGCGCCGGGTAACGGTTATCTCATTGGCAGGAATGCGGATTTCAGAGGACTTAGTCACCAACCGCTACTGGTGCAACTTTGAAGCGCCGGGCATGTTCCTGGCGGAGGGAAATTCCACAACCGAAAAGGCGAAATTCCATCGGATCCCCGCCGATCGCCGAACTCGCGTGTTCAACTTCCGTTCCCTCCACGAGACCAAGCACCATCAGGCGCTGAACCTGCGGGTCCGCAGCATCTATTGCTCGAATAATGCCCTTTTGGCCGCGTTTAAGGGTTGCGAGTGTGTCGCCGTTGATAGCCATGATTGCCTATAAATGCTTGATTTTGTGGCATTTCCCAAATGATGGCTGAAATGATAATGATTCGCATTAGTAACTGCAATAGGCAATTGTACGGATATTCCATGGCGGGGCGTTCAGTTTGCGTTCATTGACTCGGGCGTAGCGTGTACTCAAAACCAGAACCGAGGGCCGCGCCATGAGAAACACCCCTAAACCCTTGCAAGCAGCCGTCCAGGAGCCGACGTCGCGCCGTTTGCTCCAATACGTCTGCCTTGCGCTCCTGTTCGCCGGCATCGCCGCTATTACGATGCAAAACGCGCATGCCAATACACCGACGATCAGGCTTTTTCCCACCACGGTCGTTGAGGATCTGCGCCAGACCGGCAACGTTGCCCGCGACATGGAAACCGGGTTGCAGGAAGTCATTGGCCGGCTTGACCAGCAACAGGAACTGTACAACGAAAGTAAATGCGATGGTGCCGAAAATGACTCGGGTTGCCAGCGCCTTGCCCGCCAGATCGGCGCAACCTATCTCGAGATGCTGACGATCATGGAGGAGCGTCTGCCCGATATGGAACATACCGTCAACAATACGCGTAACAGCCTTGAAAAAGGCCTGCGTAACGAACTGGGCAAAAAGATGACGCCGTGGACCTTGCAGGAAACGCTGATCGGCGGCAATGCCAACAAGACTGCAACGAAGGCGGCACCGACACTGCGCGGGCGGTCCGGCATGCGTTTGTCCGAACGCTTCAGGCAATACCATCAACTGGTCGCTACGTCCGGCGCCAAAGGCGACCAGTCGCTTGCGGTGCTGGCGTCGGACATTTACCTCGATATGGAGGAGACCAGCATGCTGATCCAGCGCACGCGCCAGGAAATTGCGCGCGCCACACTGATGGAGCAGCTCAACCAGTCCTTCGGCATCATCACGCCCGAAATGATCGAGGTGGTTGGTGGCGTCAAGAGCATCCTGTTCGGAGACGCAGAAAGTACAGCGCTTGTCGCCAGCCCACCACCGGGCAGCATCGAGCAAGCCTACCGCAGCCCGCTGGAACAATAAGGGAGCCCCACCATGTCTATGAAACTTTCAGTCCTGTTTGCGGCCTTGTTTCTCGCATCCTGTGCAACCAAAGCGCCGGAATGTGGCGGACCGCAGTCAAAAAATCTCGCATCCGCGATCGATGGCGCGCAAATGTCGCTGATCAACGGCTGCCACGCACACTTCGATCGCTACTACGACGACCTGCTCTCGATCGCCGAAGGTGATCCGAAACCGGAAAACAAACGCGCGTTCAGTGAGTTCCTGGTTTGGTCGAGTGATCAAGGCCTGCTAAGTCAACGCCAGGCCCAGGATTACTACAACCGCTACTTCAATGTGAAATTCATGTCGATGAAGGGCGACTACAACAACTGCTCGCACACATGCCCGAACAAGCAACGCGTGCTGTTCAATATGGAACGCGAGTTATCCGACAAGGAGCGCGGGCTGTTGAAAATCAGCCTCGATAACGAGGGCTACTACCGTGCTGACCAGCTGTACCAGGAAGTCGAGCTTGTACTCGAAGCCACCTGTATGGCCTGTTCCGCCGGATCGTAAGACACGGCCGGGATCGTGAACCGCACGTTAATCTTTCTTAAGGGGCTTGTCGCCGGCGCTCTGGGAACACTGCTCGGCGGAGCAGCGATGCTGTATGTACTCAGCCGCGTCGGAATCATCTATTTCGACGACACGGCGATCAGCAGTCCCGGCGAATGGATGCACTGGGCGTATACCAACCTCGGCCTTTCGATCCCTGTGTTTGCAGGGCTGCTGCTGGCGTATTTCGTGACCCTGGGTCGTCTGCGCAAGGCACTTGAAGAGTCACGACCGATCACTCACATCGTGCAACTCGATCACCTGGCGGACATCTGGACCACGCTGTTCTTCGGCACCGGTGTGATCTGGACAGCGATTGGCATGCGTAGCGCATTGATCTACGCGCTGAGCGATCGGGACGCAGCGCTCGCGCAAGGTGCATTCGCGATGCTCGAGCGCATGATCGATGGCGGCATTCTGCTCGCCCTATCGACAACAATTTTCGGTGGTATCGGCGGTTACCTGATGCGTGTGTACAAGACAATTGCACTCGGCAATGAGCTGCAACAGCAGTATGACAAGGCCGCCCGCGCTGATACGTCGGAAATGCGTGAAAGCCTGCACAGAATAGAGGCCCACTTACGTGGGGATGCGGCATGACTCGCTCGCCACTCGCCTACCCGCTGAATCGCTCGGCCGACCTCGACATTGGGGGTGCGGCTGATCTGCAAACAGACGTCATGCGTTTCATGGCCATCCTGTCGCTTTGTCTCGTGGCCATATTTGCGCTGGTACAAAGTATTCCACTGACACCGACTGAACCGGTTAGCGTTGAAGAAGTTACGGTCGTGCCAACACCCGACCCGGTCGTCCTGGCTGCACCCCAACCTGATCCTGCGGTTGAACCTTCACCTGTTGTGCAACAAATACCTGAATTGCCGCCTGTCGAAAAATCGGTGGTGCTCACGCGTCCGAAGTGGCAACCAAAATACCTGCCTGTCGCTCAACCTGTAGCGTCTGCGGACCCGGTCGTTGAAGCGCCACCGCCGCCTCCGCCAGCCGAGCCCCAGCAAGAAGGATTTACGCTGCGCTTTGCATCCGATGCGGCACTAATGCGAGCGGTCGCCTCGCAGCAGGTTGGTTTGTATGCGATTGAATCCGGACGAGCGCAACGCATGACCGTCAGCGAGAGCCGCGTCAGTTTTTGGGACGCTTCGACACCAAACACATTTCACGAAATGGAAACAAGCACGGTACCAACTGCTGTAATCGATGCGCTTTCGCGTACCGGGAGCACTGCAGGCGAAGTCAACTGGGGCGTTACGCTGCCAGGAAAAATGACACTGCAGCTCGATGAGCTGATGCAGGCGCACCGCGGCGGCTCACTGATTATCGATGCGGGCGGTGAAATTCACTGGGAGGCCAAATGATGCGCCGTTTCATGCTCCTGTTAACAATACTGGTCGCACAATCGATCCCGGCCGTCGCAGAATCGCGCGAAAAAGATGTCGACCGATGGGTGGACAGCGACCTGATTCCGTATGTGCGCCAGCAACTACTCGTGCATCCCCGATTCAAGGGCGAAACCGTAATGTTTGTCGTGTTGGACGATAACTCACCGGCATCGACCACTAATGCCCTCGCCCTTTCGATACGTGATCGCCTGCTCGCCGCTGCCGTAGACACGGCCGGCGTCGCGATCGGCTGGCAACAAGGACGTAGCGGCACGACACTCGAATCCAGTCCCCAGGACTGCATGCACGATGATGTGCATTACTACATTGGCGTCGAACTTGTGCAGAAGCTCGATAGCAGCTATGCCGTCAATGTTCGTGCGCTGGACCTCGAGGACCGCAACTGGGTCACTGGGTTCGGAAAACGATGGCACGGCAAACTCAACACGAGTCAGCGACAGGCCATGCGTCTGGAACGTGTGGACCAAACTTTCCTGGGCGCGCGTGACGTTCCATTTACGTTAGGACAGACCGACCTGCTCGCAGCGCATCTCGCCCATTCTTTGTCGTGCACGCTCAAGAAGCGGGTTGAAGATGACTATGTTGTGTCGGTCGACCTTGTCGAGCCACCGGCCAGCGGACTCGAGGGGACCGTCGAGTTAATCAGCAACAACCTGGCAAATCGCCAGGCACTTACGTTGAGCACCGATGACGACGCGACCAATGCGATACTGAGCGGCAAGGCTCATCGCATAGATGGCGTATTGCACCAGTATTGGGTCACTGTCACACCAAGCAGGGACACGGAAGAAATAGCCGCGCTCAGTGCCAGCGCCTACATCGTCCTGCCAGATCATCGAGAGCCGCCAACTGCGCCGCCGGTCGTTGCCGTCACCGCGACCGAACGCAGGGCTCCACCACCTATTTCGATCCCGAATGCAGGCAAGGACAGCCTGATCGGCCCGCTCGAAATCTCGGCGCCGCGCTCGCGCTCCGATTGCGGTATGGGTGCCTGTTCGATATTGACGACCGAGGCAAGAGTCGACTCAATTGTCTTCTTCCTCGAGCACCAGGCGAATCACGGACTGGTGCGCTTGTCCGACTCCGAGTGCCGGAGCCGAACAGCAGTTCGTGTTGCTCGCAGCGGCCAGCCGCTTCAATTTCCAATCGCCCGGACGACGACATCGAGCCGCGACTGGTCCGAAACCTACGAGTGGAATACGGCCCCGGATCTCGATACCTACTACGCGGTCGTCGTCACGGACGCCAAGCTCGCACGTCGTATGGCCAACCACATGGATCGTCTGCCGATGCGTTGCACCGAAGCGCTCCGTCCAGGCCTCGAGGACGATGAATTGCGGGCATGGCTGAATGACTTTGCGATGTTGACGGCGCGCGCTGCGGAACATGTCGATTGGCGCGCCATCGAAGTCCGGAATGTCTTGTAGGAGAAAACCATGCTTAGAATCATCGGCATCCTGACTGGCGCGGCGCTCGCGATTGCATTCCTCATCGTTGCGCTGGGTGTGCCGGAGTTTGCCAAGCGGGAAGCTGAGGTCAGTCCGGAGCCCGTTCCCGACATGACTGCGCAACCCGAATCGCTGGCCGAGCCAGAACCCGATGCGGCCGTGCAAGTAACGCCGGAACCCGAGGCTGAAGCCGTGGCCGAAGCTGTTGCAGAGCCCGCACCCGAACCTGATTATGAGGCACTCGTCGAACAGATTTTCGCGCCCAGTCCTGAAGCAGAAACCGAAGCAGAACCGACTCCCGTCCTCGACGAAAACTGGTACGCATTCTGGAGCCCCTTCCGTAGCGAACTAGCCGCCAACGGCTTTGTGTCAAAGCTGCAGGAATCAACGGGCATCGACTACCGAGTGGTGAAGATAAAGACGGGCCTCTACGAAGTTGCTTTCGCTTACTCCGACGATGAAGACATTCAAGACAAACTCGCGAGAATTTCGGCAGCGACCGGGCTCGACATGTCGGACAGTTGAGATGCAGGAGCGCATTCAGAAAATCGTGATCCTGCTGGGCGGCGTGATATTCGCCCTGCTTGCAATGACGGCCGCTGCGTCGAAAGTGGATCTCGATTCCCGGTGGGAGAACTATACTCGCCACCTGTCGGCGAACGAACCGGCATACAGATTTCCACACGCGACATGCTTCAAAGCCTCGGCACTGCAATACGGCTTGCCGGAGACACTGCTGCTTGCCGTTGCGCGCGGTGAAAGTGATTTCGAGCCAACGGCACGATCACGTGCCAACGCACATGGTGTGATGCAGATTCTCTGGCCGGGCACAGCGCGCCACCTGGGTATCAACCGTCTAAGTGATCTCTACGACCCCTGCACCAATATCGATGCGGGCTCACGATACCTGAAGGAATTGCTTGGAAACTATGACGGCAACGTGCACCTCGCACTTGCCGCGTATAACTATGGTCCCGGTCGCATTCCGAAGAGCGGTTACAACATCCCGTCTGGCGCCGAGTGGTATTCCGGCTACATCTACCGCCACCTCGATTACGTCCTCGGCAATGGCCGGGCGCGAAAACCGGTCCCCGACGCACTTTATTCGGACATCGGGCAATCAACACTGCTGACATTCGGCGAGCCGTATCGCGCTGCCGCATTCATCGAGCGACTCGAAGACAAGGCGCCGGACCTTAATCTCGACTGGTTCCGCCGTGGCACAGGAGAGTTTGAAGTGGTGATGACCTATGCCGACCGCGAGGAGTTCGACGCCAGTGCCCGCAAACTCAGGAGCGCCGGCTTCCGCATCGACTAGGCCCTAACAAACGGGCCGCCCGATTTCCTCAGGGAGAACTGATTCAATGCGCTCCATGACATCAAGTCGGTGAACGAGGTCGTGAATGTAATCGAGCCGGTCGGTTTCCAGTACGAGAACCTCACTCATGTCGTAAGACTCGATCCAGTTCTCGTATAGCCTGTCGAGGCGCTTGAGATAGGACAACGGGACATCCTGCTCCATCTTGCGGCCGCGGAGCCGGATACGCTGACGCAAGGTCGGCATCGAGCATCGCAGGTAGATCATGAGATCGGGCGGTCTGATCGCATCAAGGATCGCGTGGTAAAAACCCCGATAGGTTTCCCAATCGCGCTTCGAGATCTTGCGCATCTGGTGCAGTGCTGTTGCGAAAATCTCGGCATCCTCGAAAATCGTGCGGTCGAGCGCAACGACACCGGGCTGGCGATCGAGCTCCTGATGCAAGCGGAATTTGTTAGACAGGAAATAGAGCTGCGACTGGAACGCCCAACGCTTCATGTCCTTATAGAAGTCAGAAAGATACGGGTTTTCATCGTTCGGCTCATAAAACGGGGACACGCCGTAGGTACGATGCAGGAATTCGACCAGTGTCGACTTGCCGGTCCCCATATTACCGGCGATTGCGATCGAGCGTTTCATACCCTATTCTCGAGCCCTATGACCTTACCTGTTGTACTCATCAGCGAAGAAGAAATCCAGACCCGCGTGCGCGAGCTGGCAGAGCAGATCTCTGCTGACTACGGCGACAGCGATGATCTCGTGCTCGTGGGCGTCTTGAAAGGCTCATTTATCTTCCTCGCTGACCTGTCACGACGCCTGACCATTCCGCGCACTATCGAGTTTATTGCTGTGTCCAGCTACGGCAACGGCAGCAGATCCACAGGCGCTGTGCGACTTCTCATGGACGTGCGCGGCAACATCGAGGGCAAGCACGTCCTCATCGTCGAGGATATCGTCGACACGGGGCACACACTCAAGTACCTGATTGGCATGCTCGATTCCCACCGCCCCGCATCCGTGAAGACCTGCGCCCTGGTACGCAAGGCTGAGCGCGCCGAGGTTGAAGTCAAGGTCGATTACCTGGGCTTCGATATCGGCGATGAATGGGTGGTCGGTTACGGCCTCGACTATGCAGAGCGCAACCGCACCCTGCCCTATATCGGGGTGATTTCTCCCGACGAGTAGGACCGCGAGCCGACGGCCCGATAGCGCGGCGCGCGCGTGCGGCAGCGGCCTAGTGATCGGCACAACCGTCTATCTCGACTTCGATAGTGGAATGGCCGATACCGTACTCGTCACGCAAATATTCCTTCACGCCGCGCACCACTGCTGACTGACTCGGCGCATCCTCGGCCAGTTGCAAGTGCATGGTCAGCATGAGCTGCTGCGGCGTCAGGCCCCATACATGCACGTGATGAATCCCTTCCACACCGGGTACTTTGGCGGCAATCTGGTCCCGCAAATCGGCAACGTCGAGCCAGTCGGGCGCACCCTCCAGAAGGACATGCGCACTTCGTTTTACCAGAACCCAGGCGCTGCGCAGAATAAGAAAGGCAACCGCAATCGACAGGATCGGATCAATTAACGTCCACCCTGTATAGATGATGACCACCGCAGCAACGATCGCCGCCACTGATCCGAGCAGGTCGCCCGCGACGTGCAACGCCGCGCCGCGAATATTCAGGTTTTCCTGATCACCGGAATGCAACACAGCAAACGAGATGATATTGATGACGAGACCCGCCGCAGCAACGGTCAGCATTGTCTCACCCAGAATTTCGCGCGGCGTGACAAAACGCTGCACTGCTTCGTAAAAAATCCAGCCAACGACGAGTAACAGGCTCAGTCCGTTTACAAATGCCGCGAGAATCTGGAACCGTTGATAACCGTAGGTCAGGTTGCCTCCGGCAGGTCGCTTACTGACATGAAAGGCGGCCGCGGCGAGTGCCAGCGCCATTGTGTCGGTGAGCATGTGGCCCGCGTCGGCAAGCAAAGCCAGCGAGCCGGAAATAATGCCGCCGATCACCTCGACAACCATGAATGCGCCCGTTAAGACGAGCGCAATCGTGACGCGCTTCAGGTTACTTTTGTCGGTTCCGTGTGCATGGTCGTGAGCCATGGCTATTCAGCATCCGTTTCCTGGCTCAACCTGTAAATCAGGATTGCAGTCCGCTTTATTGCCAGTGGCAGGGACGAAAGATCAATCGATTCGTTTGGCGTGTGTCCACCCTCACCGAGTGGTCCCAGTCCGGCCAACGTCTCGGTGTATGGATCAACAAACGAAACATCGGCGGCGCCGCGCCTCGACGGGTCGAGTTCCTGCATCGGTCCGCGGCCGAGATCCTCGTTGACCTTCGACAAAACGGATAGCAGGCCGCGATTGCTCTCGCTCGGAAACATTGGCGGATACCCTTCCGAGAATTCTATGGCCGCATTCGTATGCGGCAGGCTGTTTTCGACGATAGCCCGCATTGCAGCCTGGGCCCTGTCGAGCTGGTCCTGCGATATCGTGCGGATGCCGCCGTGGACGACCAGCTTGCGGGGCACGACGTTGGTCTTGCCGAATGTCTTGCCCCGGTTCGTCTCCGGGTCGTAGTCAACATCGGTGCCGCCCTGGATCGTTCCGGCATTGAATGTCAGGTACTCCTCGCCACGCACCTCTTCATAGAATGCATCCAATATGCGTGCGGCTTCGAAGATGGCGCCCGCACCGACATCCTCACCGAAAATTCCTGATGAGTGTGCCTGCTTGCCTTCGACGGTCAGGATCCATTCTGACGCGCTACGGCGTGCAACCGTTCCCCAGTCCGCATTGTCATAAGTGACCGCCGACTCGAACCCGAGCCCAATGTCGGCCCACTCGCCGGCTTCAATCAACTCTTTCCTCGAAATCGATAGCGGTATACCCGGTTTTTCCTCCTCACCCGTGTAGGCCACGATGACCTGGATGTCATCGAGCGCACCGACTTCCTGCAGCGCCTTGAGTGCGTAGACAATGACCGTATTACCACCTTTCATATCCTCGACGCCCGGACCTGTCGCAGTATTGCCATCGCGCGTGAACGCCTGGAAATCGTCATCTGCCTCGAACACGGTATCGAGGTGGCCGATGAGCACAAACTTCCTGCCCGAGCCGGTCAGCTTGCGTCCAAACAGGTGCCCCGCGCGTTCCATCTCCGGCGGCAGCTCAACCCACTCAGTATCCAGTCCGAGTGCCTCGAGCTCACGGCCAAGGACCGCGCCCACTTCGCGAACGCCGCCATGGTTCATCGTGCCACTTGAAATATTGACTTGCTCCTCGAGCAAGGCGATCGCGTCTTCGGCGTGTGCGTCGATCCACTCAACCATACGTTGCTCGTTTTCATCCAGTGGACTACCGCACGCCGGCAACGCCATGATAAGTATTGACAGGAATGACAGTCTTCTTAACACGAGTGGATCTCCTGGTATTCGAGCCGGAAGGCCCGTCTATGATTTCGCCGCAACCGCCGCAGTAAATACGACATCCGTCGAGCTGTTGAGCGCCGTTTCTGCGGAATCCTGAAGGACGCTGATAACGAACCCGACGGCGACAACCTGCATCGCAATGTCGTTCGATATTCCGAACAGTCCGCAAGCCAGCGGAATGAGCAGGAGCGAGCCACCGGGCACTCCGGATGCACCACATGCAGACAACGCGGCCACAACACTGAGCAACAACGCCGTCGGGATGTCCACGTTGATGCCCAGGGTATGCACGGCGGCCAGCGTCAGCACTGTGATGGTGATGGCCGCACCACCCATGTTAATCGTGGCACCGAGCGGAATCGATACTGCATAAGTATCTTCTTCGAGATCGAGGCGCGCGCATAACGCGAGGTTGACTGGAATGTTCGCGGCCGAGGAGCGCGTAAAAAACGCAACCATGCCGCTCTCCCGCAATGCTGTGAACACAATCGGATACGGGTTCCTCCTCGTCTTGACCCAGACGATGAGCGGATTGGCAATAAGCGCGACCACAATCATGCAGCCAAGCAGGATCGTCAGAATCCGCGCGTAGCTGCCAAGTACTCCCAAGCCGCCCTCAGCGAGGTTACCGGCGACGAGACCGAAAATACCGACCGGGGCGAGCCGGACAACGACACGCACGATTTTGGTGACAGCGTCCGACAGGTCATGCAGCGCCGTCCTTGTCGTCTCGGCCGCATGGTGCAGAAAGACGCCGAGCAGTACACCCCAGACCAGGATGCCAATGTAGTTGGCATTCAGCATCGCATTGATCGGGTTATCAACCAGCTTGAGCAGCAATGTCTGCAGAACTTCATTGATGCCCTGCGGTGCGCTCTGGGCTATCCCATCGGACTGCAATGCCAGCACCGTTGGGAACAGCATGCTGACCGTCACTGCAATCAAGGCAGCCGATACTGTGCCAACGAGATACATGATGACAATCGGACGCATCTGCGACGTGTGGCTCGCCTTTCGATTAGCGATAGCGGACGCGACCAGCACCAGGACCAGCACAGGGGCAACCGCTTTCAAGGCAGATACGAAGAGATTGCCAAGCAACATGGCTGACGCCGCGGTACTTGGCCACAGCAGGGCCAACGCGACACCCAGAGTGATACCAATTGCAATCTGAAGAACGAGACTGCCTGACATGATGCGGTTTAGAACGGACGAAATACTCATGGGGGGCGATAGTACCGCGAAGCGAACAGTTTCCTGCAAACAAAAAAAAAGCGGCTTCTCTCGAAACCGCCTTTTTCCAAACCTACGTTAGCACGTGGTCCTGGCCCCCTGTTCCCCCGCCAAGTCGTACCTGAAGGTGACTATCTTCGGCAGCGCAGTCTATCTGTTGTGGAAAGACTACGATTGCTGAGAGTCAAATTCGCAGAAATATCGTCTAATGTCAATCCTTTAGATGACTTTCTCGTGCCTCCAAGGAGTCGCTGTTATTTTTGTGGTACATATACAACAGCGTGGGGCCCGCTCTTTCCTTGCAAAATCAACGCCTAAGGCGAGTCGGGGCCGGATTCGTCCTGTACGGCATTCC
>Ga0316191_10001336_pt1 | contig 17233 bp, 17 predicted proteins | sample Eddworburr2cm_MG_FD_204928 | JGI IMG/M metagenome (GOLD analysis project Ga0316191, IMG submission 204928) | Coastal sediment microbial communities from Maine, United States - Eddy worm burrow 2 cm | ecosystem: Environmental > Aquatic > Marine > Coastal > Sediment | place: USA: Maine...
TATATTTCTTGCCGCTTCCACAGGGACAGGGCTCATTTCGGCCCGTCTTTGGCGCATCACGCTTAAACTGCACGGGGCCAACATCCTTGCCTCCGCTGTACAACCATGTGCCATCGATTTTTCGAAACCAGGATACTTCGTGGTGTTCCTGTATCTCGCCATCTCGCTCATAACGGGCCTTGAATTCCACGGTGCCTTCCTTGTCGTCCGAAGAACCCGCGGACGTTTTTACAATCTCAAGCCCCATCCAGGTGGAGTCCCGAGCCCACTTTGCAGTCCCGTCTTTGTCGAAGTCTCGTAACTGATTTCGGTCCAGGGTGGATGCCAGGTAGTTAATGTCCTGCAAGGTATAAGCGGTGTACCGGGAGCGCATCAGCGCCTCGGCGGTCGGTGCCTTTGCTGTGCCATCAATCACAGGCTTGCAGCATGCACTCAGGGGCGAACCAGAACCACAGGGACAGGGATTATTTTCACTCATGGGCACTATTCTAGCTTGATTAAAACGAAATTTTGGAATAAATGTGATCTGACTCCAATTTTCCTTTGACTGCTATTTTCTTCCCTGAAATGCACCAATCCCGGGGCAATAAATGCTGCCGCCAAATGGTCGCCCGCCGCCTAAAGTTCCCTCTGGACGGATCGATATACATTGCTAATATTACGCTACGCGCCGGTGACCGGTGCAGCCTAGAGAGCAATCAACACAGATCGTTCAGGTGGATAAACGATGTCGGGATCATCGAAAAGCAAAAAAGGCCGTTGGTACGGTTACCTGGAAGCAGGCAACAGCAGTAGTCCGGTTATCCGTGACCAGAATTTGGAAACCGGAAACACGAAAACACTCTACCTTTTCAACCTTGAACGGGGCAGGATTCTCGAGTACCAGCGGGAAATCGTAGAGTCAAAATTGCGGGATCTGAAACCCGCCGAAGCAGCAGCCATCGCCGATCTGGACGCGGCCTATCCGGAAGCACGCCGCAATTTCAACGGTCGGGTCAACCGCACCCTCAACATCCCGGAGCGCGCCGCCCCTGCCGCCAAAACCAAGGTGCCCGACAATGAGGTAGAACTGGAGGCACTCACAGCCGGCGACGACGACGACTGGATCGATAGCGACGACGCCTAGTCAAGCCAACTTAAGCCAAGCCACCCGGGCCAAAGGCCATTATCCAGGATAAGCTGAAGCAGGAAATTGGCTCTGACCCTGTATTTTTTATTGCGTATGCATAGTAGAGTTCTCTAATATTTCCGCCAATCCCGACATTGCCGCGGGATCGGCAGTTTTAATTGAGGATTCTATGGCCAGCAACAACTCTTCCCGCACGTCAACTGCAACGTCCGGACTACCATTACTGCACAGGCTGCTGCCCTTTCTGGTGTGGCTGCCCATGCTCAGGGACCGGGAAGTGCTTCGAGCCGATTTCATTGCCGGAGGCACCGTGGCACTGGTCCTGATTCCCCAGTCCATGGCATACGCCAATCTTGCCGGTCTGCCCGCCTACTTTGGTCTGTATATAGCGTTCATGCCCGTGCTGGTGGCCGCACTTTGGGGCTCGTCTCCGCAACTGGCCACCGGGCCGGTGGCCGTCGTTTCCATTATGACGGCAACGACCATCGCCGGGGCTCTTGGCGGCACCGCGATCTCCAACCCCGAACTGCTCGAGCAATATGTACCGCTGGCAATGTTCCTGTCCCTGCTGGTTGGGCTGTTTCAGTTTTCCCTGGGTATTTCGCGCCTCGGTGTGATCGTGAATTTCATGTCTCACCCCGTGATTCTTGGCTTCACCAATGCCGCGGCCCTGGTCATCGGCTTGTCCCAGTTATCGAAAATATTCGGTGTACCGATGCCGGGAGCGCCGAGCGACCACTTTCTTACCGTACGCATCTGGGGTGTGTTGCAGCACCTGGGTGAGACGCATTGGCCGACCTTCCTGATGGCAACGGGTGCCTTTGCCCTGTTGATGCTGCTGAAAAAGTATTTCCCGAAGCTACCCGGTGTCCTGGTCGTGGTGGCGGGCACCACCCTGATCAGCTGGGCAATCGGTTTCGAGAAGATGGGTGGCAGTGTCGTTGGCGCGATTCCCGATGGCCTGCCCGCCATCAGGATGCCCGGCATCACGGCCGATAAACTGGGTTATTTTATAACCAACGCCATGATTATCTCATTGGTTGGCTTCATGGAGGCCATTTCAATCGCCAAGGCGATAGCCACAAAGACCAGAGAAAAGATCGACCCTAACCAGGAATTAATAGGACAGGGGCTGGGCAATATTGCAGGCAGCTTCACCCAGGCCTACCCTGCCAGCGGTTCGTTTTCACGCTCCGCCGTCAATTTCAACGCCGGCGCCAGAACGGGATTTTCCTCCGTTGTTACCGCAGCGATGGTTGTAATCACCCTGCTGTTCCTGACCCCGTTAATGTATCACCTGCCGTCCGCTGTACTCGCCGCGATCATCATGATGGCCGTTTTCGGGCTGATTAATTTCAAATCTGTCAAACATGTCTGGCGCGCCGGCCGCTATGATGGCGTCGCTGCAATCGTCACATTTCTGTGCACGCTCGGGTTCGCACCGCACCTCGAAGAAGGGATTATTATCGGTGCCGGCCTGGCTATCGGGATGTTCCTTTTCCGCACCATGAAACCACGCGTTGCCCTGCTGGGACGTTATCCAGACGGAACGCTGCGTGATTTGAAAGTCAACCCCGACCTTCCAGTGGACAACAATATTTTACTTCTGCGCTTTGACGGCTCGCTTTATTTCGCGAACGTGGCATTCTTTGAAGATACCATTCTCCATGCCGTCAGCGATCAACAGGAAGTGAAATATGTACTGATTGTAAGTGATGGCATCAACCAGCTGGATGCTTCCGGAGAGGAAACATTACGCCACCTGGTCGAACGTTTGCGCACCACCGAAATTTCCATCATCTTCAGCGGACTAAAAAAACAGGTTCTGGATGTAATGAGCAATACGGGCCTCAACGACATAATCGGCCGCGAAAATATCTTCGCCACCGAGGATATGGCGATCGCCGATATATACGGTCGTTTGGGTAAGCAAGGCAAAGATGCGATCTTGATGCCCAAGACTCGCTATCAGTATTAATTGGGGTCAAGGCCAGTTTCCGCGGGACAAGCTGAACTTGAATATCAGCTCTGAGTACTTGATTTCGCAAATGCAGGATGGAAAAGCGATGAGCCGAAACATTTCAGCCTTGGTACTGGTTTTCACGCTGTTGAATGGTTGTTCGACTGCTCGGGTTCACTCCGACCCGGATGTCACGCCAGCACCCTACGCTGGTACAAAACAGGCGCTGAGGAGTACGAAACAGTACTGGTACGATTATGATTTTTATGGCCAGGTCGCTTTGGTGGCGCTGGACATCCCGCTGTCCGCTGTAGCCGACACCCTATTACTACCGTATGACACCTACCAATCCCGGAACAAATGAACATAATTAATGGGGTTGGTGACAAATGATTCAGATTCTCGTTGAAAAAAGAGGACGGAGGGATTCAATATTATCCCCTTCATGCCTTTATTCCGCATGTTTGAATGAGTCGCCAAATGCCGTTGTATTCTGTGGGAATGGCTTTTAATCTTATAGCCATGGACAAACGACATAAAGATTATATCCGAGGACGCAAGTCGGTTCTGGACGAAGAGCAGGTTAATGAGTTGAAAACAGATCGTTTTGATAATTCATCAAGGAAACAGAGTCATCCATTTCGAAAATTAATTCCACTTCTGGCATTTTCCTTCATTGCCTTAATGATCGCAAAGGAGGAAATTCCTGCTGTTAGTAACGCCTGGGAGCAGATGGTCGCTCCGAATGAGTGGCTGGCGAAAAAAACTTGTCAAAAGGCGGCCCTTGCGAGTATAGAACGCCAGGAATTTGCGCGCATACTGAAACCAGGCAAAGTAAATAAAACAACAGATGGTTTGTATATTGAAAGGCTGGTTGTCGGTGAAATGGGTCAATCCGGTAACGAAATTTCATTTGAATATTCCTGTTACCTGGACAGTGCAGGAGAGCTGGTAAAATTGAATCGTATTGAAGATGCATCTGAATAGTTAAAGGCTTGCTCTGCGGTCCGATTTGTTCCACGGTAACTGGCTCAGGAGGGAGTCCGGAAAATGCGGCACCAACGCATCATTATTGGCACTGCTCTGGTATTTCTGTCGTTTACGGGTGCAGGTTTTGCGCAGGACATAGAACCTCGCCGCTGGACACCTCTGCCGGTCGGCATGAACGTTCTCGGAGCGGGAGTCATCTTCACCGATGGCGACATCGCATTTGATCCGGTGCTCGAACTCGAAGATGCCACTGTCGATGTCAAAACGACCATCGTATCGTACCTGCATGCGTTCGATCTGTGGGGTCAATCCGCGCGTTTCGATACCCAGTTGCCTTATAAGGATGCCCGGTGGGAAGGATTGCTGGCAGGGGAACCGGCGGCTGCGGAAAGGAGAGGGTTGGGAGACCCCCGCGTGCGTTTGTCAGTCAACTTTCTGGGCGCACCGGCACTCAAGGGTAAGGAATTCCAGGCGTACCGGGCCTCGCATCCGGTCAATACCGTTGTCGGTGCAGCACTGGCCGTCACCCTCCCCCTCGGCGAAAACAAAAAGGACAAACTACTCAACCTGGGGGAGAACCGTTTTGTTTTCCGACCGCAACTGGGTTTTGTACACACCCGTGGTCACTGGTCCTATGAACTGACGGGTTCTGTTTTCCTGTACACCGACAACGATGATTTCTTCGGCAATAACAAACGGGAACAGGATCCGTTGTTCGCGCTTCAGACCCACCTTACATACATATCGCCACAGCACTGGTGGGTTTCACTCGGCGCTGCGCATGATCGTGGCGGGGAATCCACGATTAACGGGGATAAGAAAGATGATGAAAGGCGGGATCTGCTCTACGGCCTCAGCGCCGGGTTACCGATTGGATCGAGCTCCAGTGTTAAGGTGGCCTATGTCGGGAGCCGTTCAAATGAAGATATCGGGAAGGATAGTGACAGCGTTGCATTTGCGTTCTCGACCAGGTTTTAGAATTAGAAATCGATCAAGTACTCTGACCCCTGCTATGACAACAGTAGTGAACACCGGCGTTTGCTTGTGAGGAACAGTAGACTCAAAATAGACGGGGTCTACCAAACATATACCGACCGTCCGTGGTCGCATACCTCTCGCAACAGCCTTTAAAATCCTCCATAAAAATAGATGGTTATCTATCGGCTCGTGCTTATCGCGCACAATTGGCATAACACCTGCAATCGTCGTCGCCAAGAACAACTTCCGGTTGTAACACTGAAAACCAGACCTGAAACCTGGACTAGAGCAGACGAGGCAGCCGTCATGCGCATCGCAGTGCAGACCATATTGGAACTGAGTATCGAGCAGGAGCAAAGCGGTGTGGTATGGCCCCACCCGTGGGATCATTACCCTTTCTTATTAGAGGGCCAACAAGTCTGGAAGCGCTACCAGAATCTAACCTCTGAACAGAAGCACCAGTTGACACAAGCATTGGACACTATTCGATCAGCCCAGGAACAAGATGACGAAATAAAATGGGGTCAGAGCACATTTTTCGCTAATATACCAACCAGTGAATAGCATTCTTGTATATGGTGGCCTCGGTAATGCACCGCTGTATATATTGATCATGGCCCTACTAGCTCTGTTGATGATAACGGTATTCACCATTACCTTTTTTGTTCCGTATTAGCACTTTAAAAAGGTAGTACAAGCGCAGGTTTTTGAAGCCTGCCAACTAAAGCTGGAAACGGTTCACCTGTTGGGTAAGGTGAATATGGCGATCGGCCTTTGAGTGATCATAATCATTGGTAGTGGAAGGATTCACCTATATCGAGGTCGAGGGTATGCGCGCTTACACAGCTTTCAGTCTTCTTCTGGCTGTATTTTTGATAACCTTCGCCGGGTTCTATTTTTCCGAAACTAACCGGGCCAGCCGTGCTTACCAGTCCATGCTGGAAGATGGACACATGGATCTTCAGATTATCGATACCTATATCAGGACCAGGGAAACGCCTGACCTGGTGTATTACCAGGCTCTGAATCTTGCGGCGCTACTGGATGATCATTACCTCGAAAAGGTCATCGCGCTCTACGCTCGCGCACAGATTATGCTGAAGCCCGCAACCGCTGAACGTATCCTGTCCCTGTTGCCATCGGAGTCCATAACGGTCAATACCGCGGCGGGAAGAATGATGGCAGACTCCGATTATGGTCACGAGGACCCGAAACAGGCAGTGCGCTTACTGGAGTATTCAGCACTCAGGGGAGACAAGGATGCAGCAGAATACCTTTCCGACCTGTATCGCCGCTTTGATTGCCCGATAGCTGCTGCGAACTGGGCACAGGTATCAAACGAGCGTGACAGGATTTCCGCATGTAGCAAAATCATTATCGAACCCGCCGCGTTCAGCGGAAATGACTGGCGGCAGATTGTTGATAATGAGCGAAAGATCAAAGACGCCTGGGGCGCGGAAACAATACCCGTGCTTGAATACTCGGAGGACTGTGTGCTTGGCCGTAAAAAATAAAGAGACAAGGGGGACGGGTTGATTAAATAATAGTTCCTCCGTCCCCTTTTCCATTTGTGTCTTGTATGGCTTTAACAGTACCTGTAAATTGATCGCCAATCCTCTGAACGGTACTCGACATGGCTGACGCTCGTTTCGAACAACTCAATAACCTGCCCTGCGGATCCAGAGCGTTATACACCATGACTCTGCTCGTGCTCGGAGTGGGTTACCTGTTCGCCATGATCCAGATCTTCGAGGTTCATGCGGGACGGGACGGAAAACCCGGCCTTTCAACCACAGACCTGGTAATCGCCTATAGCGGCAGTCATGCCGACACGCGACTTGAGGCGGCGCTCAAGGGTCCCATGAAGGACATGCTCCCGGCACAGGAGCGGGAAATTATCTTTGACTGGATACATATGAAAGGGGGTGTTGTACATCGGGGTGGCGGAGAAGAGGAATTTAATAAAGAAGTTATGCCAGTAATAGAGAAGCGCTGTCTTGCCTGTCACGGTGGGCAAAACCCTCATATCCCCGACTTGTCGAGTTTCGCCGGCGTATCCGGGGTTGTAACAAAGGATACCGGGATGGATGTCTTCAGCCTTATACGCATATCCCATATTCACCTGTTCGGCCTGACCTTCATCTTCTTCATTACCAGTACGATTTTCGTTCAAACGCACATCCGCCCCGCGTGGTTCAAGTGCATGATCATTGCCACACCGTTTTTTACCATACTGCTGGACATTGCTTCATGGTACCTGACCAAGATCTATATGGGCTTCGCATGGGTAGTGATGATCGGCGGCATCCTTATGGGACTCACCTTCGCAATCCAGTGGCTCGTGTCCATGTATCAGATGTGGTTCTACACGAACCCAAAGGATTAAATAGTGTTACCTCCGTCGCCTATTTCCGCATTAGCATACTGAACAGGGCATATTAGTGACCAATAACGATATATTGCGTCGTATCCGCTATACCTTCGACTTTAACGACTCGAAGATGATTGAAATATTTGGACTGGCTGATCTTCAGGTAACGCGGGAACAGGTCAGCGATTGGTTAAAAAAAGACGATGATCCGGCGTTTCAGGAATGCAGTGATGCCCAGCTGGCTATTTTTCTCAATGGCTTGATTAATGACCGGCGAGGGAAAAAAGATGGGGCTCAGCCCGAGCCAGAGCAGCATTTAACTAACAACATCATTTTCAGGAAATTAAAAATCGCATTGGATCTGAAGGCTGAAGATATATTGGAGATACTGGCCCTGGCTGATGTGCACATAAGCAAGCACGAATTAAGTGCCTTCTTCCGCAAACCGGGTCATAAGCACTACCGAGACTGTAAAGACCAGGTTTTCCGTAATTTTCTGAATGGTATCCAGCTTAAATACCGCGATAACATTCAGTTAGGGAGTAGAAATTGAAAATCGATATTTACAAGAGCACAAAGAATGGAAACAAGTACCTTTCTGTGCCAAAAGGAACGAAGGTGGAGAGCTTGCAACTTCCGGATCCCATCGACCCTGATCTTCTGACATTATCACCCTTCAAAACCAGGTTGGAGCTAACTCCTGGCAAGTCTCATCCTGCCCTTGATCAAGACGACATAATCGAGCAGATTGAGAAAAATGGTTATGCGGTTCATGGCGCAAAAATAGAAGTTAAGGTGGGTGTTGTATAAACAAGAATAGCATCCACGTATAGAAGAACAATCATGCACGGCAAAAGGGCATGAACTGGTACATCAGTGCGATACTGGCGGGGACTTTACTGCTTTCTGGCTGTGGTGGCTGTGGTGGCGGAGGTGGCAATAACACTGTTAACACTATCACTGCTGTCAGTGCTGTCAATGCGTTTACCAACCATAACGGCGGGGCGCTGGCATTCGGACCGGATGACAAGCTTTACATCGCGCTCGGCGACGGTGGCGGCGGTAGTAGTAGTGGCGACCCGGACGATAAAGCCCGGGATCGTGGCAATCTGTATGGCACTATCCTGCGTATCGATGTGGATGCCGGCAACCCTTATGGCATCCCGCCCGACAATCCATTTGTGGCGTAACGGGTGTGCGCGAGGAAATCTGGGCCTATGGACTCCGCATCTGGTCTCTGGAATACAACGGGTCCCAGGTGGTTTCCAACAGGGAAATTGCCAACGTGGCGGGTCTTACCTCGTTTGGTGAGGACAATAGCGGAGAGCTCTATGCCGTTTCGGGAAACGGTGATACCTTCAGGTTCGAAGAATGATGCGTATGGCGCCAGTTCACCGTCACTTGACAAAAAGATGACGAAAATATGCGGATTTTCTTCCGTACCACGACGGGAAAGCGTCCCTGCAGATTGCTATAAAACTACTAACCTATTGATACAGCCATAATTACGTTAATTTCGTCACAGTTGGCATCAGCCTTGCTTCATCTTTTAGCAGGACGAAGACAGAATATTTTAGTCCTCTGTGGCATGAGTCCGGCGAACTTTGGATCCTAAATTTAAGTGAACCATGCCGGGCGGTTGTTGACATGGTGTGTAGATCCGCAAGACGGAACTCCTGAAATGTCACTCGGCCCATACAGGTGAGTCGGTCAGGTTCAAGTACCCGGACTCATGCCACAGAGGATTACCCACTTTTCAGCCATCCTGGCTTTCAAGCCCCCTCGCCCCTTACCCGGATTTTTTTAACTGTTCCAGCTCGCGCGAGGTAAGCGCGCCGCTCAGCTCACCAGGTCAATCGTTTCAAGTTAAATGGGTCGGTGACAACTGATAATTATTAACATTGCGTATTGTCACCGACCCCTTTCCGTTATGCTAAGGTTTGGTAATCATAATGGCGCATGGAAAATGAAAATATCTTCAGGTCGTCTACTGTTAATCGTCATCTGGACTGCACTGTCACTCGGGACTACCGGCTGCGCGAACCTGCCTGCTACAACCACACCACCCAATCTGTCGCTCGTCTCGATCGAACCGGTTGAGGTTACACCATTGGAACAGAAATATCACATCAAGGTAAGACTGCAAAACCCGAATAATCATGCGCTCGAGATATCCGGAATGAGCTATATCCTCGAGGTCAACGGGCAACCCCTACTGAAAGGCGTGAGTGACAAATCTGTGACGGTACCGCGTTTCGGTGAATCCATTATCGAACTCAGCGGTATCAGTACGCTGTTTGGTTTCGTACGCCAGTTCCAGGCGCTGCAGGAACGCAAAACCCAGGACATGCATTACAAGCTAAGCGGCAAACTAAGTCTGGACAACCGCTTTGGCAGCGTGCCTTTCAATTACGAAGGAACACTTTCACCAACCACTACCAGCGCCGATAATCCACATCCAGACGGTACTCCCCACCTGCCTTGAGCTAATAAATTTTCTTCGGTCCCCTTTTCCATTTGTGTCTTGTATGGCTTTAACAGTACCTGTAAATTGATGGCCAATCCTCTGACCGGTACTCGACATGGATGACGCTTGTTTCGAACAATTCAATAATCTGCATGGTTATGCGCTTCATGGCACAAAACTGGAAATTAAGGTGGGTGTTGTACAAACAAGAGACATTTGAGGTAAATCATGCTCAAGACCCCGGTATTTTTGCTAATCGCTGTTGCCTTACTGGCCGCTTGCGCCACTTCGCCCACCGGCCGCTCCCAGTTGATGCTCATGCCGGAAAGCCAAATGACCCAGATGGGCCTGCAGGCATTCGAAAACATCAAGAAAGAAATCCCGGTGGATACCGGCACCAACGCGAGCCGTTACGTTAACTGCGTGGCACAGGCTATCACCCGCGAAGTGGGCGGTAGCTGGGAAATTGTCGTATTCAAGGATGATTCCGCGAATGCTTTTGCGCTTCCAGGCAGGAAAATCGGTGTCAACAGCGGCCTGCTCAAGGTTGCGAAGAACCAGGACCAGCTTGCCACTGTCATCGGTCATGAGGTCGCGCACGTATTGGCGCATCATTCGAACGAGCGGGTATCCCAACAGTTTGCCGTCGAGCAGAGCCTGGGGCTCATCAGCGCGCTGTCCAGCCCGCAGACCGAAACCGGACGCACGATGATGGGTCTACTGGGCGTCGGTGCACAGTACGGCATCTTGATGCCCTACAACCGCGTACAGGAAAGCGAAGCCGACCGGCTCGGGCTGAACCTGATGGCCAGGGCCGGCTTCAACCCCGCGGAAAGCATTAACCTGTGGAAAAATATGAGTGCCGCCGGCGGAGCACAGCCCCCGGAGTTCCTGTCCACCCACCCTTCACACAGCACTCGCATCAGTGGCCTGAATGCTATTCTGCCGAGCGCGCAGCAATTACAGAGAACAGCGCAGCAACAGGGCAAGCGCCCTGCGTGCAGCCTGAAAATGCCATGATTTGGTGCGCTTACTGAATACCACTGCGCTATTTTCAACACACCAAGAAACCGTGGCCTCTCTAACTATGCTGGCTCAGGATACGTTGCTTGACGATATCGTATCTTTTGCTGGAAATGATGCCTTCTTCCATGAGACGCCGATGTTCTTTGAGTTCTTCTCTTAATGTTTCGTTGGCACCCTGGTTATGGTCTTTGGCATGCTTTATGTGCTCCACCAAGGCGTCGATAAATGAATCAAGCGTCACCCGGTCAGGCGATCGATTAAACAACACGACCAGCGGAGTACGCCCATGCTGGCTGTAGAACACCATGCGATCATGGCTTCGATAAACAGCCAGAATCAGGCTTACCCCGGCGAATACAACCAGGCTGATCGACAGCAGCGTAGTGTTCAGCGCAAAGCCACTCAATGCGAAAAACCATGCGGCCCCACATAGCGCAAAAAATATCAGAAAATAGCTCCAGGCTACTTTAAGTATGCGTTTGGGGTGAGGATCGAGTACACGGATATCGACCGTATAATCGCGAGCATCCTGCATGAACCCCTGCGTTTTAACCGACAGGTGGTAATTGTTGAGTAATGTGAATTCCAACCGGCAACGCCGCATCCAATTCGCCTGCTCGAGTACGGCCACTTTATCCGGAGCTTCAAGTGGCTGATCCACTTCCGGATCATCCTCAGCTGTCGAAAGACAAATTTCTTCTAGGTACATGGCGTTCTGAATCAGTTCAAACAAATTAAATCGGAGTTACAGCCATCTTAGGCTTCCGTGCAGCCTTTATTTGTGAACTGGTTCACGGAATCAAGGACGCCAGAGAGGCACGACCCTTACCCCGGATTAAAGAACCAAAGGGGACGGAGTGAACTTCACCCAGAATGAACTAGATCGGCGCCTTGGGCATCGACGATAAGATCGTCTGCTTCTTCACTACGGCGGATACCGTGCTTTGCCTGGGATATCTACCTTAAGTGCCGTGTTGTTCGGGAGGAACTGATCGGCAACGAATCGGTAATTCGGTTAAAGCTCGCCGATAATGAATCAGAATCATTCCGTTTTGTAACCGACGTTTTTATTTCGTTACCGCCCCATTTCCTGTTCCGTTGGTCTATACTTGTTATGTGACCCTGTAGCATGGAATCGCGCAAGAGGTGTCAAGAAGACCTGATACCACTGCGAGAAAGGCTGGAAGTACCACCAGCCAACGCGTGCTCCGCCGGGTACACCACCTGAGTGATTGAAGCGTCTAAAGGCAAGCGGCAAGTTTAAACTTAGGCCGAACGAAAGAACCGGGGAAGTACCGGTCGCCGAATTCGAAAGCGGGGAAAACCCCGCCTTCACTCAGGCGTTATTTCCCAGTCTCTGCGAATTCAATCAGTTATCAGACTGACCCCAAATACTGCTGTGGCGCGGTCATTGGTATCGTCCAAACTCAGGCTACCTCATCATCCGTTGGATGAGGAAAATGTTCGCGCAGATACTCGCCGAAACTGCGACAGGCATCCACCGACGTGAACATGCCCACAAGTTTGCCTGCCTTGGTTATAATGGCAGAGCCGATGTGCCTATTGGCCATGGTCAGCAGTACATTGTCGAGCGGCTCATCGATACTGACGATATAGGGGTCAGCTATATAAAGGTCGCTGACATTCAGGCCGCTGGTATCACTTGTTTGCGAACGCAACTGCATGGCCGACGTCATGTCCCTGTCTGTAATTACACCTACTACCTGGCGATCTTTGGTGACCGGGAGGTGACGCACACTGTGCAGAGCCATCAACTCGCTGGCCTCGTCGAAGGACGCGTCCAGGCTGATCGAGTAAGGAAATGCTGTCATGGCAGTTTTCAGCATAGGCATTTTTTTCATACTGCGTCATCCTTCTGACTGGTTGTCGTCAGCCTCGATTATACTAAGTAAGGCAGTAAAGGGGGCGGGAACAAATGATTCCGATTCTCATTTTACCCACCCTCTTACCCGTGCACAGCTCGGTAACAGGGTGGTGATACTATGAAGACCGGTATTTACATAACATTAGCAATAGGTTTAGGCCTGCAGATTTTTTACTTTTCTGAATACCCTGAAACCGTAGCGAATCATTTTGGTAGTGGAGGCATGCCTAATGGCTGGATGTCGAACACGACAAATTTACTCATCAGCATGGCTGTTGTCTTTATTAATTCTTCGATCTTTTTAGCAACACCATACATTTTCAAAAATGTACCTTTTAAATATATAAGCTTTCCCAAAAAGGAGTACTGGTTAGCATCTGAAAGGAAAGAAAGCAGTATAACTTTAATATCTAACTATTTGTTTATATTTGGTTTTATAACAAATTTATTTTTGATTTCAGTGTTTCATCTGGTCTATATGGCTAATCAAAACCATCCACCCAAATTGAATGAAAGTATATTTTTAGTTCTCATGTCGGTTTACATAGTTATATTGGTGGCATGGCTAATAGCGCTATTTGCAAAATTCGGTAAAACCAATTTACACCAGTAAGCAGGTTAACAAGGGGATGTGATCAAGGAACCAAACTTGTCACCGACCTCTTTTCTTTCTCCCGCTCTCTTCAGTCCCCTCTCAACTTCGCTCCTGATTCAGGAAAATCCTTCAGTAAAGCATCACCATAGCCGATATCAGGCTGGCCAAGGCTACGAAAACATTCCTGTCTACACAACTACGGTTGAGACCTCTGCTGTGAACTATAGAAGCTCACGAATCGTCATCATCGGTGGTTTTACGATGATACTGGTGCTGCTATCCGTCGTGATGGCGGTATCTTTGCGCACGATTTCCGGAACCAGTCTAAGCCTGCACGAGATGGTGAAGAAGCAGTCCGAGATTCAGAAAGTCTTCACCATGCGTGATGCAGCGCACACGCGCTCACTGTTACTGTTCCGTATGGCAGCCGTGGATGACCCCTTCGAACAGCAGGACATGTACCTCAACTTCATGGAGCATGCAGAAAATTTCATCGATGCCCGTGATGATTTGCTGCTACATATGCAATCAGAGGATACTTTAAAGCTATGGGAAGATACCAAGTCTCTGGTGGCCAAAGGTAGCCAGGTTCAAGGAAAAACAATTAATTTAATTCTTGATGGCGATATCGAGCAAGCTCACGACATGATGCTGGAAGAAGTTATTCCCACACAGGACGGTGTCATGGTGGGTTTAACCCAGATGCACAAGAATCAGCGCGAACTGATTGACGGCGAGCTGGAACTGGCCACCAGCCGTGCAAAAACAGCTCATTTACTCATCTCCATTCTTGGTACACTTGCCCTGGTACTGGGCGCCAGTATTGCAGTTTACGTGGCCCGTCATCAGAACAGGACTGAGCGGGCAACCCTGGCACAAAAAGAGATCGCGGAGCATGCCAACGAGGCGAAGTCTGCTTTCCTGGCTAACATGAGCCACGAGATCCGCACACCACTGACAGCAATCATAGGATTTTCAGAGTCTTTGCTTGGCAACAGACAATCAATGGTCGAACGGGTTGAAGCCATAAACACTGTTATCCGTGCCGGCCATCATCTGTTGAACATTATCAACGATATTCTTGATCTCTCCAAAGTCGAGGCTGAAAAGCTGGATATGGGAAGAACGCGAGTCCCACTGATGCCCTTGCTTCACGACATCGAATCTCTGGCTACTTTGCAGGCAGAAGAAACCGGTAATGCGTTCACTATCGACTGCGAATATCCGCTGCCCGCTGAGGTTGAGAGCGATCCAGTCAGACTGAAACAGATATTGCTAAACCTGGTAAACAATGCGATCAAATTTACCGAACATGGAGACGTAACGGTGCGCGTCTCGCATATTGCTTGCACGCAGCAGCTACAATTTGAAGTAATTGACACGGGGATCGGCTTGACCGCAGAGAAGCTGGCCAGACTGTTCCAGCCATTCAGCCAGGCTGATTCATCCACAACCAGAAAGTACGGTGGTACGGGGCTCGGGCTGTATCTATCAAAATTGCTGGCGGAAAAACTGGGGGGTGGTATCAGTGCCAAAAGCACCCTGGGTCGAGGTAGCTGCTTTACCTGCACAATTGCTACCGGTGATCTGGAAGCTGTTGATTTCATAAGCAAGGCGCCGGTACTAAACCAGCTGCAGGTTCCGAGGTCCAATGTGGCCTTGCCGAAACTGACCGGAAACGTGCTGCTGGTTGAGGACAACGTTGATAACCAGAATCTGATTTCACTCTATCTGCGAAATCTCGGTGCCACAGTTTCAATTGCTGACAACGGCGCAGAGGGTGTTAAAAAAGCGGTCAGCGAAGCATTTGACCTTGTGCTCATGGACATGCAGATGCCGGTCATGGATGGACTGGAAGCGACGCGTACCTTGCGTGATAAGGAATATGCAGGTCCGGTGGTCGCACTGAGCGCAGGTGCCATGCGAGCCGATGTCGACCGTTGCTTAGCAGCCGGCTGCGACGCTTTTCTATCGAAGCCAGTGGTGTTGACAGAATTCAACGGGGTGGTTAGTCGTTACCTGGGTGTTGCAGAAGAATCGGTTCCGCAGACGGAACCCATAGTGTCCAGCCTGTTGGGGGAAGTCCCGGAATTTGACGATCTGGTTGTGAGCTTCATCGGGAAGCTTCCAGCTTTACTCGATCCGATTGATCAGGCATGGAAGGATGGGGATTGGCAGACACTCGAAGCCAAGGCCCATGATTTGAAGGGCGTTGCCGGCAGCTACGGATTCCCGCAGCTCACTGGAGTGGCAGGACGGATCGAGTTCGAACTCGCCAAGCAGACCTTTGATGGTATTGAGCCGCTCATCGACGAAATGTGGGCGCTGCACCGGCGTATTCGACAAGGCATGCAGGTGAATCCGGAATGCGTGGTAGCAGTCGGACGTACATGACGATAATTCCCGTCACTTCTCCCCCTTTGGTAAGTACCCGACCTGTCGTTATACCTGTATAAGGGAAGCAGCTTTTCTCCCGTCTGGTGGAGATTTCATAAAAAGCGCTTATAATTCCGAGAGGTAGTGCAGGACGCCAGGATTGCTGGTCGGGGAGAAATATATGCTGAAAGTGACTTTTTTGGACTGAATACCAAAAAATCCGTGCGTGACACACAGGTGAGAGTGATAAACATGAGATATCACAGGCGAAATTTTCACAGACATCGAGGCGTAATTACAACTGCCATACACTGCCTCCTGCTGATGCTGACGTCCGCTGTCTGGGCGAGTGACCATCCGCATTCCCCCAACCCGCCCGGTTTTAGTGATCCTGATGTACTCGCGCCGGTTCCCGATGACTTCTCGTCCCGCCCGCTCAAGCATGATCCAGAGCATCACGACGCCGACCTGGTTTTGGCATTGGGTCAGCAAACCCACCCGATCTTTAAAGACCTGATTCCCGAATATGCCAGGCAGCACAATCTGAACATCGTCGTAAAGCACGGGACCTGTGGCATTACCGCCGGCCGGTTGCGAAAAAAATCTGTTAATATCGGTGCGTACTGCTGTCCGCCCGGACACCACGACCGTTTGCCTGGACTGGAGTTTCACTCGCTGGGAATTTCCCCGATTGCGCTTATCGTACACCCGGATAATCCACTGGAAGATATCACGCTGCAACAGGCGCGCGAAATCTTTCAAGGGCAACTTACGCACTGGACACAAGTCGGTCACGATGATCCCAGGGAACTGGATCGTCTCGTGCAGCCGATCGGTCGGCTGCACTGCAAGGTCCGTCCAGGGCACTGGCGGGCATTGCTGAGTAACGAAGACCAGTTCAGTCCCCGCCTGTTTGAAGTGGGCGTCATTCCGGATATGATTTCCCAGGTCGCCAATAATCCAAGCGCAATAGGCTGGGAAGTACCATTGATGGTCAGCTACCACAAGGAAAAGGGCGCGGTACGCATGCTGAAAGTCGATGGCAATAAACCGACTGACCTGGAATATTTGGCGAGCGGACAATATCCTTTCTATCGTACCTACCATCTCACAACCTGGCAAAAGGACGATAAGGCGAAACGCGTTGCTCTGGAACTGATTCGCTACCTGCAGCAGTACATCGAGGACAACTATCAACAGGTGGGGTACGTGTCACCATCGCAACTGAAAAAGGCGGGTTGGAAATTCCGTGGTGATGAGCTGATTGGCGAACCAGAAGCGATTCGCAAAGTAGAACAGTGATAGTGGAGTCATAGACTGGCCATGCGCAGTTGTTCACTAACCGTCAAGATGTTACTGCTCACGGCAGTAGTCGGCTTAGTGGTCTGGGCTGTCTCGGACACACTGCAAACGAACCGGTTACGAGAGATTTTCTACGAAAAGCTGGGTGAGCGAT
>Ga0316191_10001338_pt1 | contig 17219 bp, 12 predicted proteins | sample Eddworburr2cm_MG_FD_204928 | JGI IMG/M metagenome (GOLD analysis project Ga0316191, IMG submission 204928) | Coastal sediment microbial communities from Maine, United States - Eddy worm burrow 2 cm | ecosystem: Environmental > Aquatic > Marine > Coastal > Sediment | place: USA: Maine...
CCGGCCAGTCTGCTTGTGCCGCAGTGGCATTGTTTATAGCATCTTCCAGTGCGGTGAGGCGAGTTGTGGTTTGCGGTTGTTTGACCTGTATCAATGACGACTATAAATATTTTGTATAGATTGATGTCAGTAAATAAATAGACAGGGAGCATAGACCATGGACAAAACTCTGACTGGCGCACTGATGGTTTTGCTTTTGGGACTGATTGCATTTGTGTTTTTCAGCTGGTCGAACACCAGGAGTGCCCGCAGGCACACGAAGGCTATTTTTCAGCAACAGCACCTGGTAAGAACATCTCCTGATGCACATCGCTTGTCACAGGCGGTGCATTTACTGCGTCCCTCGGTACACCTGGGTTTTGATTATGTCATCGAGCAAACCGCTGGCAAGCTGCCATATATCACAGAATGGCACACTGGCGGGTCGATGCCGACGCCGGAGGAACTTGATGAAGCCTTGAAAAAGGTGACGGCAATCGAGTCGACTGGCTATGCCGCCATGCGCAGATCGGAATACCCCAGCATCGAGGAGCAGCTGGATGCGGCCTTCAAGGCCCGCCGTGGCGATCCCTCCGAACAGAACGAACTGGATATCCGTATCCAGCAGATCAAGGAGAAGTACCCGAAAACAGACGATGCCCTCTGACAGGGTGCAACAGACGGCAACCTGCCCTTTTGATCATCCATCATGCTCAAGATTTAAACCGAATTCAAATCGGTCTATTTTGATACCTTCTGGAAATGCACTTTTCAGGCGGCGCTCAAATTCCTGATAAACATCTGCCTTATGCTGCTGGACGTCATAATCACGACTCTCCGCATTAATGCCGCCTACCTCCAGGTCCATCTTGAACTCAATATCCGGCGCAATTTGAAAGCGTATCTTTGCCATAATGCCCTCCTCTTTACAGTTGCGTGGCAAACTGACTCGTACAGTTGCCATCCTGCTTTAAAGTTTAGTACACCCTGAATTGGGTGTGGGGATCAAAACAACTCAATCTGCTTTATGTGCGAACCCCGTGCCCCTTTTTCAGTAAATACAGACTGAAAATATAGAGGGTACAAATGCAGGCAAAGATAATGACATAGGATGTCGTCAGGTTGATGTCCGAAACCCCAAGAAACCCGTAGCGAAAGGCATTCACCATGTACAGAATCGGGTTGGCCAGTGACAGCTGCTGCCAGAATTCGGGCAGCATGTTGATTGAATAGAAGATCCCGCCAAGGTATGTCAGCGGCGTGAGTACAAACGTCGGAATAATGGAAATGTCATCGAAACTCTTCGCATAGACCCCGTTGATGAGTCCCGCCAGGGAAAACAGGATGGCCGTCAGGATGATCATTGAGAACATGATCCACAGGCTGTGGATATTCAGGGGGTGAAAGACCAGTGAAACGATGGTGACGGCAACACCTACTGTCAGCCCGCGCGCGACACCGCCGCATACAAAGCCAAGCAGAATGATGTAGTTGGGTGTTGGTGAAATAATCATCTCCTCGATGTGGCGCTGAAATTTCGAACCGTAAAAAGAAGAGACAACATTGGCGTAGGAGTTGGTGATCACCGCCATCATGATCAGGCCGGGAATAATGAATTCCATGTAGTCAAAGCCGCCCATCTTGCCAATCCGCGGGCCAATCAGGTTCCCAAAGATAAGGAAGTACAGGGCAGTGGTGATGACCGGTGGTAGTACGGTCTGAATCCAGATTCTCGAAAACCGCAGTATTTCCTTGGTGGTGATGGTCTTCAGGGCAACGAGTTTTTCATGCGTGTTCATGATGCAGCCCTGTCGCCAGTGGCATTATCGACGAGATTCATGAACAATTCCTCGAGGCGGTTCGTCTTGTTACGCATGCTGAGAACCTTGATTCCCTGTGCATCCAGTTCTGTGAACAGGGTATTGATGGAATCAGCACGACAGATGTCCGCCTCTATTGTCAGTTCGTCGACCCACTGCAGCTTGTGATTGCCGAGCACGGGTAAGGCCGCCAGCGGGGACTCGAGGTCGAGTACAAAGGTTTCCATTTTCAGGGTATTCAGCAACTGCCGGGTACTGGTGTTCTCGATCAGTTCGCCTTTATCGATAATGGCGATGTTCCGGCACAGGCTCTCGGCCTCTTCCAGGTAATGGGTTGTCAGGATAATGGTCGTGCCGGCATCATTGATCTTGCGCAGAAATTTCCACATGGAACGACGAATTTCGATATCCACACCGGCTGTAGGTTCGTCAAGTATCAGCAATCTTGGATGGTTTACCAGCGCCCGGGCTATCATCAGGCGACGCTTCATGCCGCCCGACAGCGTTCTCGACATGACGCGCCGCTTGTCCCACAGGTCCAGTTGTTTGAGGTTTGCTTCTGCCCGCCTGAAGGCTTCCTTGCGATCAATGCCGTAGTAGCCGGCCTGGTTGGCTACCACCTCAATCGGCGGTTCGAACATATTAAAATTGAATTCCTGCGGTACCAGTCCAATGCAGGCCTTGGCACTGGCCAGGTCGGTCTCGATGTCATGTCCAAAGATGGAGACACTGCCTGCGGACTTGTTCACCAGTGAGGCAAGAATGCCGATGAGGGTGGTCTTCCCTGCCCCGTTTGGACCCAGCAGGCCGAAAAAGTCGCCCTCTGCCACGTCCAGGCTGACGCCCTTGAGTGCCGCATGCCCGCCCTTGTAGGTTTTCTGCAGGTTGCGAATTGTCAGTGCCGAGGCCATTTTGCTAGACCATTTTAATCAGGAAGAAGACAAATATAACGACGATGATGATGGGTACCAGCACACCGGCCCAGTCCTTGTTCCCGGCTTCCCGGCTCTGTTGCAGTGCGCCCTTGATGCCGGGCCCGATCCAGAACACTACGCCCAGCGCGATGGCGCCGAGCATGATCATTTCAAAAGTGGACATTTGTTCCATTGCTAATATATTCCCGAGGGCAATGAGGTTAATCCAAAAAGCAAGAGTGGCTGTAAACGCCGACTTTCAGGTCCTGCCCGGTGGCAGGTCGAAGAAACGCTACGGCTGCAATATTAGCATGTCTCCGCGAGATTCTGTTTGACCTTCGAACTGCCCGGTCGGAATTATCCGCCGACCAATCAGTCCAGCCTGTCCCGATTCCCGCCATGCTCAGCGGTGGCACCAGGGTAACGGTAATTGCGGCACCTGCCAGGCTTTTTCAGACAGGGTGAAATCTGCGGCCGGAGAAAAATGGAACTTTCGCAATTTTGGGTCGTCGATAGGTGATTGAGTCGAACGTGTTAATCGGAGTCAGGTACTTGTGAGTAAATGGGTTGCAGGTAAGGTTGTCAGCTTGCGTCAGTGGACGGATGATCTCTACTCCATACAGGTCGAGGCGGATATTGAGCCCTTTACAGCCGGTCAATTCAATCGCCTTGCGCTTGAAATCGGCGGGGAGATGGTGGCGCGCCCATACTCTTTTGTGAACGGACCAGATAAGGCGGTCCACGAATTCTGCTTCACCGTGGTCAAGGACGGTCCGTTAACCCATGAACTGATCAAGCTGAAGACCGGTGATTCACTTTTCATGGCCCCCAGGGGTGCCGGTTTCTTCATTCTCAGTGAAGTGCCGCAGGCTGATACCCTGTGGATGTTAGCGACAGGTACTGCCATTGGCCCGTTCCTGTCGATCCTGACAATGGCGGAGGTCTGGCAGCGGTTCCGGAATATCGTCCTGGTGCATGCCGTCCGCACTGCACCGGAACTGATATACCAGGACGAAGTAAAGTCATTCCTTGCTGAAAAACCGGAACAGTTCCGGTTTATCCCCTTTATCAGCCGCGAAGACACGGATTTTGCCATCAAGGGACGGGTACCTGCCGCCATTGAGGACGGTCAACTGGAACAGCGTGCCGGTCTGGAGATAAGACCGGATAATTCCCAGGTCATGATCTGCGGGAACCCGGCCATGGTGAGCGATACCCAGCGCGTGCTCGAGGCGCGTAGCCTGAAAAAGAACCGGCGCCGCGACCCCGGCCACATCACCACAGAGCAGTACTGGAAATAGTCGCCTGCAAACTGGCCTTCGGCTACCCGACCTACAGGAACAGTGTCAATACGCCGGTGTATCCATACAGTCTGTTGTGTGAAATCTCACCATTGGCAAAGAAGCCCACCAGCGGGAATTCACCCAGCTGGTCACGGATCATCTTTAACTCTTCCGAGTCCGCGCCGAACTGGTTGCGTCCCCTGCCAAGACAGCTGTAGTACAGGCCACCCTTGATTTGTCCCCGGGCACGCTTGCCGAGATCACCCAGCATGCGCAGCATATCTTCACGGGCGGTTGCACCATCGCGACGACAGAACATAATCGGTGCATCGTTTTCGAGATTATCGCCGATAGCCAGTAACTTCTCGTCCGGATCGATGCCCATGAGATTACGCACCAGGTAATCGCCGGTGTCCGAGCCAGGCACCGGCAGGCCGACAAAGATGTAGCCTGCAACACCAGACAGGTCTTTTGCGAGGGTTTCGCCAATGTCCTCCCTGAAGACATCAAGTGCCGGCCGTCCATCCAGTTCCGCCAGGATATGACCTTCGGAACGGGTGATGATATGTTTGTTTGACAGCGGTGAACAACCCTGCGTCAAGCCGCTGATGACCGGTATATTCGCTGACAGCAGCACACCTGAAAGCCCGTCCTCGTATATATCGCCGGCAACCTGGTGCATAAAACTGTCTTCACTGGCGGAGGTCAGGCCGCCCACGAGAAAACCGGGGTCCAGTTCGGTCGACAGAGACTCGATTATTTGAGCAATATGCGAGTTACGTGGATCTCCGTGTACAACACCGAAATGCACGCCCTGCGCGGCTATCCATGCCTGGTTTTCCCTTAGCATATCTGCCAGTTCGCCTATGTCGGCAGGAAAAAGCCGGTAGCTGTCCGCCGGGAGCGTCGCCAGCATGACAGCTGCTGCCGGTTCATCATATATCTCGCGAGCGGTGCAGCAGATGCCGCTGCCAACGGTTCCGACCCAGTCCCTGACGCCGGTTTTCTCGCGAAATTCTTCAAGAAGAAATTGCAGGTAAGGTGCCAGGGAATCGGTTATGTAAAGAAAACCTAAATTCGCGCTTGATGGCTCTGTGCCAATCTCCTCCACGCAGTTGCGGGCGACAGATTGCCAGTCAGTGCCAGTTGAACAGCTGGCTTTGAATATAATATTGGACATAGGTGATTGTACGCATGATATTGAGGTGAACGCCACCACTGGCCCTAGTAACCCAGGACCGATGCCAGCCAGCGTTCGATGTCCTGTACCTTCATGCCCTTGCGTTTGGCGTAGTCTTCAATCTGGTCACGAGCGAGTTTGCCGGTTCCGAAGTAGCGGGCTTCCGGATGCGAGAAATAAAATCCCGAGACGGAGGCGGTCGGCAGCATCGCAAAACTCTCGGTGATGGTTATGCCGGCATTCTTGTCCGGTTCAATCAGTCTCCAGAGTGTGCCCTTCTCCGTATGATCGGGACATGCCGGGTAGCCAGGTGCAGGACGGATGCCGCGATATTCTTCCCTGATCAATTCTGCGTTGCCAAGATTCTCGCCCGCTGCGTACCCCCAGAACTCCTTGCGTACGCGCTCATGCATACGCTCGGCAAATGCCTCGGCCAGACGGTCTGCCAGGGCCTTGAGCAGGATGCTGTTATAGTCATCATGATCAGCCTCGAATTCCTCGATCTTGTCTTCTATCCCGATGCCGGCAGTCAGGGCAAAGGTACCGATATAGTCTTTTACACCTGAATCTTTTGGCGCAATGAAATCGGCCAGGCAAAGATTGGGCGCCTCGCGGCGGCGGTTCAGTTGCTGGCGCAGAAAATGGAAAACCGTGCTTGCCCCGGTGCGAGTATCATCCGCATACAGTTCCACATCATCGTCATTGACTGTGCTGGCAGGATGCAAACCGATGACAGCCCGGGCTTGCAGCCAGCGCTCGCTGATGATCTTCTCCAGCATGGCCTGTGCATCCGCAAACAGGGTACGTGCCTCCTTGCCGACCACCTCGTCGTCGAGTATTTTCGGAAACTTGCCTGCCAGTTCCCATGCCTTGAAGAAAGGGCTCCAGTCAATGAGCTCAACAAGTTCGCCGAGCGGGTAGTCATCAAATACCCTGATGCCCAGAAATCCGGGTATGGCCGGCTGGTAGCTGTTCCAGTCGGTGCGGAATCTGTTCGCTCGTGCATCGGCCAGGCTGGCCAGTATACGTTCTTGCTGCTGACTGGCGCGTTGCTCGCGTAACTGCCGGTACTTCTCCTTGATCTCCGCGATATAGGCCGTGCGTTTGTCCTCATTTAACAGCATGCTGGCAACACCGACTGCACGGGAAGCATCCGCCACGTAGACCACCGCTCCACGGTATTGCGGGTCTATTTTTACCGAGGTGTGTATCTGCGAGGTGGTGGCGCCACCGATCAGCAAGGGCAGTTCAAGGCCCTGTCGTTCCATCTCCTTGCCGATATGGACCATTTCATCCAGCGATGGTGTGATCAGGCCGGACAGACCAATAATATCGACGTTCCTTTCCCTTGCCGTCCTGAGAATGGTTTCAGCCGGTACCATGACACCGAGGTCTATCACCTCATAACTGTTGCATTGCAGTACCACGCCAACGATGTTTTTCCCGATGTCATGGACATCACCCTTGACCGTCGCCATCAGGATAGTGCCATTGTTTTTTACGCTACCGTCTTTTTCTGCATCCATGTAGGGCATCAGGTAGGCCACGGCCTTTTTCATGACCCGCGCCGACTTGACGACCTGTGGCAGGAACATCTTGCCGGAGCCGAATAAATCACCGACAACGTTCATCCCGTCCATCAGCGGACCTTCGATTACATGCAGGGGTTTTTCTGCGACTTGCCGCGCTGCCTCGGTATCCTCTTCAATAAAATCTGCTATACCCTTGACGAGAGCATGTTCCAGTCGCTTGTTGACATCCCACTGGCGCCATTCCGGGTCTTCCCTGACCTCTCCTGCCTTGCCCTCACCCGCATACTCAGCGGCAATCTCCAGTAACCGCTCGGTGGCATCTTCACGGCGATTGAGAACTACGTCTTCCACCCGTTCTCGCAATGCTTGCGGTATCTCCTCGTAGATGGCCAGTTGTCCTGCGTTGACAATGCCCATGTCCATACCATTGCGGATGGCGTGATACAGAAACACGGCATGGATGGCTTCACGTACCGGGTTATTGCCGCGGAACGAGAACGATACGTTGGATACGCCGCCGGAGACCAGTGCATGCGGCAGGGTGTTTTTGATGGCCCGCGTTGCCTCGATGAAATCGAGGCCGTAGTTGTTGTGTTCTTCAATACCGGTGGCGATTGCGAAAATATTCGGGTCAAAGATGATGTCTTCCGGCGGAAAACCGAGCTGTTCGGTCAATATCCGGTAGGCGCGAGTGCAGATCTCGATCTTGCGTTCACTGGTATCCGCCTGCCCCTGTTCGTCAAATGCCATGACGATGGTCGCTGCACCATAGCGCCGCACCAGTTTTGCCTGGCGTATAAAGGCATCTTCCCCTTCTTTCAGGCTGATGGAGTTGACTATCCCCTTGCCCTGTATGCACTTCAGGCCGGCCTCGATGATGTCCCACCTGGACGAATCGATCATGATTGGGACACGTGAGATATCCGGCTCTGCAGAAATCAGGTTTAGAAAGCGGACCATGGCGTCCCGGGACTCGAGCATGCCCTCATCCATATTGATATCAATGATTTGTGCACCGTTCTCGACCTGCTCACGGGCAATATCCAGTGCGGTTTCGTAATCGCCTTCCATGACAAGACGCTTGAAACGAGCCGAGCCGGTGACGTTGGTGCGTTCACCCACGTTCACGAAGAGTGAATCACTGGCGATATTGCAGGGTTCCAGTCCGGCCAGGCGGCATTGCGTATCAATGACGGGTATTTTCCTCGGCGGGTGCTGGCTCACGGCGGCAACGATCGCCCTGATATGGTCCGGCGTGGTGCCACAACAACCGCCGACAATATTCAGGAAGCCATTGGCTGCCCAGTCACCGAGTTCAGCGGCAATCTGCTCGGGTGTTTCATCATATTCACCGAACTCGTTCGGCAAGCCGGCATTCGGGTGTGCAGAAACGCGGGTGTCGGCGAGGCGCGACAGTTCTTCGACGTACTGGCGCAACTGGTCCGCACCGAGTGCACAGTTAAGGCCAATAGAAACCGGCTCGATATGCCGCAATGAATTCAGAAATGCCTCGGTGACCTGTCCGGTCAGGGTGCGGCCGGATGCATCGGTAATGGTGCCTGAGATCATGACAGGCAGACGGTTGCCGGACTCTTCAAAATACTGGTCGACCGCAAATACAGCGGCCTTGGCATTCAGGGTGTCGAAGATGGTCTCGATCAGGATGATGTCAGCGCCCCCCTCGAACAGTGCCTGTGTAGACTCGGTATAGGCCTCAACGAGTTGATCAAAGCTGATGTTACGGAAACCGGGATCGTTGACGTCCGGTGAGATGGATGCCGTGCGGTTGGTGGGGCCAAGAACCCCTGCTACAAAGCGTGGCTTTGCGGGTGTTTGAGCCGTTGCTGCGTCAGCCGCAGCACGTGCCAGCTTCGCGGAGGCTAAATTGATCTCATAGGTCAGTTCTTCCATGCCGTAGTCGGACATGGCAATCCGGGTGGAGTTGAAGGTGTTGGTCTCGATAATGTCCGCGCCGGCATCGAGGTATTGCGCATGGATTTCGCGAATAATCTGCGGTTGAGTCAGGCTCAGCAGATCGTTATTACCTTTCAGGTCCGAGGGCCAGTCGGCAAAACGCTCACCCCGGTAGTCGGCTTCTTCCAGTTGATGCCGCTGGATCATGGTGCCCATGGCGCCGTCCAGAAACAGGATGCGCTCGTTCAGTAATCGCGTAAAATTATTCATGTGTTTCAGTGAGCTAGGGTAAAGGGATAAAGTGTAACATGCGGTCTGGTTTTTGGGGTGGTCTGAAACAGACTTTGCTCGTGAGGATAAATCGGTGCGAAATACTTATTCATTGCGGATTTTCATGCTGGCCAGGACATATTGTATAATGCTGCTCTATATATTGTATTCATAAGGCGGCCGATCACTATATGTAGTAGTATCCCGCCAATGATATATACGGCTTATTTATCTTTCCTAAACTAAGACATATATAACCGACTCAAGTCGCGGATTATAAATGACAGTTTTAAGGAAAAAGCGTGCCATCCTGGTGCTGGTCTGTGCCCTGGCTACCCCTGTGCCTTCTGTCGCAGTAGCCTCTGATGACATGTTCAGCGCCATGTTTCGCATGATGCTGGTCATGATGAATGCGATGTCCGACGCCATGCTGGAGAATAACAATAATACCGGGTGGGGGGACTGGGATTCATTCGGGCCCGGAATGACAAGCTGGCCAATGATGTCTGGCGCGTCCGGTATGAACCCTGTCACCGGCTTTGGCGGTATGCCGGGTATGTCACCCTGGTCCGGTATGAACCCTGCTACCGGTTTTGGTGGTATGCCCGGGATGTCCCCGTGGTCCTCCCCGATGCAGAACAATCCCTGGGCAAATCCTTTCATGAATGCCTACCCGTCCAACGCAATCAACCCTTATGCCAACCAGGGCTATGGAGGATACCCGCCGCGAGAGGTTTCATTACTGGAAGGCAAGTGGTATGGCAATTCCGGGGAGATTCTTGAAATAAGGGGTAACCGGTTTCGCCTGCAGGACGGGCAGTCAACCATCAATGGTGTCATACGCATAGAGAACAATATCGTGTCTCTGTACAGTCCGCAGGCCGGTGCTGTTACGCAATATACCTTCATCAGAAACCAGTCCGAACTGATGCTGCAGGATGCGACAGGTCAGGTACTCGGTTTCAGCAAGCGGCCGATGGGTGGCGGCAAATATACATTCTAGCAGCACGCTGGTATACCTCCTGTAAATGACTCAGGGCCGTTTTATGCCTGCGGGTCAACGCCGCAGCATATCCGTGAGGGAATGCAAAATGTATCGAGATGGCTGGCTATTGATGCTGTTTCAATAGCTGTTTAGAATCGTTATAGTGCTGACATACCCGTAGCCCTGCAAACACAGAAATCCTCAACAAACCTTTTTCCCCGAAGGAGAAGTAAATGCCGGCCCGTTTCCTGATTATTTTGATGATCCTGAGTTTTTCAGCCGCGGCAAGTGTTTCCCAGTCAATCGCCACTAATACGGAATATCGGCAATGGATTGAAACCATGCAAACCAGGGAGCGCGGGCCCTTCGCGCAACTCCGCTGGTTTTGTAATGATGGCACGGTGCTCCCACCCAGGGAATATGCCTGTGTTGACCACGGTGGCGGGCATCAGCACGGCGAATGGAGTGAACAGACAAAGACGCTGCGTAACCATGGCTACAAGATTGCCAACCTGCTGGCAGGGTATGACCCGGAAGTCCGGCTTGCGCAGCCAGAATTTCTTGATGACTACAACCAGCTGCTCATCGAGAAATACCTCATAGCAGCTGCTGATGGCTGGATATTCCGACGTGCCCTGTTCTATCGTGGGGCTATACAGGAGGAAGACGAGCGGGCCGGAGGACGAAAACTGCTACTGGCCCTGAGCGGCGAGCCGGAATGGATAGGTTTGCGCTACCCGGCCCTGCGTATTGGCACGGTTCTGGTAAGTCATGGAGAAAATACGGCATCGGTCCAGAAAGTCAGGCAGGTATCAGCCGCACTTGCTGAACAGGACGGTGGCTTCAATGATCTTCGCGGCAAGATCCACGGCACACCGGATGCCGGTGACGCACAGTTGGTACGCGACTACGCAGCAACTGTAGACGATCCAGCAATGCAGGAAAAGTACGAAGACCTGGCCCGGGAAATCGACCTGGTCTACCAGGCGGTGCCATTACCGCAAAAATTGCAGGCAACGGCCAGGGTGTTCACTGCCGGTGCGTGGCTGCAGGAATTATTGCGTAAGGCTGCGGCGGACCTTGAAAAGGACCCGGCTGCGAGTAATCGCTACCAGGTGACTGCACGTCTGCTGGCAGATCTGCGTGATGCCCTGCCGCGCATAAAGAGTGCAGCGGCACGTCTGCGGATACTCGACCTGGGGCTGGATGTTGAAACAGAGAACTTCAGCGCCAGTGCCGAGCTGCGTGAGCGGTTGGCAACGGCCAGCCGGCACCAGCATATCGTTTGGCTCAAGGCGGCCGTGGATGCAGCTTACGGTACCGGTGCGATTAACCTTCGCGGCAGGAAGGAGCTGCAAAAATCCCTTGCCGGTGTGGAAGCAAACAGCGTTTCGCTCGAAGAATACATGCAGACACTGGGTTATCTTGCCCGTGTGCCCGGCTGGGGTACCCAGGGTCTGCGCTACCAGTTTTATGGTGCCATGCAAAAACTGGCAGAGATCGAGCCGCAGGCAATGCTCTTTATCCAGGACCAGTTACGTGGCAGCCCCCTGCTGTTTTACTCGCAGATACTTGATGACCTGCTGCAGGATGCCAATCGGCTCGCCGGGGTACAGTACAAGCTCTTTGGCAAGGAAATCGGTGTTGGCTTTCGTGCACTGAACCCGGGGCTGGCACGCGGTGTGCTGCACGCAAAACCGGATGTTGAAAACATGGCCGACTTTGAACCACACGGTATTTATCTGTTGCCGGAAACTGTGTCCGAACTGCCACCGGTGTCCGGCATCATGACGGCAGGCGAAGGCAACCCGCTGTCACATGTGCAATTACTGGCACGTAATCTCGGTATTCCCAATGTGGGAGTCGATGAGGGACTCATCCCGGACATCCAGAAACATGACGGGGAAAAGATCGTTATGGCGGTCAGCCCGTCCGGACTGGTGGAACTCTCGCCGGACGGGTCGAAATGGGACGGGGTATTCGGAGAGGACAACAAGAACCAGGGTGCGGAGATTAATCCTGATCTGACCAAGCTTGATTTGTCGGTGCAGTCCTTCCTGTTACTCGAAGACCTGCGTGCGACAGATTCTGGCAAGACCGTTGGCCCCAAGGCGGCCAAACTCGGTGAGTTGTATCACCATTATCCTGAAGCCGTTGCCGCCGGCGTAGCCATCCCGTTTGGTGTCTTCAAGGCAACGGTGCTCGACAAGCCCTACAAAAACAGCGGCAAGACAGTATTCGAGTGGATGGTTGGGGAATATGACCACATCCACAAGATGCCGGTGGACTCTGCCGAGCGGCACACGTATACCAACCGGTTCAGGGAAGAGCTCTATAACCTGATTGCGAATGCCAAACTGGATGACACCTTCCGCAAGCAGTTACGGGAAGCTATGGACCGGGCGTTTGGCCCCGGCGACAGTTATGGCGTCTTTGTTCGCTCGGATACCAATGTGGAAGACCTGGCCGGTTTTACCGGTGCCGGTCTGAACCTGACCTTGCCAAACGTGGTGGGTGTCGACAATGTAATCGCTGCCATTCCTAAAGTCTGGGCCTCGCCATTCACGGCCCGTGCCTTTGCCTGGCGCCAGTCTCATATGGCCCAGCCGGAGCACGTCTACCCTGCTGTGTTGTTGCTGCGTTCGGTCTCGAATGACAAGTCCGGTGTGATGGTGACACAGGATATTGATACCGGCGATACCGCTATTTTGTCTGTTGCCGTCAATGAAGGTGTGGGTGGCGCGGTGGATGGCCAGTCGGCTGAATCCATCCGTATCGATACCCGTGATGGTTCGGTGCGCGTGCTGGCTATGGCCACGGCACCGTGGCGGCGCAATCCAAACCCTGCCGGTGGCGTTGACAAGCTGCCGACCAGCGGCAGTGAAACCGTGCTGCAGCCGGATGAAATAAAGGAGCTGATTACTTTCGCGAAAGAGTTGCCCGAGAAGTTTCCGCCCATTACCGATGATGAAGGGAAGCCGGCGCCGGCAGATATCGAATTCGGATTTCTAGACGGCAAGTTACACCTGTTCCAGCTGCGTCCATTCCTGGAAAGCAGGCACGCACGTGGCAGCAGCTACCTGAACAAGATGGACCAGTCGCTGCAGGGAAATATGAGTAAAACAGTCAACATGCAGGAGGTCCCACAATGATCAGACTAACAGTTGCATTCCTGATAACGTTGTTATTATCATCCCTGGCCGTTGCCTACCCGCTGGACGGCTACAAGGAAACCGGTATTCGTCGTGTAGAAAGTTCGCGCATGGCGAATGAAGGGATTATCCCCGGCAGCAAACAACCGGCAGGTGCCCTGCTGTCTACAGACGAAGTGGATTTGCGCCTGCTGGATTATCGGGACATGGAGTTGCCGGCACCTGATCCTGCCTTCAGCAAGCAACTGGTAACCATGCTGGGCAGCAGTGCCGCAAATTACGGTATCGCTGTCCTCGATATCAGCGACCCGGACCATCCTGTTTACGGCGAGCACCGCGGTGACTACCGGCAGAACACCGGCAGCGTCGGCAAACTCATCGTGGCACTGGGTCTGTTCCAGGCACTGGCCGATGCCTGGCCGGATGATCTGCAGAAACGCCGGGATATACTGAAAAATACCATCATAACGGCTGATGATTTCAGTATCTCTGACCATCATAAGATCCGCGTGTTTGACGTGGAGACCAGGACACTGGCAAAACGCACCATGCCGGTTGGCGAACAGGGCTCGCTGTGGGAATTCCTGGACTGGACCCTCTCGGTGAGTTCCAATTCTGCCGCCGCCATGACCATGCGCGAGGCCATGTTGTTAAAGCAGTATGGTAAGGACTACCCGCCCCCGGAAGCGGAGATTCAACGCTTTTTCAAGGAGACTCCGGGGAAAGAACTGACGGAGCTGTTTCAGCGTACTTTCTTTGATCCCATCACCCGAAATGGCCTGGATATTAACCAGGTCCGGCAAGGCAGCTTTTTCACCCATATGGGCAAGAAAAAGGTAAACGGTGGTGGCAACAGCTACGGCACGGCCAGGGAACTGGTAAAGTTGACCCTGCGCATGGAACAGGGTCGTCTGGTCGACGAGTTCTCAAGTCGTCAGATCAAGCGCCTGCTGTACATGACAGAACGCAGGATCCGCTATGCCTCTGCGCCGGCGCTGCGGGATTCTGCCGTCTACTTCAAGTCGGGTTCACTGTACAGCTGCATGGAAGAAGAAGGATTCAAATGCGGCAAGTACATGGGAAATAAAAGGAACTATATGAACTCACTGGCCATTATCGAAACAACCAATGATGGCTATCAGCTGCACTATATTGCCGGCTTGATATCCAATGTGCTGCGGGTGAATTCTGCAGTAGAGCACCAGACATTCGGTATGCGTATACACCGGATGATAGAAAAGGCACATCCACCGGTGAAGGCCTGGCCTGTCCCAGTTGTTGAACAGTCTCCGCCACCGGCAAAACAGACTATGTAGGATGGGAGGGCGGCGTACCTGTCAGGAGGCAAAGAGATTTCAGGACTACTTCCCGGTACGCACCACGGCCTTCAATTCATTGACAATGTCACCCAGTGTACGGCTGCTCCTGCCGCCCTGCTGGTCTTCGCCCAGATGCTCGAGTAATTCATTGTACAAGTAGGCGGGCAAAACATTTTCCAGATATTCAAGGGCTGTACCGCGCAGGTTCAGGTCCTTGCTGAAAGCCGCCTGCATTGACAGATGCACCGCATCAGGGTCTAGCGTCAGCGCAAGCAGGGTAAACACGTGCTCCAGCCCGCGGTTGAATTGCGGATTTACATCTTCCTCATCAGTGGCGTAGTCCATTTTCAGTTCCATATCCCTGCCCTCCCATTCCTCCGGGCTGACTTTCAGCTCCCTGCTGATGGCGTCATAGACCCGCTGCCGGGGGATCTCAAGATGCGGGTTCCTCTGTCGCATGCGCGCCAGCACGCGGGCACAGCTGTAACGGACATTAAAGGTCTCGTCTACCATACCCCGGAGCAGGCCATCGATTGCTCGCGGACTGTGACTGGCTTCAAGTACCCCCGGCAACCGCTGCCGCACCAGTATCGGCATATCAGGATCGAGTAGCGCATCGGTCAACTGGCCCGGGATACGCGCGACCAGCCAGCGCAGTTCGGTGCGTGCATCCTGGGTAACGTCACTATTTGCCAGCAAGGGTATGAGATGGTGTGCCAGGCTGATGTCCATGGCAGGATTACCCAATGCACGGCGTACTCGTCCGGTATCGCCGGAGCCCAGATCACTGACAATCTGTGCGAACTGGCAGGCTTCCTCTGATATTGAAATGTCTTCATCTGTGTTTTGTGGCTTGTCATCGGTGCCTGCCAGCGCAGCGATCTTTGATTGCAGGAACTCGCGTTCTGAATAGGCGTTGCTTTCGGCGAGAATTTCCTGTGTCGTGGCGTCGACAATATCTTCCTCCTCAATACGAACGACCCCCTTGCGCAGGCTTTTTGCAAGCTGGTTGATGTAGCCACGATTCAGACGCACGACAACATACAGTGCGAGTGTGGCAACAATGACGGCGCAGGCCACAACTACTGCAGCAGGTAATTCGGGAGTAATAAACAGCAACAGCAGCAGCAGGCCGCTGCCAACCAGATCACCCAGGCGGTCACTGGCGACATCGATAATGGTCTTCGTCGGACGTTTCTTGTGAGGCGGCAAGGGGGTGTAAAGCAGTTCAAAGGCAGAGCGGAAAAATGAATTCGCAAATATGGCCTGGCCGCCACGCAGCATAACCATTGACCACAGGTATGTGAACAGCACTCCTATGATTCCGAATATTGCAATGGTAAATGGCAGTATGGCCATGGTCATACCGATACCGAAACGCTGCAGGATACGGCGCCCCAGCAGACTCTGCAGTACAAATCCGGCCACGCCAATGGCAGCATAAAATGAACCGAAAAAGGCCACCAGTGATTCGCTGTCCCGGTAGTATGCAGAGGCTGCTGACTTGAAGGCGTAGTCGACAAGCGCTGCCATAACGGCAACCAGTACCATCAGCGCGGCCATCCACTGCAGGTAGCTGGTCTGGGAAATAACGGCGAAGGCGGACCGCGTTCTTACCGTATTGTCAATCGGTGCGATACGTTTTGGTGCACCGATATTCCTGACGGTTACCATGCAGATAATATGCAGGCCGCTCAGAAACAGCAGCATGGTCCGTACATCCATGATCTTGGCTACCTGGGTAGTAAGGACACCCCCGATGACACCTCCGAGTGCGGCGGCAGCGGCGATACGCGCGACTCTCTGCTTGGCGGAATGCGGGTCAAAACGTTCATTGATAATTGACCAGAATCCGCTTATGAGGATGGCGCCAAAGATTGCCATGTGCAGATACAAAATGATGGATGCCATACGTGGCCTGTAATCGAGCAGTATCCATTCGCCCAGAAACAGGGTGGCACTCAGGCCGAAGATTGCCGGGACCAGTGTGATGGGGCCAAACCGGGACAACAGACGTGACATGATCAGTACGCCGGTTATTGAAGCAAAGGCGGCGGCAATGACGACCTTGGGCAGGTTCGTGACATCAAAATAGGACAGAAACAATGCATCACGCGTGGCTTTGCCGGCAACCTGTTGCGCGATCATGGTGGTTGCCGCTATCAGGGCAAAAATCAACGCCGTGGTATCTGTATGTTTGTTGCTTTCCATCAGGTTAAAACTGGCGAATATCGCCCTTCGTCCTCAAGTATCAGGTGGTTGCTGCCGACAGTACTGTGTGGTGGCGACCCGGTTTTCTCACCAGTATCGAGACGGTAATTCGACGCCGGGGCGTTATGAAGCATGGTATGCCACATGCGTGGATTGTATGAAGATCTGGCAGCATAAGAATTGCATTGAGAAACAGCAGGATAGAAATACTATACAGGGATAAACCCCATTCATGGTAAAGTTTTTGTCTCTGGATAGAAAATATTGATATTAACGTTGACTTATATCTTGATAAGAGTCTGATTTCTGATAGGATACGCTGCCATATGCGCACATTATACCCACTTGTAATCGGTTTACTTGGTCTGCTGGTCTCGGCTCAAACTCTGGCTGACGGTGCTGGTGATTTCCCCTCCCTCTGGGACAGCTATGATGTCAGTCTGCAAAAACAGCTTGAACACACCCTGAAAGATCTGGGTCTCGACAAGGCAGCGGACAAACACAAACTCGGCGTCACAGTTGTTGATATTACTGATCTTGAAGAACCACGTGTCGCTTCTGTTAATGGCGATGACATGCTCTATGCCGCCAGTCTCCCCAAGATTGCCATCCTGATGGGTGCCTTCGTAGAAATCGAACATGGCGATTTGGTTCTTGATG